>Ga0224555_1001194_pt1 | contig 37344 bp, 37 predicted proteins | sample 714S23034metaG_FD_180687 | JGI IMG/M metagenome (GOLD analysis project Ga0224555, IMG submission 180687) | Peat soil microbial communities from Stordalen Mire, Sweden - 717 S2 30-34 | ecosystem: Environmental > Terrestrial > Soil > Wetlands > Peat | place: Sweden: Norrbotten County, Stordalen... | reverse complement strand
CTTCCGTTCGTGACCCAATCTTCTTAAGGATGGAGGGATCAATAACTTATTGAGTCTATGTGTGTTATTGGTTTTGCGTCGCGGATGGTCTATTGCTGGATGTCGATCCCAGAGGTCGAATCTGTTGATCAAAGGTCTATCACAAGGGTGTATATAAAATACACGAGCGAAGGTAAGTGCAGATGAAAACGCAGATTTTGACCGCAATCGGCGAGACCGCATTGCAGCCTGCGGCTTGCCTCAACGAGGCGCTGGCGGCGAACGACCGGATAAAGTACTTCTTCTCGCTGCTACAACTTGCGTTGACCTATGCCGAGCATCCGAACCAGCCGACAGGCACTCTGAAGCGAGAACGCATCGCCTGCGGCATCAATGACCCCGATCTCGACACCGTGGTGGCTGGAGCACGCATAAATGGAAACTTGTGTCGCGTGCCTGGCGCCGCACGGATCCTATCGCGCATCGCAAATGACGTGCGCTTGATGGCGGCACCTGTCCTCGCCACGAAGCCAGAAGGTTTGGCCGGTCGCGTCGATCGATTGCTGAAAGCGATGCCTGCGGTGAGCGACGACCTTCTCGATCCCGGCGTCATCTCCGCAATGATGCAAGCCGGGCATGACGGCCCGGACAGCCTGCATCGCCTCGTTATGGATCTGCATAAGTGGCTCAATGCCATGCAGGCGAACCTCGCCGAGGAGACGCTGGACGGCGCTGCCGTCTACAGACTCTCTAAGCCGGACCGTCCCCTGGTCGCGGCCTTCATGGCCGGAGTCAATCGCACCGCGAAGCTGAAGTTCAACCATCCCGGCCTGGCTACAACCGCCACACGCTCCGGCGGCCGATTGGTAATCCAGAACGACATCGGCCTCACGGATGCACATGTGATTGTTATCCATGTGCAGAAGCTTGCCGTTCGCGTCACCTATACGGATGTACATCCCGAGCGGATTGCCTTCTTCGAAGGCATGCTGAAACCGCATGCTGTCACATGGGAAAAGCAGAGCACTGCCGTACTGGCCGACGGCGCGCCATTCTATGTGGCAGCCGGTTATATGGAGGCGAAGGATGCCGATGACTGTCGTTCCTATCTGGAGTTTCTCGGCTCCCGCCTCGTATTCCTGATCGACTGGAACCATGCCCGCAAACAATTGAGGGGATTCCTCCGCGGACCGGATCGCCTTGCCCTGCTGAACTGGGCGGCGGAGAGCGAAATCGGGCATCGTGGTTTTCTCGAGATGGGCGGTGCGCGGCTGGTCAACCAGGCCATCGAAGCCACTGCCGGGACAGCGATGCACTTTGGCGACAGGATTTGCGACGTTCTGGGGAATGCGGAGGCGCTGAAGTTTCTGCAATTCGCATTTCAGGCCGCAACAGAGGGTCTGCTGTCCCATCAGTCGCAGGCGCTGATCCGCGACCGTATCCGAGTGACGCTGGCCGCTCATTTCAGCAATAAGGATCGACAGTTTCTGCGTCTCGCAGCCGATCACGCCGGGCTCATCTTCGAACTCGCAACCCAGGTGCGCGATGGTCTTCAGGCCGGCCACGATGGAGCGGGCAAGCGTGCCCTTCGCGCCCGGCGTTTCGAGCATGATGCCGACCATCTGGTGATCGAGACGCGCGAGGCCGTGCACCTCCGCCCGGATTATTCGGTATTCCTGGCGTTGCTCGAAACCGCGGATGATGCCGCAGACGAGCTGGAGGACGCAGCCTTCCTCCTGGATCTCGACACGCTTGACGGCAAGCCGCTCGAAGCCTTGCAGGCACTCGCCGACCTGCTGGTCGAAGCGTCGCAGGAATGGATCAAGGCCGTAGGTCATGCCACCCAGATCGGTCTCGCCGTAATGTCTTTCGAGACGGAAGATTTTCTGACCTCGATTGACCGCCTTGGCGACCTCGAGCGTCAGGCAGATATTGCGGAGCGCGCGCTGGCAGCAACTGCCGTCCAGCATGCACAGAACTTCCGTCAGTTGCATTTATTCACTGCGATCGGCGACAGGCTGGAGGCAGCAGCGGACGCTCTCAAGCGCGTCAGCCTGATCCTGCGGGAACACGTGCTTGCGGATGTGATCCATGGCTGATCTCTATGCCATTCTGCCTGGAGCATCGGCATGCAAAGGAGGCGCGCAGGAGGTAGGCAACAAAGCCTGGAACCTGATGCGCATAGCACAGGTTGGCCTCCCGGTACCCCCTGCTTTCGTGCTGCCCACGACCTGGTGCAAGCCCGTCCAGCCGGCCGGCAAACCAACCCTGCGGCAGACGTTATCGGATGGTATTGCGCTGCTTGAAAACGCAACCGGACTGGGATTTGGTGCGGCGCGCCGGCCCTTGCTCGTCTCCGTTCGCTCGGGTGCTGCTGTGTCCATGCCGGGGATGATGGCGACCGTGTTGAATGTCGGCCTAAACGCGGAGACAGTTGAGGCCCTGATTCGCTTTACTGGTAATCCACGACTCGCCTGGGACAGTTACCGCAGGCTGGTGCAGGGTTATGCCGAGGTGGTGGCGAATCTCCCAACGACGTCGTTCGACGCACTGGTAGCGGCTGCGCTCACGAGGGGCGAGGTGGAGGATGAGCGGGACCTCGACCATAGAGACCTCCGGACACTGACGCTGGCAATGTTAGATTGCTATCGCACGCTGACCGGCAGTGCCTTCCCAGCTGATCCTCAGGAGCAGCTCGCCGCTGCCACCACCGCCGTTTTCCGCTCCTGGGATGCACCGAAAGCTGCCAGCTACCGCCGACTGAACGTCATCAGCGAGGAGGCCGGCACGGCGGTGACGGTACAGACGATGGTCTTCGGAAATGCCGGGGGCCAGTCGGGTTCGGGCGTGGCCTTTACCCGCAACCCAGCCATCGGCACAAAGGAGCTGTATCTCGACTTCCAGTTCAACGCGCAGGGCGAGGATGTGGTGGCCGGGCGTCAGCAGCTAGGTGACAAGGACCTCCTGCGCCTCGTGCTGCCCGGCGTTTGGACACGGCTGAACGACATCTGCCACGGCCTGGAGACTCTATTCCGCGACGCTCAGGATTTCGAGTTCACCGTCCAATCCGGCGTGCTGTTCCTCCTACAGGCGCGGCGAGCCAAGCGCACGGATTGGGCGGCTCTGGCAATCGCCGTAGACATGGTTGAGGAAGGGCTGATCACCCCGGTCGAAGCGCTCACGCAGCTTGACGGCATCGACCTGGACGCCGTGGTCCGCACGAGCTTCGCCCCACCGGTGCCCGAGCCATTGGCGGTGGCGCAGGTAGCGAGCATCGGCGCGGCGAGTGGCGCTGTGGCGCTGGACACTGAAGCTGTGAGGCGCATATCGAAAGCGGGCACGCCGACGATCCTTGTGCGGCAGGAGACGGTGACGACAGACATCGAGGGCATGGCGCTGGCAGCCGGAATCCTCACCGCTTCGGGCGGCCGCACGTCCCATGCCGCGGTCGTGGCGCGCCAACTTGGCAAGGTCTGTCTTGTCGCCTGCCCGGGTCTGGAAATCAACCTGGATCGCCGCCAATGCAGGATCGGTGGGACGGTTCTGAACGAAGGTGATTTTCTGTCTCTGGACGGCAATGCAGGTGCCGTTTACCCTGGCTGCCTTCCCCCGTCGATCGAGCGGCCGGAACGTGCCCTGGCTGCCATCGCGATTTGGCGCCGTGGTTCTCGGACACGGCGGCATAGACCGTCATCGCAGCCGCAGGGGTTCTAGGTGCTCCCATCAATGCGTAGCTGAGAGGCGCGGACCCAACTTCTCGCGGTTCTACCGGAGTTCTGCTGACGCTAACCGGTGCGCCTCTCAAAAATGTCATGGGCACTGAACTCTGGTGTAGAGAGCGGCTCGCGCAGCAGAACCCTTGGTACTGCCCTGAAATGGGGTTGCCAGTGACTTCCTTTGGACTGTTCTCCGCGAGCCATCTCTTAGCCTTCCAGATTTGTACCCATAATGCGGTTGGCTTGACTGATCTCCCGGATGGTCGGCGACCCGTGCGTACCGTGAGATGGAGATCCGAGGTCTTCTGCAGACCCAGACCCAGCAAGGGACTGGCACGTTTATCGCAGAGCAGCAGGTCGAAACCAGTCACCCTAGGTTGCCGCTAACGCTTTGGCTGCTGCTGGAGTGACTGGATTCTGGTGGGATACGCGGAATGATCTGGCAAACTGGCCGGTTCCGCTCGACGGCGAGATCCACGGTAGCATTTGGCAACGATTTTCCAATCGCCTCTGTTGGAGAATATTGGGTTTTCAAACCGAGCGGAGATCCACGCCGAAGGCTACCCCACCGGCGAGATGAAGCACGGCCCCAATGCCCTCAGCGACGAGACCCTCCGCATCGTGCAAAACGCGCATGCCGAAGTGGGCGGGGGTCCAATGGCGGTACTTGGTACCTGCACTTCGCTGCGGAGACCGTAAAGGCGCTGCGCTCCAACCGCCACGATCATCCCACACGAGCAAAGAGTGCTCGTGTGGGATGATCGCTTTCTACACCACATGCGGTCACCGAATATGGTATGAGCGAAAAGCTCAATCGGTGCGTTACTCGGGCCAACAGCTCCAATACCTGGGGAAATCGGTCGAGGACAACAGTCAGATAAGTCCAGAAACGCGTCAGGTGATCGACGGAGAAGTCCAGCGTCTCGTGACCGAACAATACCAGAGTGCCCAGGCATTGCTGAAGGATCATCACGAGGCCCTGAAGACGTTGGCCCAGCAACAGGGTTTCGTCGCAAGGATAGAACCCGGGACAATGTTCGAGCTTGAGCAGTCACCCATCGCGGAGGGGATATGGATGCCGAGCCACTTTTCAATGGAGGCAAAAGCGAGGGTGTTCCTCCTGTTCACCCACTATGAGCACGATGATGCCACATACTTTAGTTACCACAAGCGGGATAACAACCCGGCAGAGAGGCACACCGCCAAATGACTATGGCCAAGAGTGGCGAATGTGAGCCTCATCACGGCGTATTAGCTCTGTAGCCGCCGGGGCGTAGATGGACAGCGCGGTTCTAGAGGGATTGTTCAGCGTGAAGGAGTTGGTGCTGGCGTCGATTGCCGTGACCACTCCTTTGTAGCCCGTCAGCAGGCCCTTGGTTCCTTTGGTGGGAGTCTTGGGGATGGCGACAGCCGTGACGTCGAAGTCCGGCGTAACGGTGACGGTGTTGCCGGACATGGCGACCGATTGCGCGACGAGAAAGTTTACCAGCAACGAGGTTGTTGTGTTGCCGACGGTGATGGGCGAGGAGAAAGTGATGGTCTGCGACGTGGCCAGCGTCGCCGTGACAACGTCAACCGTTTGGGTTGTGGAGTTGATGTAGGCCACCTGCGCATTCGAGTAGGTGAGGGCCACGCTGACGTAGGTATCCTCGGGAATCGTTGGGCTGAAAAAGGGCTCCTGAACTGCATCCAGATGGGCCGCCTCAAAAGTAATCCCTGAGGCGGGGGGTAGGTTGCTTGTCACCTTGCCCGCGCTGTCGAAGCTAATGACCATCTTTCTTAACCTTCGAGCGCGTCCCGTCGGCGGTGAAGTAGGCGAGGGAATCGCCGGCAATGTCGATCTCTTCCTCGGACCTTGTCTTGCGGATAACGTAGATAGAAGCTACCAACACGGCTATCAGCAACGCCAGCATGCCTGCCTCAATCATGGATGCGCGAAAATGCGATTCTACGTCCGTGGTCCAATGCGTATTCTGTGTGAAATCCTCGGCCTGAAGAGTGAGGACAAGCGTTCTCCGGATGATAGCGATCAGACCGATGATGAGGAAGGGTTCGACAACCAGAGTATGCGAGCGAATCGAAATTCGAACGGTGTGCAGAAGCTCGACAAGCATGAGTACAAGCAGAAGCCTATCAATGAGCACAAAGATTGCACTGGTGCCGTTCAAGTCCCGTACACCGCTTGCGAACAGGTGGAGACAGCCGATGATCGCGAGAATGGCGGTAGCCCCCAGCAGGATGCCGAGAACCGCATAAATGACTGTTTCCACGTGGCCAAGGAAAAGGTAAGGGCGGGATTGGTTATTCTCTGCCATGGCAATGGGTGGGCCAGTTTGACGTGGCGCGGTGCGATGTCCTTCTCAAGCCTACAACAAGCTGGTTACAGGATGGCTTGGAGTCAACGCGCGCTTCGCTCTTGATCGGATTTCTGTTGCCGTGCCGATTTAGGTGTTTGTCGGCGAAGCCGGAGAAAGAGATCGGTGATGTCGATACCGAGCGCCCCTATGGCATCGGCGAGCCGTTTTGTCCAGGCATCTCGAAATTCTCGCACAGGGAAGCCATTAGGGCGCGTAAAGACATGATCCGCCGCTGCTTTTCCGGGGGCGCACGCCAAGAGAACGGCATCGACGGTATTCGTCATCGTGACCTCCCGGCCATCGCGGTGTTTTCTTGTTCCAGGATCGAGTCGGATAGTGATCTCCGCAAGATCGATCCGCCCCACCCGTAATTTGAGCAGTTCCCTAATTGCGCCAGCCTTAGGTGCGGCCCATCTCAACCAGGGTGCCGAAACCAGAGTTCGGGATCCGCTTCGATGAGCCTTTGGTACTGCACATCTTCGAGAAATTCCTTGCGGATATTGTTTTCAGCGAGGCGCGGGAACTTTGGCAAGCTGAAGACCTTCGGTGGCTTCATATATGAGCCTCTGCCAGACCCTTCCGCGCTTGCCGTAGTCATTTATGAGATTCCAGAGCCGGAGTTACAAAACTAATACGATCCGTCACATTGTCTAAGTGAAAGAATGTACTCATGAGTGAATATTGCACAATCATTCAAGGCGGTATGGGCGTAGGCGTCTCGAACTGGAAGCTTGCACAGACTGTGTCGCGAGCGGGCCAGCTTGGCGTAGTGTCTGGAACAGCACTTGATCAGGTTTTGGCTCGGCGTCTTCAGGATGGCGATCCCGGCGGCGATATGCGCAGGGGCTTGGATGCGTTTCCTTTTCCAGCGATGGGCGAGCGCATATGGCAGACATACTTCGTCCCCGGCGGTAAGTTGGAGGGAACTCCCTACCGCGCAGTTCCCATGCTCGCTAAAGACAACCCGCGCGACATCGCCGAGCTATGTATCGTTGCCAATTTCGTGGAAGTCTTTCTCGCCCGCGAAGGCCACGGCAATCCAGTGGGCATCAACTACCTGGAGAAAATTCAGGCGGCGATCTTGCCCTGCATCTACGGGGCCATGCTGGCTGGGGTTGGGTACATCATCATGGGTGCAGGCATTCCGTTGAAGATTCCCGGCGTGCTCGATCTCTTTGCTCAACACCAGCCTGCCGAATACCCGATGCATGTTATCGGCGCGCTCGAGGGCGACGACACAATGATGCACTTCGATCCGGCGGACTTTGCCGAGGGCGCGCTTGCTCCTTTGACTCGCCCCAAGTTTCTGGCTATCGTCTCTTCCAATACTCTTGCGACAACCATGGTCAAAAAGGCGAACGGAAGAGTAAACGGCCTGGTAATCGAGATGCGGACCGCCGGTGGGCATAATGCTCCGCCACGCGGCAAGCTGCAGCTTAGTGAGGCTGGCGAGCCAATCTACGGCGAACGCGATGATATAGACATTGCAAAGCTGTGTGAGTTAGGCGTTCCCTTCTGGCTGGCAGGAGGATACGGGAACCCGGAGAAACTGCGGGAGGCACTCGCCCAGGGCGCCGCGGGCGTTCAAGTGGGGACGGCCTTTGAGTTCGCCTCGGAGTCCGGCTTGCGGGAGGACTACAAGCAGGCGCTGCTGGACAAGGTGATCGCCGGAACGGCCCACGTGTTTACGGACCCGCTGGCATCGCCAACGGGGTTTCCCTTCAAGGTCGCGCTGCTGGAGGGCACTTGCTCCGACGCGGAGGTGTACGCCGCGCGGCCACGCATCTGCAACCTTGGCTTCCTGCGTGAGGCCTATCGGACGCCGGAAGGTGAGATCGGCTACCGGTGTGCCGCGGAGCCTGTTAGCATCTACGTCTCGAAGGGTGGTCATGCAGAAGATGCAGTCGGTCGCAAGTGTATCTGCAATGGGCTGCTGGCAAACGTCGGCTTCCCGCAGGTGCTCAGCGGAAACCGCGTGGAGCAAGGGATCGTGACGGCAGGAGATGACATCACCACCATCGCGCAGTTCTTGCCCAAGGGTCAGACTCACTACAGCGCACTGGACGTGATTGCAGAGCTTGAAAAAGGGATGGACCTCAAAAAACCGGCGGAGCAACACAACTATCAAGCCGTGGGGGTATAGGTACGGGGTACCCCCCCTCCCCCCTGATTTCGTAAAGTCTCTGGAATGAATACTTGTGAAATTGGTGTCTGTAAAGTATTCCATTGAGGTGCTTTACGGGCAAAGTATTCATTCATTTGGACTTGAAGGCCTTGTGACGGCGCTTTGTTTGGCGCTGAAACAGGGCCTATTCCAATTATAGCGAGTGAGGACTGGGACTATGCCAGGTTTTGGAAAGATTATTCGCCAGTGTTCATGCGGGCTTTCGCATGTTTTTGGGTTGTAGGGGGCTTGACAGGGTTATGGGAGGGCGAGAGCGGTTCGCGCATACCCGCGCGAATGCCCACTCATCGCAAAAAGCGCGATGAGTGGGGCACCCGGCGAGATGGGTGTGCGGGTGCGACACTAAGGGAGTTATGAGTTCAGGGATAGGAATCGATCTTGATTATCAGGAACTTTGAATATCTTTTGGCGTTGAGCCGGGAGCGGCATTTTGCGCGGGCGGCGGTGGTGTGCCGCGTGTCGCAGCCGACGCTGTCGGCCGGAATACGGCAGCTGGAAGAGGACATGGACGTGCTGATTGTGCGGCGCGGCCAGAGGTTCGAGGGGTTTACGACGGAGGGTGAGCGTGTTCTGGCGTGGGCGCAGCAGATGCTGGAGGACTGCAACCGGCTGAAGCAGGAGTTGCATACGCTGCGCAACCATGGGATGCGGGGAGAGTTCCGGATGGGGATGCTGCCGGCGACCTCGGCGCTGGCAGCAGTGCTGAGCGTGGGGTTTGGGGAGATGTATCCGGAGCTGCAGATCTCGATTGTGACGGGCGAGGCAGCGAAGCTGACGCAGATGGTGCGGCAGGGCGAGATCGATGTGGCGCTGACGTATGTGGATGAGCCGGTGGGCGAGGGGCTGGATGCGTATGCGCTGTATAGGGAGCGGATGTTCCTGTTTACGACGGTGGCGGCGGGGCCGGCGGGGGAAGAAGCCGGGCCAAGGGTGACTTGGGCCGAGGTGGCGGCGCTGCCGCTGTGTCTGCTGCGGTCGGGTGTGCCGGCGAGCGCGGAGGAGCAGATGGAGCGGGCGGAGAAGGTGATCTACACGGATGCTCCGGGGGTGCTGGCGGCGCATGTGGCGACGGGGAGGTGGTCGACGGTGCTGCCGCAGTCGCTGGCGGGGATGCTGACGAAGACGCCGGGGCTGCGGGCGGTGGCGATTGCGAAGCCGGGCGAGCAGGCGAATGTGGGGTTCGTGGTGGCGAAGAGCGATCCTCTGCCGCCGGCGGTGCATGCGCTGATGGAGTTGGCGCATGCTCCGGAGATGGTGACGGCGATTCGCAGGATACTGCGAGCGCATGTGGGGTATGTGGCGAAGCGGGCTAAGAGCTGAGAGGCTGCGGGGTTGGCTGGTGGGGCGATAGGAAATAGCTGGCGGTTGATAGGAATTGGCTATCAGGCGATAGGAACTTTCTGTTTGATTGCGCGCGGCGGCGGTGCAAAGCTCTAGTAGTGATAGTCGAGAGCCAAGTAGAAGCGCAGAGTGATTCGATGAATCGGGATTCCACGGACCGGGAGATGATCCTGGGCGAGCTGAAGCGCACGCTGGCGGCAGTGAGCGGGGTGGAGATTGCGGCGGCGCGGGAGGCGATCCTGGGTGCGGCGCGCGTGTTTGTGACGGGCGCGGGACGCAGCGGGCTGGCGCTGAAGATGGCTGCGATGCGGCTGATGCACCTGGGGCTTGCAGTGCATGTGGTGGGCGAGTTGACGACGCCGGCGATCGGCGCGGGAGACGTGCTGGTGGCGGCATCGGGGTCGGGCACGACGGCGGGCGTGGTGCAGGCGGCGGAGGTTGCGCGGAGGGCGGGAGCTGATGTGCTGGCGCTGACGACGGCTCCGGGGAGCAGGCTGGGGCAGTATGCGCGTTGGCGGTTGGTGATTCCGGCGGCGACCAAGCAGGACCACGGCGGGGCAAAGTCCGAGCAGTATGCCGGAGCGCTCTTTGAGCAGAGCGTGTTGCTGATAATGGATGCGATGTTTCAGGCGATGTGGCGCGAGCGCGGCGAGAGTGCCGATGAGCTATGGAAGCGCCACGCAAATCTGGAGTGAGAGCGATCTTGCTTCGAGTTTTCTACAAAAATGGAATGGAGACAGAGATGAAACTGCAGGTTGCAATTGATCTACTATCGACGGCCGATGCGCTGACGTTGCTGAACAATGTGGCGGAGTATGTGGACATTATCGAACTGGGCACACCGCTGATCAAGCAGCAGGGGCTGAGCGTGGTGACCAATGTGAAGGCCGCGTATCCGGACAAGCTGGTGTTTGCGGACATGAAGACGATGGATGCGGGCGAGCTGGAGGCGGACCTCGCATTCAAGGCGGGTGCGGACATCATGACGGTGCTGGGTTCGGCCGGTGACAGTACGATTGCCGGAGCGGTGAAGGCCGGGAAGGCGCATGGAAAGGCCGTGGTGGCAGACATGATCGGAGTTGCCGACAAGCCGACGCGGTTGAAGGAACTGAAGAAGCTGGGCGTGAGCTGGGTGGAGCTGCATGCCGGTTTGGACGAACAGGCGCAGGCGGGCTACTCGATCGAGACGCTGCTGGAGGCCGGGAGGAACGCGGACATTCCGTTCTCGGTTGCGGGCGGAATCAATGCGGATCGGATTGAAGGAGTGGAGGCGGCGGGTGCGATGATTGCGGTCGCAGGTGCGGCGATCTATGGAGCGAAGGATCCTGGAGCGGCGGCGAAGGCCCTGCGGGAGAAGATCCAGCAGCTTGGGTAGGTCAACTCCTTCGTATACGGAGGCGATAGAAGAAGGGCGAAGCCAAGGCGGCTTTGCCCTTTTTCTATGTGCGAAAGAAGACGTCAGCGACGACGAGTGAGATGGCGGCTAGAGAGTAGCAAGGACGTCTTGCGGGTCGGGGCGGACGCGGTGGTCGGCGTGGGCTTCGGCGAAGATGATTTTGCCGGATTGGCTGATGACGAAGGTGGCCGGGAGGGGGAGACGCCAGGTGTCGTCACCGTTGATGTAGGGGATGTTGACGAGGATGGAGCGGTAGTGGAGACGGAGGTGCTCGGGGACGGTGTAGGCGATGCGGAAGGCATCGGCGAGACGGGAGCCGGCGTCGGAGAGCAGAGGAAAGGTGAGGTTGTGGTGCTGGACGGTGAAGTCGTTCTGGCGTGCGAGCTGGGGGGAGATGGCGACGAGGAGCGCTCCGTGCTCGCGGACGGCGGGGAAGGCGGCCTGCCAGGCTTCGAGCTCGGTCATGCAGTAGGGACACCAGCGGCCACGAAAGAAGGTGACGATGAGGGGGCCAATGCCGAGGAGGTCGGAGGAGTGGATGATCTTGCCATTGAGGGCGACGGGAGAGTTCAAAGCGGTCGCGGCGGCGTCGGGCAGATCGAAGGTGGGAGCCGTGGCGCCGATGGGAAGGATGCGGTCTTCGATGCCGGTGGCGAAGAGCTCCTGCACGGCAGCGTCGGTGATGGCGAGACGATCGGGCTGGACGAGCCCGCGGGTCCGCGTGGTGATGTTGTCGAGCTTGGTTTGGAGATCGGTGGAGTGCTGCATTTAGTTCTAGTGTAGATGTTGGCTGGTCGGGGCGAGGCTAGAATGGCTCGATGATCGGACGAGGAATGACGCGGAGAGAGTTCGTGGCGGGGAGCGCGCTGGTGGCGCTGTCGGTGCAGGGGCGTGGGGTGTTAGCGCAGCGTGCGGCGGGTGTGGGGTGTGTGGTGAAGACGCCGCTTGGCGTGCTGCGCGGTGAGGTGGTGGCGGGCGCGCGGAGGAACAGGTTGGTCGTTGCCTGCGGCTGCACTCCGGCGTTACCACCCATGCGAGCAAAGAACGCTCGCTCGGGGCCCGGTTCTTCGGCAGAGCGGTGGGGTCTGCGCCCCAGGCTGGTATAGGTCGGGGCGTTGGCCCTGAGGGCTCGGAGGGTGGCGGCGGGAGGGGTGGGTTCGCGCGGGGATTATCGGGTGGTGTACATCATCGATGATGTGAAACTGCGGGTGAGCGTGACGCGGGTGCAATAAATTGGACGACCGTTGTGGTCTAAGGATTCATTCGCTCGTGTTGAGTGATGAGCTGCCAGCCGAGCTTTTCGGCGGGGTCTTTGAAGTCTGGGTTGGTGGTTCGGACGAGGTTCAGTTTCTTCTCTCGACGCCAGCCTTTGAGTTGCTTTTCGCGAGCGATGGCGGTGCGGATGTCGTCGTACTTTTCGAAGTAGATCAGGCGAGTGCAGCCGTAGGTTTTGGAGAAGCCTTCGAAGGTGCCGTTCTTATGTTGCAGGATGCGGGTGTCGAAGTTGCTGGTGACGCCGATGTAGAGCGTGCCGGTGAGGCTGCCCATGATGTAGGTGTATCCGGCTGACATGGGTGGATGCTAGCAGGTCTTTTCTTCGGCCATTGTGATCGCTGTCATCCTGAGCGGAGCGTCTTGCGTTTTTGCAAGACGCAGAGTCGAAGGACCCCGGGGGCGTTGGTGGTGTCGAGGCTGTTGGGAGCTTTTGGGCGAGGCTGTTGCGGGTTGGGCTTGGTGGGGAGAAAGGGGCTGAGGGTATGGGTGCGGTTGAGAGCCTCGGGGTCCTTCGACTTCGCTGCGCTTCGCTCAGGATGACAGGCGGTTTGGGTGGGTTGTAGATGGGCGGGAGCGGTCGCGCTTCCGCGCGATGCACCCCTTAGCGACGAGAAGATGGGGCCAGATGTGGGCCACCCGCCCTATTCTGCTATCGTGCCGTTATGCGCAAATTCTTACTTTTACTTTCGGGTTGTCTGTTGACTTGTTGTGTCGGTTGCACGAGATCAGCGCAAGGCTCCGCCCAGCGTTTCATCCCCATTACGCACCAGCCAGAGAATCTGAAGGGAGAGCCTTGGGCGGGGAGCTACGCCCTTGATACGTGGACGGGGCAACTGTGCGTGTCCTTTGATCCAGTTGCCTTTTCTGAGGTGAGTGCATTGCCCACTTGCCTAGAGCTCTATAAAAATTATCCGAATCACCATTAGAACAGCATTAGCCTTGACGGCATGCTCATGAGCCAATGAAGCTAATTGGGAAGATGTCCCCGTTTCTGTTTCGCTGCTTGAGTTCTAACGCCTGGCTGGACGATTGTGAAGAAACTCAACTTTGCATTCTGGACATGCGGCCTTTTGGTAAGGTGGTCTTTGCGAGTGCTGGGATATGAGATGGATAGCTTTCGAGTTTGCTTCTGCGCAACGAGGGCAAATCTCCTCATCGTCTCCATTAATAAAGGTATGCCCGTCGACCCGAACAAGAGTGCCTTTGAAGCGAATTTCCTCGCGAAGCGCGGCATTTTCCGCTGTCAGTGCCTCAATCTCTTGCTGAAGAGCAGCGACTTTGTCGATCCATTCGCCGAGTTGGCTGTACAAGGGTGCATTGTGGCCCTTGTCCACCAGCTTTAGCAGCTCTAGGCCATCGCCGAAAAGGCTCATTATGGGCACCTCCGTGCTCTATTGTCTAACGCCCAAATTTTTGGCCGCCGCCCATTTGGCTCATTAGGCGTTGTTGCATTTTGTTGCCACCGCTGCCCATCGTCTTGAACATCTTGCTCATTTGGGCGTGCTGCTTTAGGAGGCTGTTGACCTCTTGCACGGAGGTGCCGCTGCCGGCGGCGATGCGCTTGCGGCGGCTGCCGTTGATGATCGCGGAGTTCTGGCGCTCCTTGTTGGTCATCGAGTCGATGATGGTTTCGACGCGGCTGAATTGCTTCTCGTCGACCGAGCCTGCGGCTTGCTGGATGCCCGCGAAGGGGCCGACCGAGGGCAGCATCTTCAGGATCGATTGCATCGAGCCGAGCTTCTTGATCTGGCGGAGTTGGTCGCGGAAGTCTTCCAGCGAGAAGCCGTTGCCGGAGAGAGCTTTCTTGGCGAAGTCGGCGGCCTTGGACTTGTCGAGTTTCTCGTCGGCGCGCTCCAGGAGGGTTGCGATGTCGCCCATGCCGAGGATGCGGGAGACGATGCGGTCGGGGTGGAAGGCCTCGAAGGCGTCGGGCTTTTCGCCGGTGCCGATGAACTTGATGGGCTGGCCGGTGACCTGGCGGATGGAGAGAGCTGCGCCGCCGCGGGCGTCGCCGTCCATCTTGGTGAGGATGATGCCGGTGAGGGCAAGCTTCTTGTGGAACTCGTCGGCGGAACGGACGGCGTCCTGGCCGGTCATGGCGTCCGCGATGAAGAGGATCTCGGTGGGGTTGAGCAGGGACTTGAGTTTGGCCATCTCGTCCATGAGGGCGTCGTCGAGATGGAGGCGGCCGGCGGTGTCGACGATGAGGATGTCGCAGCCGTAGTTGGCGGCTTCGCGCTTGGCCTCTTTGGCCAGACGGAGGACGAGGTCGGTGCCGGGGGCTTCACCTTTGGTGTCGCCTTCGTAGAGCTGCGCGTTGATGGAGTTGGCAACGACTTTGAGCTGCTCGCGGGCGGCGGGACGGTAGACGTCGACCGAGACGAGCAGGGGGCGGTGGCCGCCCTTCTTGAGCCACTGGGCTAATTTTCCACTTGTCGTGGTTTTACCGGAGCCCTGCAGTCCGGCCATGAGGATGACCGTGGGCGGCTGGGAGGCGAACTTGAAGCGCGCGGTGTCGGTGCCGAGGGTGGCGATGAGCTCGTCGCGGACGATCTTGACGATCTGCTCGGCTGGAGACAGGGCTGTAGTGACTGTTGCTCCGAGGGACTTGGCGCGGATCTTCTCGATGAGATCGCGGGCGACCTCGAGGTTGACGTCGGATTCGAGCAGGGCGACGCGGATCTCGCGCAGAGCTTCGTTGATGTTCTCGTCGGTGAGGGTGCCTTGGCCGCGGAGGGTCTTGAAGGAGCGCTGCAGTTTTTCGGAGAGGTTCTCAAACATAGTTAATTCAAGTTTAGCAGCGAGTCCTGCGCGGACGACGCTGCTGCGCGCAGGGCGAGGGTGAGATGGGTGGAGGGGGCGCGGAGACGTGGCGAGGGGGATGCTGGCAAGGGAGGTACGGGGGCTGGCGCTGGGACGTGGGGGGCGCAAGAATCGAGGGATGGCTTTAGCGTCGGCGAATGCGGGAAACAGTGGGGCGATGCTGCGTGAGTATTTGACGCATCTGCGGGTGGAGCGCGGGCTGCGGCCGCTGAGTTGTGAGGCCTATCTGCACGACCTGGAGATGTTTGCGGAGTTTCTCGAAGGCGAGAATAAGACGCTGCTGACGGCCGAGCAGGAGAGCGTCAGCGGGTTTATGCAGCATCTGCGGGAGCATGGGGTGCAGAGCCGGTCGATTGCACGGAAGCTGAGCTGCGTGCGCGGATTTTATAAGTGGCTGCTGATGGACAAGCGGGTGACGCGGGATCCGACGGTGAATATCGAGTCGCCCGCGAGCTGGCTGGTGCTGCCGAAGAGCCTGCCGGAGAGCGAGGTTGCGGAGATGCTCGAGCGGACGGGTGTGGCGGCTCGTGCGGCGAATGCGAGTGGGGCGGCGTTGCGGGATCATGCGATGCTCGAGCTGCTGTATGCGGGTGGGCTGCGCGTGGGGGAGATTGTGGCGCTGCGGCAGGAGGACCTGCGGCTGGAGACGGCCAGCGTGCAGGTGCGCGGTAAGGGCGATAAGGAGCGGATTGTGCCGATCGGGCGCTCGGCGGTGGAGGCGATTGAGACCTATGTGCAGCGGGGACGGCCGGAGCTGTTGAAGGCACGCATGCAGCGGGCGCTGTTTTTGTCGGTGCGGGGGAATCCGCTGACGACGCAGTGTGTGTGGCAGATGGTACGGAGTGTGAATAGCCATGCGAGTCCGCATATGCTGCGGCATAGCTGCGCGACGCACATGGTGGAGCATGGAGCGGATTTGCGCACCGTGCAGATTCTACTGGGACATGCGGATATCGCGACCACACAGGTGTATACGCATCTTGCGATCGACCGGCTGAAGACGGTGCATCGGATGCATCATCCGCGGGCGACGAGAAGTGCGGCGGCGAGTGCGGCGGAGCGGGAGATGGCGTTGTGAGCACGAAGAGGCCGAAGAAGGATGAGCGCGATTTTCTGTCGCTGGCGGAGAGCTTTCTGGCGATGCTGCGGGATGAGCGTGGTGCGTCGGAGCATACGCTGAGGGCGTACTCGCGCGAGGTGCGCGGGTTTGCGGAGTTTCTGAACGAGATGCTGGGTGAGGGTGCGGCGGTCTCGATCGTGGAACATACGCATATTCGCGCGTATATGGGGACTCTGCTCGACAAGGGGCTGACGAAGACGAGTGTGGCGCGGGCGCTGGCGGCGGTGCGGAGCTGGTTCAAGTGGCTGGCGAAGGTGGGGCTGGTGGAGTCGAATCCGGCGCTGCTGGTGAGTACGCCGAAGCTGCCGAAGCATCTGCCGCGGGTTCCGAGTATGGAAGAGGTGAATCGCGTGCTGGACTCCATGGGGCCTGCGCGGACGGGTCCTGCGCGGACGACGGGAGATGGAGACGTGACGGGTCAAGAGGCTGAGGTGGCCGCATGGCCGGAGCGGGAGCGCGCGATCTTTGAGCTGTTGTACGGGTGCGGGATTCGCAACTCGGAGTTGGTGGGGCTGGATATGAACGCGATTCGTTGGAATGACGATGCGATTCGCGTGTTTGGCAAAGGCAAGAAGGAGCGGCTGGTGCCACTGGGTGATGCTGCCGCGGAGGCGATTCGCGCGTATCTGCCGCTGCGGCAGGCGAAGCTGGAGACAGCGGGACTGGCGAAGCTGGTGCATGATGGGCCGCTGCTGATCCGGTTCCGGGTGGGGGCTCGGGTGAGGTGCGCGGCGCGGTTGACGACGCGGAGTGTGGGGAGGATTGTGAAGAGCATTGCGCTGAGCCGGGGACTCGCGGCGGATGTGCATCCGCATACGCTCCGGCATGCGTTTGGGACGCACATGCTGGAGGAGGGTGCGGACCTAAGGGCGATCCAGGAGATGCTGGGGCATGAGCGGCTGTCGACGACACAACGGTATACGCAGCTGACCGTGGGGCAGGTGCAAAGGGTGTACGACGAGACGCACCCGCGGGCAAGATGATGCGTGATTGATTCTCTAGCGGACGAGTACGAGATAGATTGCCATACCGATTCCCAGAGCAGCCAGAACAAGAGCGAGGGCGATGGCGGTCTTTGATGTTTCGCCGGGCTTCCAAGTTCCGGTGGCGAGCCGGTGGGTTGTCTGAATGTGGCTTACGACGGCGCTGAGGTTAACGAGGACGCCGAGCGCGACCAGAAAGACTCCGGAGAGAACGGTGCGGCCGGTTGAGGATGCGGTGGCGTGGGCCTGGGTGGCACCGAACTGGCGCAAGAAGAGGCCGAAGCGACTGACGGCGAAGCCAACGCCCATGAGGCCGAGGCCGGTGCGAATCCAGGCGAGGAAGGTGCGTTCGGCGGCGAAGTAGACGCGAGGGTCGCGCTCGATGGAGTCAGGCATGAGGCGATTGTAGCTAGTAGCGGGGGATGGTGGGGTCGATGGAGCAGGACCAGGCGTCGATACCGCCGGAGACGGATTGGGCCTTGTCGAAGCCCTGCTGGCGGAGCCATGCGGCGACCGAGAGCGAGCGAGCGCCGTGGTGGCAGAGGACGAGGATGGGGGCGTCTTCGTCGAGCTCCTGGTGGGCGCGGCCGGGGATCTCATTCATGGGGATGAGGGTGCTGCCTTCGATGTGCGCGGTGGTGTACTCCCAGGGCTCGCGGACGTCGAGGAAGAGTGGTGGGTGCTCGGAGGCTAGCTGAGACTTGAGTTGGTCGACGGTGATTTCGAGATCCATCATGTAAGCCTTTAGGTGACAGCAGGTGTTGAGGAAGACGGTCGTTTGCTACCGCAAACGATACCCCACGCTCCACCCCAGCGGACAAAGAACGTCCGCCGGGGACCCCGGCCTGCCACGCGATGAGACTGCGTGTCGAGGATGGGGCACCCGGTGCGCTGGTTAGGCGGCTGCTCCGTGGCATTTTTTGTATTTCTTGCCGGAGCCGCAGAAGCAGGGGTCGTTGCGGCCGATGGTCTCGCCGGTGCGGCGCTGCGAGCCGGCGCCGTCGGAGCTTGAGCCTCCGGCGTGCTTTGCGGCTTCGAGGTCGCGCTGCTTGTTGCGCTGGAACTCGCGCTCCAGGGCGTCGATGGTGGTTGAGGGCGCACGCGTGGGGATGGTTGGCGGTGGCGCGTGCTCGGGGGACGACTGGGAGCCGTCGATGGGAAGACGCTGCTGCGTGGGCGGAGGCGGCATCTGGGCTGCGATTTGTGATGCATGCAGCGTTGCGAGCTCTTCGAGGGTCTCGATGGGCGTGCCGTCCGGGGCGAGGATCTGCATGCGGAAGAGATTGCGTGCGGTGTCCTCCTGGAAGCGCATCATCATCTGCTCGAACATCTCGAAGGATTCCTTCTTGTAGGCCACGAGGGGATCCTGCTGGGCGTAGCCGCGCAGGCCGATGCCCTCCTTGAGGTGATCCATATTGAGGAGGTGTTCCTTCCACAGGGCGTCGAGGACGGAGAGCATGACGACGCGCTCGTGGTAGCGGAGTTGACCTTCGCCGAGGATCTTCTCCTTGATGTCGTAGCGCTCGTGGAGCTTGTTAAAGATGGCGTCGCCGAACTCGTGGCGGTTGAGCACGGTGGGATCGATGACACCCTCAAGCCTGGCTCCGAAGATGTCGTAGATCTGGGTGAAGATCTCCGCGGTATTCCACTGCTCGGGATGAGCTTTTTCGGGAGCGAACTCGTCGAGGATGTTGGAGAGGATGGTCGAGACGTAGTCTTCGGTGATGAGCTGTTTCTGCTCGACGCCTTCCATGAGCTGGCGACGGAGGGAGTAGACGGCCTCGCGCTGCTTGTTCATGACGTCGTCGTACTCGAGGACGTGCTTGCGGGACTCGAAGTTCTGCGATTCGACGGCCTTCTGGGCAGACTCGATGCGGCGGGAGATCATGCGGCTCTCGATGGGCACGCCCTCTTCCATGCCGAGGGATTGCAGGAGGCCGGAGACCCACTCGCGCGCGAAGATGCGCATGAGGTCGTCTTCGAGGGAGAGGAAGAAGCGGGAGCTGCCGGGGTCGCCCTGACGGCCGGCGCGGCCGCGGAGCTGGTTGTCGACGCGGCGGGACTCGTGGCGCTCGGTGCCGAGGATGTGCAGGCCGCCGGCTTCGATGACGGCGTCGTGATCGGCTTTGGTGGCGGCGGCGTGGGTGGAGATGGCGGCGTCCCAGTCCTGCTGCGAGACTTCGAACTCCTGCGACTGGTAGTAGAAGCGGACGAAGCCGGGAGCGGCGACGGGCGAGATGGCGCCTTCGGCGACGGATACGGCGCGGGCGGCGTTGCGCTTGACGAGATCCTGGCGGGCCATGAACTCGGGGTTGCCACCGAGCAGGATGTCGGTGCCGCGACCTGCCATGTTGGTGGAGATGGTGACCATGCCGAGGCGGCCGGCCTGGGCTACGATCTCGGCTTCCTTCTCGTGAAACTTGGCGTTGAGGACGACGTGGCGGACGGCCTTGCGCTTGAGGATGTCGGAGAGGAGTTCGGACTTTTCGATGCTGGTAGTGCCGACGAGGACAGGCTGTTTTGCGGCGTGAAGGCGCTCGATCTCCTCGGCAACGGCGAAGTACTTTTCCTTCGCGGTGCGGTAGACGACGTCGGGGTTTTCAATGCGCTGCAGGACGCGGTTGGTCGGGATGACGACGATCTCGAGCTTGTAGATGGAGTCGAACTCGGAGGCCTCGGTCTCGGCGGTGCCGGTCATGCCGGCGAGTTTTTTGTAGAGGCGGAAGTAGTTCTGGAAGGTGATGGTGGCCAGCGTCTGGTCTTCCTTGCGGATGGCGACGCCTTCCTTGGCTTCGACGGCTTGATGTAATCCGTCTGACCAGCGGCGGCCGGGCATGAGGCGGCCCGTGAACTCGTCGACGATGATTACTTCGCCGTCCTTGACGACGTACTCCACGTCCCGCTTGTAGAGGGAGTGGGCCTTGATGGCGACCTCGATGTGGTGCTTCATGTCCCAGTTTTCGGGGTCGGCGATGTTGCCGATGCCGAGGATCTTTTCGATCTTCTCCCAGCCTTCGTCGGTGACGGTGATGGCGCGGGCTTTCTCGTCGACGACATAGTCGCCGGACCAGGTCTTGGTCTCGAGGGTCTCGATGAGTTCGCCCGCTTCGAGCTGGGGGATGACGGTGTTGGCTATTGCATATTTATCTGTCGTTTGATCGGTGGGGCCGGAGATGATGAGGGGGGTGCGGGCCTCATCGATGAGGATGGAGTCAACCTCGTCGACGATGCAGTAGAAGTGGCTGCGCTGGACGGTGTCGGCGATCTCGAACTTCATGTTGTCTCGGAGATAGTCGAAGCCGAACTCGTTGTTGGTGCCGTAGGTAATGTCGGCGGCATAGGCGGCGCGGCGCTCGTGGTCGTCGAGGTCGTGGACGATGACGCCGACGGAGAGGCCGAGGAAGCCGTAGATCTTGCCCATCCACTCGGCGTCGCGCTTGGCGAGGTAGTCGTTGACGGTGACGACGTGGACGCCGTGGCCGACGAGGGCGTTGAGATAGCAGGGAAGCGTGGCGACGAGAGTCTTGCCTTCGCCGGTCTTCATCTCGGCGATTTTGCCTTGATGGAGAGCCATGCCGCCAATCATCTGGACGTCGAAGTGGCGCATGCCGACGACCCGACGGCCAGCCTCGCGAACGACGGCGAAGGCCTCGGGAAGGAGGTCGTTGAGCGCTGCCTTTTCGGCGGCGATGAGCTCGTCGGGGTCGGTAATACCTTCGAGGGCGCTGGCGATGCGAGCGCGAAATTCGATGGTCTTGGCGGCTAGATCGGCGTCAGAGAGCTGCTGGATGGCTTCCTCGTGGCTGTTGATCTGAGCGAGCACGGGGAGCATGCGCTTGACTGTGCGTTCGTTGCTGGTGCCGAAGACTTTGGCGAGTACTTTGTTAAGCAAACCGGTAACCTTCCGAGATCGTGAGGGGGCAGAAAGCGCCCAACTATCAGTGTAAATGGTTGGCGGTGCACAGGGTAGGTGGAGACGCGCTTTGATGCGGCAGTGTGAGTTTGCGGATGAATGGGGGAAGGCGAGATCAGCGGCTCAGAAGCTTCTGAAGAACGACGGCCTGGTTGTGCTCTTCGTCTTTTGCGCCGAAGAGCAAGGTGGCCGGTCCTTTGGCTACCGCTTGTTTCAAGACGGAGAGGGGTTCGTCATTCTGCTTGAGCTCGGCTCGGTAGCGGGCTTCGAACTCCGTCCATCGGGCGGGGTCGTGCGCGAACCATTTTCGGAGGTCGTTACTGGGGCCAACGTCTTTGAGCCATAGATCGACGTGGGCCTTTTCTTTGGTGAGGCCTCGGGGCCAGAGCCGGTCGACGAGGATGCGGGTTCCGTCGTCGGGGGCTGGCTCTGCATAGACGCGCTTGAGCTTCGGCTTCATTGTCAGTTACCTGTATCCTCGTCGGTTTGCGCCATATCATACTGCTTTGATGCGCCTTGGCGGCCTGCGGGCAAGATGCAGGGTGGGAGTTGCATATACTTGTTTTGCTTGTCCATCGCTCATTCAGGCGGCTCGGCAAACGGAACGGATTGGTGTTGGGAGGGGATCAGTGACTACGGATCATACGACGGCAGCGGTTGCATTTGCGCAGGAGAATCAGGCGCGGTTTGTGGAGGAGTTAAAGGCTCTGTTGCGGATTCCGTCGGTATCGACGGCGCCCGAGCATTCGGGCGATGTGCGCAAGGCGGCGGAGTTTGTCGCGGATGGGCTGCGCGCGGTGGGGATGGAGAATGTGCGGCTGATTGAGACGTCGACGGAGCCTTCAGCCGGAAAGCCGGGGCGCGAAGGTCATCCGCTGGTGTATGCGGACTGGTTGCATGCAGCGCCCGCGCCGGATGGGCAGGCCAAGCCGACGGTGCTGCTCTATGGACATTACGACGTGCAGCCGGCAGAGCCGCTGGAGGAGTGGAAGTCGCCGCCGTTTGAGCCGGAGGTGCGCGATGGCAACATCTATGCGCGCGGGGCGGTGGACGACAAGGGACAGATGTGGATGCATGTGAAGGCGCTGGAGTCGGTGATGAAGACCGATGGCAAGCTGCCGGTGAATGTGCGCCTGATCATCGAGGGCGAGGAAGAGGTTGGAGGCGAGGGGATTGCCGCGTTCGTGCGCGAGCATGGCGACCAACTGAAGGCCGATGCTGCACTGGTGAGCGATACGGAGATGTTTGCCGCCGATCTGCCGACGCTGTGCGTGGGGCTGCGCGGGATGATCTATACGGAGCTTGAGGCGAGGGGCGCGGCGACGGATCTGCACTCGGGGATGTATGGGGGAGCGGCGCCGAATCCGTTTGTGGCGCTGGCGCAGATGATTGCGCAGTTGAAGCGCGAGGATGGACATATTGCGATTCCTGGGTTCTATGACGGGATCGAGGAGCCGACCAAGGCGGAGCTTGAGGCCTGGCGGAAGCTGCCGTTCGACGAGGAGGAGTACAGGAAGCACGAGGTGGGGTCGACGGAGTTGACCGGTGAGACGATGTTCAGCGTGTTGGAACGGACCTGGTCGCGGCCCACGATGGATGTGCATGGAATGCCCGGCGGATTTATTGGCGCGGGTGCGAAGACGGTGATTCCGGCCAAGGCTACGGCCAAGATCAGCTTCCGGTTGGTTCCGGGGATGAAGCCGGAGGCGACGTTTGCGAAGTACAAGAAGTTCGTGGAGGAGATATGTCCGAAGGGAATCCAGGTTAAGGTGACGATGATTCACTCGGGCGAACCGATTGTGGTGAGCACGGACAATAAGTATGTGCATGCGGCGACGGATGCGATGGCGGAGGTCTTCGGCAAGCAGACGGTGTTTGTGCGCGGAGGCGGATCGATTCCGATTGTGGGGGATTTTGTGCGGGAGTTGGGGATTCCGACGGTGATGATGGGATTTGGGCTGCCGGATGACAATCTTCATGCGCCGAATGAGAAGTTTCATCTGGCGAATTTTCATCGCGGGATTGAGTCGATCGTGCGGTTTTTCTACAAGGTGGGAGCAGGGAACGGGCGAGGTGTGGAGCGGCCTGAACTGCTTCCGGTTGCGGGCTTCGTCCTGGCGGGCGGCAAGAGTAAGCGGATGGGCAAAGATAAGGCGCTGCTGCACTTCTGTGGCAGGCCGATGATCGACATAGCAGTGGAGAAGCTGCGCGGCTTCTGCGCCGAGGTTGCGATTGTGGGTAACCGCGACGATCTCGCAGCGTATGCGACGGTTGTGCATGAGACGCGGCTGGAGGCTGGGCCGGCGGCGGGGATCGAAGCAGGACTTGGTGCATCGACTCAGCCGTGGGCTCTGTTCATCTCTGTGGATGTGCCGCTGGTGCCGATGGAGTTGCTGCGGAATTGGCTCACGGCCATCAGCAAGAAACAGGCCGCGGGGTGCGCCGTTAGCTATCTGCTGGTGAACGGGGAGCAGCAACCGGCTTTCTGCGCCATGAGACGGGAGTGTCTCGCCCCAGTGACAGCGGCGCTTGAACGCGGAGAGCGACGGTTGGCAAATATTCTAATGAGCATCGAGGATGAGGATGAGACGGGTTGGTTATGGACATGCGATGCTGCGAAGTTCGCACCCACCGCAGCGCCGACGAGCCTGGAGATGGATTTTTGGTTTTCGAATGTGAATACGCCACAGGAACTGGCAGAGGCTGAGGTTTGGACGTCGTGTCAGAACGGCGAGACGCACGGCAGCGACTAATGGTGTGCTTTTTGGATACGGGCTTGCTCGTTGCGTCTGCTGCTTGCGGAGAAGCCGTGCATCCTACGAGGAACTGTGATGAGTGATCCTGAGAAAAATCATGACGCCGTGAGCGAGACGCACGAGGAGCAGCTGGAGGAGCAGTTGGAGAAGCCGCTGATCGAGGATGTCTCGGCGGATGTGGCTCCGGTCGTCCAGGAGTTCATCACGGAGGCTACCGAGGCCAATAAAGAGGAAGGGATAGCGGCTGCGGAGGAGTCGGCAGCCCACGCGAACGCGGGGTTTGCAGGTGCGGCGGTTGCGGGCGAGACGGTTGCGCCCTATATCGCGTTCGAGAATGTGTCGATGTCGTTTGGCGACTTCGTGGTGCTCAACGATGTGAGCTTCTTTGTGAACCCGGGCGAGACGTTGTGCATTCTGGGTCGTAGCGGTGTGGGGAAGTCGGTGGCGCTGCGGATTGTGATGGGGTTTCTGAAGCCGGATAGTGGGACGGTGCTGGTTGCGGGGCAGGACATTGCGGGGATGAGCGAGCGCGAGATGCAGGAGGTGCGGCGCAAAGTCACGATGGTGTTTCAGAATGGAGCGCTGTTCGATTCGATTACGGTGGGCGAGAATGTGGCCTTTCCGCTGAGAGAGCGCGGCGATATGGAGGAAGACCAGATTCTGCAGGTGGTGAAGGGGTTGCTGGAGATGGTGGGTGTGGCGGGAATGGATAACGTGTTGCCATCGGAATTGTCGACGGGGATGAAGCGGTCGGTGGCGATTGCACGCGCGCTGGCGGCGCAGCCTGCGGCGGTGCTTTACGACGAGCCGACGACGATGGTCGATCCGCGGATGGCTCATCTATTGGGTAACCTGATCCAACGGCTGAAGATGCAGATGCATCTTACGAGCATCGTCGTCACTCATGACATGCGTTTTGCAGAGAAGTTGGCTGATAGGCTAGTTTTTTTGCACGAGGGTATGGTGCGATTCTTCGGAACGACAGAGGAGATGCGGGCGAGCGAAGACCCGATACTGCAGGAGTTCTTCTCCAGGGATGAGCTGGTATTGCCGGTTTAACCACTTATTGCCGCGATGCGGTTCTTTAGAATAAGTGCTTGAAGGATATACAGGTTAGCAAGAGTGTCCCTAAAGGGATAAAATGTAGGCCCACACAACTCTGCCACTACTACGTACAATAGCAAAAACGAATGGCCGGGACCGACACCTGAGACTATGGCGACCCTTGATTATCTGAAGCAAGCGACGATCTCAAGTCAAAGGCGCCATCGCGCCAGAATGTCCGAGCATGGACGCCTGGTCTCGCATCCGTCGTTCACAATTATCCTATGGGCTGCGCTGGACTTTGTGAGTGCGCTGGTGGCGGGTTTCATCGCGTTCTGGATTCGGCTGGGGGCGGCGGCGCAACCAGCGAGTCAGACGGTTCTGGGACACCTGGAGACCACTGTACCGCCGATCTCAGTTGTTTATTTGCTGGTCTTCAGTGTGTATCTGGTGCTCTTCGCGAGGCTTTATGGGCTGTACCGGTCTCCAGATGTCCGCAGCGGGTTGAACGAGCAGCGGCTCACAGTACAGGCAACGCTGACATCCGGCTTGATGCTCTGTGGCACGTTGTACGTGATGAAGGAGTATGCGGTATCGCGCATTGTGGTGGCGCTTACGATCGTGATCACGCTCGCGTTTTTGATGGTACGGCGGGCAATTGCGCGAAAGATGATGCAGCGGCGGTTTCTGTAGGGGCGGGAGACCCGAAATGTGTTGATCGTCGGCCACGGGCGTGTGGCACAAGCACTGCGCAATCACCTGCAGGCGCTGCCGCACATGGGCTTCCGGTTCATGGGTTTTGTCTCACTGACTGAAGATCCTGAGGATGCGGCAAACTCACAGATCATCGGAAATATCGGCAACTGCGTCGCACTGGCGCGATCGCTCTTTGTAGATGAGATTTATTTTTCAACGCCAGCAGAGAAGCAGACGGTGATCTCCGTGGTGGAGGAGGCGCGCGCGATTGGCATCGAGGTGAGCGTGGTTCCTGACCTCTATGAAGGACTGACATGGAATGCGCCGGTGGAGTTTATCGGGCAGTTTCCGACGATTCCTCTGCATCAGCGCGAGTTGCCGCAGGGTGCGTTCCTGATTAAACACGTGCTGGATGTGTCCCTGTCGATGCTAGCGCTGATTGTGATCGCGCCGTTCATGCTGTTGATCGCCCTGTTGATACGGATGGATTCGCGAGGTCCGGTCTTCTATCGATCGGAGCGCATTGGGCGGAAAGGGAGAACTTTCACCTGTTACAAGTTCCGCACGATGGTGGCCGAGGCGGACAGGATGCGGGACGGCCTGGCGCACAATAATGAGCGCGACGGCATTCTGTTCAAGATGACCAATGACCCGCGCATTACCAGGGTGGGAGTGAAGTTGCGGAAGTACTCGCTGGATGAACTGCCGCAGTTCTTCAATGTGCTGATGGGCGATATGAGCCTGGTGGGGCCGCGGCCACCGTTGGCCTCCGAGGTGGAGAAGTATGACCTGGCACATCTGCGGAGGCTGGATGTGCTGCCCGGCATTACAGGGTCGTGGCAGGTTGAGGCGCGGCAGGATCCATCGTTCGACAGCTACATCTCGCTGGATACGGCGTACGTGGAGAACTGGAACCTGCTGCTGGATCTGCGGATCCTCGCACGCACGGTCGGTGTGGTTCTGAGTGGGACGGGGTCTTAGGCTGCGGACGGAGCGGGTGGTCGCGATAGACTGTAACGGTGCGGATCGCGCTGGCGCAAATCAATCCAACCGTTGGAGACTTCTCGGGGAACCTCCGGAAGATGGCGGAGTTCGTCGAACGGGCGGCGGCGCAGGGCGCAGCGCTGGTAATGTTTCCTGAGCTCGCGACCTGCGGCTATCCTCCCGCTGATTTACTCGAAAAAGAATCGTTTGTGATGCGCGCGGAAGAGACGCTGGCTGCTGTGGCTGAGCTGACGCGGGGGGTCGATCGGCCGGCCGTGCTGTGCGGCTCGCCGATGCGCTGCGAGAGCGCTTCGGGCAAACGCGTGCGCAACGTCGCGGCGCTGATGGAAGACGGCGAGATTCGGTTTGTGCAGCAGAAGATGCTGCTGCCGTTTTATGACGTGTTCGATGAACAGCGGTACTTCGAGCCGGCGAGGCAGCAATCGCTTACGGTGGTGAAGGGGCAGGCGGTTGCGATCACCATCTGCGAGGATGCGTGGAACGACAAGATGTTCTGGCCGCGTCAACTGTATCCGGTGGACCCGATTGAGGAATTGATGCGGCAGTGGTCGGTGCTTCCGCAACCGCTGAGCGGGCATCGGCTGATCCTGAATATCTCAGCTTCGCCGTTCTGGCATGGGAAGCTCGAAGTGCGGCAGCGGATGCTTGGAGCGCTCGCGAAGCGGCATGGAGCGACGCTCGTGATGGTGAACCAGGTGGGAGCGAACGATAGCCTCATCTTCGATGGTGGGTCATTTGCCGTGGGTCCAGGCGGTGAGGTCTTTGCGCAAGGGTGCAGCTTTGCAGAGGACCTGGTGGTCTTTGAGACCGAGACCGAGGCGGCCAGTGGAGCTGCGAGCGTCGTGGCGTCGTCCGGCGTAGATGCCGGCAGGGAGCGCACTGAGAGTACCTGGAATGCGCTGGTGTTGGGCACGCGGGACTATCTGGGCAAGTGCGGCTTCAAGCAGGCGATTGTGGGGTTGAGCGGAGGTATCGACTCGGCGCTGGTCGCCGCTATCGCTGTCGCCGCGCTGGGAGCGGAGAACGTGCAGGGGGTCGGAATGCCCAGCGAGTTCTCGTCCAGCGGGTCGGTGACCGACGCGGAGAAGCTGGCGCGGAATCTCGGCATTGCGTTTTCGACGGTTCCGATTCGTGAGATATACACGCAGTTCTCGCAGTCGCTGGAGCCCTTCTTTGCGGGAACGAGTTTTGGCATTGCAGAGGAGAATCTACAGCCGAGGATTCGTGGGAGCCTGTTAATGGCGCTCTCCAACAAGACCGGTGCGCTGGTGCTAACGACGGGCAACAAGAGCGAGATGGCCTGCGGATATTGCACGCTCTATGGCGACATGGTGGGAGCTCTGGCGGTGATCGGCGATGTGTACAAGACGGAGGTGTATGCGCTGAGCCACTGGGTAAACCGGGAGCGCGAGGTGATTCCGAACGATACGCTGACCAAACCGCCGTCGGCGGAGCTGCGGCCGGGGCAGAAGGATACAGACTCATTGCCGCCGTATGATGCGCTCGACCCGATCTTGCGCGCGTATATCGAGGAGTACAGCTCCGCGGAGGAGATTGTGCGCACGCAGGGAGTGGATCTAGCGCTCGTGCGGAAGGTGATTCGGCTGGTGGAGTTGAGTGAGTACAAGCGGCAGCAGGCAGCACCGGTGTTGAAGGTTTCGAGAAAGTCCTTTGGCATGGGAAGGCGGTTTCCGATTGCGGCCAGGCGCGAGGTGTAACGTGATTGGCCGTCAGGCCAGAGTTGGATCAGAGGAGAAGAACCGATAGTGAAGAAGAGTTGGATTGTGAGAGAGACTGAAAGCATGAAGAAGATTGCGTTGATGGCCGTAGTGGCGATGGTGGGAGCGGGAGCTTCGGTGCGAGCGCAGGCACCCCCGCAGATGTCGCCGGCAACAGCGGAGGCACAGCAGGCGGCTGAAGCACAGGCGCCGACGCCTCATGCAGTACCGGCCAATCCGTTTCCACCGGTGAACCTGAAGAACTTTACCGCAGACTCGCCGACCACCGCGGAGGTGAATGATTTTCTGAAGGCGGTGTGGGGGTATGACGACAATCGCGTCTGGAACGTGGCGGGAATCCAGAAGACAGCTGCTCCCGGCGTGGTGAGAGTGGTGGTGTTTGTCGCGAATAAGACCCAGCCCGACAAGGTGAGCCAGAATGAGTTCTTTATCACTCCGGATGGCAAGCATGCGATTGCGGGTGCGGTCATCGATTTCGGGGCGAACCCATATGCGGATCGGCGAAAGATGCTGCAGGAGCAAGCGAATGGCCCCGTGGAGGGTGCTGCGAGTAAGGGCTTGCTGCTGGTCGAATTCGCCGACCTGCTGAACGAAAAGTCAAAGGAAGCACAGGATACGATCAACAATCTTGTGAAGGATATTCCCCAGGCGCGGCTTGTGTTTGAAAACCTGCCGGCGGAAGGCAGCCCCTACGCATTTCGTGCAGCGGCTGAGGGGGGGTGTGTGCGTAAGGCCAAGGGCGATGCTGCATTCTTCACCTACATGCAGGCTGTCTTCAACCACCAGCAGAGGTTGACGGCTGCGACGCTCGAGCCGGCGTTGAGCGCTGCGGTCACGGCTGCGGGTGCTGATCCGAAGACTGTAGCCGCATGTGCGGTGACGCAGGCAGCGAAGGACGATGTGAAGGTGTCGATTGCGTTGGGCGCGGCGGTTGATATTGACCAGGCAACATTGCTTGTGGTCAATGGGCGCATCGTTTCGCCCACGTCGGTGCCCTACGAGACGCTCAAGCAGATTGTGGCGTATCAGGCGCAGTTGGACGGCATCAACGTGCAGGTTCAGCCGACGCTTTCGACGTTGAAGTAGCTGCCAGATGATGGTGCAGGAGACCAGATTTTGAAAATTACTGTAGTTTCTCCCCATCGTGGGGATGCGGCCTTCGCGCTGGCGCTGGCGGTCGAGGCGTGGCTCGTGCAGGGCCACGCGGTCGAGGTTGTGAGCTGCTTTACCCGCAGCGAGTTTGCGCCGTACTCGGATGCAGGCTCGCTGCATGCGAACGATCGTATATCCTTCGTGACGGCGGTGCGGAAGCGCGAGGATGAGGCGTGGCGTAAGCAGTATGGTGTGGCGAAGCTTACACTGACGGACCTGAATCTGAAGGACGCACCGATCCGTCTGCATTGCAGTCCGGAGAAGGTTTTTGGGCGTCCGGCGGATGTTTCGGAGAAGGTTGTGTCGAAGGTCCGCAGGGCGCTGGAGCTGAGTGGGGCGGGGGCGCTAGTACTTCCGCTTGGGCTCGACGGCCATGTGGATCATGTGAGTGCACGCGATGCGGCCATGCCCGCGCAGACGTCTGCTTTGCCGCTGGCATTTTATGAAGAGCTTCCGTATGCGGCGCGGGCTGGTGGCGAGGAAGCTCTCGAGGCTGCAGTAAACCAGCTTTCTCTGACCTTGCAGACAGAGTTGCAGCCTGCTTTTGCGAGCAGCCTCCAACGGGCTGAATCCGCGATCGAGGCCGCTGTCCTGCGGAAGAGACGTGCTGCCTGGTGCTATGACTCGCAGATCGACGAGAGTGTTACGACGGAGATTGCGGAGTTCTGCCGGCGCTACGGTGGCCGTGAACGACTCTGGGCCAACGCAGCGTGGCGCGGCGATGTGGCGTTGATGCCGCAGACGCCTTAACTTTTCCAGATCACGGATCACGTTCCCAAAAACGCGAATCGGTCGCGCTGGCCTAATACGAGTTGCAACCGTGTGTATGAACTGCCGCGATGCGATGTTGAAGTTGCTGCCTGGCTGAAATGCCCTTGTCTTTTGCATCGCGCCGCCGCCTACACGTTAGGATTGGATGGGAGGCAGCTTGCAAAACAGAGTGCTCGAGTCTTTGATCGCAGTGATTGGCGTGCAGGTACTAGCTGCTGTTGCAGTGACGTCGTTGCATCGCTCTGACGCATGGTTGCGTCGCACGCTTCCGTATGTCATCAGCGTAGCTGTCGGCGTCCTGCTTGCGACTGGAGCGGCTCATCTGCTGCCGGAGGCGATCGAAGCACTTGGAAATCGTAGTGCCGTGTGGATCACGCTGGTGCTGACCATGCTTGCTCTCTACAGCTTCGAGCGGGTCTTTCATGTGCTCTCTGGTGTCAGCGCGGAGCCATTCCCGGAAGCACCACATGACCATGGTCATCATCATCACGCCTCAAAGCCCGCCACCTTATTACTGGGATGTGTCACCCATAGCCTCGTCGACGGAACCAGTGTTGCGGCTGCCTTCGCGATCGATCTCCGTGTGGGCTGGGTGACGGCGCTGGCCGTGGGGCTGCACGAGATTCCGCACCGGCTGGGTGACTTTGCGCTGCTGGTACACATGGGGATCGCGCGCGGCCGGGCTGCGCTGCTGGCCATAGGCGCAGGCGGATCGAGCCTGGTGGGGTGGGGTCTCGTGGCGGCACTGGGAGCGCACGGCTCGCGCCAGGTGGCATGGCTGCTGCCCGTGAGTGCGGGAAGCTTTTTGTACATCTCGCTTGTGGACCTGCTACCTGAGTTACAAAGCGAGCGTAGACCCAGGGCCGTGTTTGGGCAGATACTCTGTCTGTCTGCCGGAATTGCTCTCGCGTTAGCGTTGACGCAGATTCCCGGATCCTAGCGTAGGACGAAGAACCAGGGAAGATCAGGAGCATAAAGCAACCGATGCGGATTGGAGTGGATGTCGGCGGAACCAAAATTGAGGCGATTGCTCTCGATGCAGATGGGATTGAATTGCAGCGGGTTCGCGTGGCGACGCCGAAGGGCGACTACGCCGGAACTATCGCCACCGTCGCGGGTCTCGTCCGGGAGTTAGAGCAGGCGACGAGCCGGATAGGCACCGTTGGTGTGGGGATTCCGGGAACCATCGTCACAGCGACGGGCCTGGTAAAGAATGCAAATTCAACGTGGCTCAACGGCCAACCATTGCAGCGCGATCTGAGCCATGCCCTGAGCCGCGAGGTGCGTTGTGCCAATGACGCAAACTGCTTCGCCATCAGCGAGGCAACCGATGGCGCGGCGCGCGCCTTTGAAGTGGTATTCGGCATCATCCTCGGCACGGGCTGCGGCGGCGGCATCTCGATCAACGGTCGTATTCATGCTGGCCCGAATGGCCTCGGAGGTGAGTGGGGGCACACGCCGCTGCCATGGGCGACCACCAAGGAGTTGCCAGGGAAGCTCTGCTACTGCGGGCGGCACGGTTGCCTGGAGACGTGGATCTCGGGCACTGGCTTTGAATGGGATTTTGCGCGCGTGACCAGTCGTAATCTACGCGGCGCCGAGATCGCGGCTTCCGCCAAAGCTGGCGATGATGAGGCCAGCGAGGCACTCGACCGGTTGATAGATCGCATGGCACGCGGCCTGTCAACGGTGGTGAACGTGCTCGATCCCGACGCCATCGTGATCGGAGGCGGGCTCTCGAACCTGGGCCGTTTGTATGATGGGAGTCTGTCGGCGCGCCTCTGCGACTACGGCTTCGGCGGCGGAGTAGAGACGCCGATCCTACGCAACCTTCACGGAGATTCCAGCGGTGTGCGCGGCGCCGCATGGCTCTGGCCCACGAGGGGAGAAACGCCGGTGAGATCGAGCGCATCTCATAGCACATGACAAACCATGCAACGGCGGAAGTGAGTCTTGGACAGGCGCTCAGGAAACAGTTGCAGGCGCTGCTCGACGGCGGGCAGGCGCATGCGACCTTCGACGACGCGGTGAAGGATTTTCCGGCAAAGCTGCGCGGTACAGTACCGGAGAGCCTGCCCTACTCGGCGTGGCAGATCCTCGAGCACATCCGGATCGCGCAGCGCGACATTCTTGATTTCAGCGATAACAGCGATGGCAGCTACAAGGAGCGCGCGTGGCCCGACGAGTACTGGCCAAAGAACCCTGAGCCCCCCAGCGCCGACGCCTGGGAGCAATCGATCCAGCACGTTCGCCAAGACCGCAAAACCTTCGAGAAGCTGCTCAAGTCCGCGGACGACGCAGCGCTCGTGACGCCGTTTGCATGGGGCGAAGGCCAGACGCTGCTGCGCGAGGCCTTCCTGATCGCGGACCACACTGCCTATCACACCGGCGAACTGATCGTTCTGCGACGGCTGCTCGGAGCGTGGAAAAAGTAAGCTAAAGGCCTAGCGCTGCCGGCCACTCCAGCGGATGATCGACGGTAGCCTCCGGCTCTGCCGCGGCGAGCGCCGCTGGCGCAAGCCCAAAGGTGCAGCCGAGAAAGCGGGCACCGCAACGCCGAGCTGTGAGCACGTCGACATCCGTGTCCCCGATCATGACCACCTCGCCCGGAATCAGCGCAGCCGCGGACGAGCGGGCGGACAGCAGAGCAGATGCTTCGTCGATGAGCGTGAGCAGGCCAACGGGATCAGGCTTCTTCGTATCAAACGAGTTGCCGCCATAGTTCTGAAAGAAAAACGGCTCGAGGCCCAGAGCGCTGCATATATCTCGCGACGGGTTTACCGGCTTGTTCGTGAGCACCGCCATCGGTAGATGCGGGTGGCGCGTGCGTATCTGCGTAAGCGCCTCGAGAACGCCGTCGTAGCAACGCGTATTGTCCAGCTTGTGCGCGCGATAGTAGGTGAGGAAGAACTCGAAGGTGCGGCGAAAGAGTTCATCGCAGTCGCTGGGGTGCAGCGCATCGAGATCGCCGGGATCGCCAAGCGCGCGCCGAACCAGCATCGCTGCACCATCACCGATGTAGCTGGCGACCAGTGCATTGGGCAGCGATGGTTTGTGGACATACGCGAGCGCTGCATTCACCGAGTTGCAGAGGTCGAGCGACGAATTAATGAGCGTGCCGTCGAGATCAAAGACGAGGAAGCGGGGCGCAGCACTGACCATGGTTGCTAGTGTAGCTGCCCCGCTCCAACTTTTGAAGCGGGTAACGATGTGTTTAGTGGCTATCGATCTCGACATCCCCCGAGCCGGTACGAACCTCGAGAGGAGTGCCGCCGCCGTTGATCGGCGCCGTCAAGTGATGCCGGGAGTTCGCTCCTTGTTCGGGGGCACCAGGGTAGTTCACGCGGATATCACCCGAGCCGGTGGAGGCCTCTAAATTGAAGTGCGCGTCCGGCGCCAGGTGCAGCTTGATGTTCCCCGAGCCGCTGGAGAGGTTCGCAGAACCCACGAGGCGACCGTCGGCCTCGATATCACCGGAACCGCTCTTGGCGGTGAAGCCTCCGTTTAGACCGTGAACTTTAATGTTGCCGGAGCCTGTCTTGGCCTTCACATCACCAGACCCGTTCTGTTCCAGTTCGATGTCGCCTGAGCCGGTGCCGAGGTCCGCTGGGCCGTAAATGCCATGCGCACGAAGGTTGCCGGAGCCGCTCGCCGCGGAGAGGTAGCGGCCGACGTGATCGATCTCAACATCGCCTGAGCCGCTGTGAAGGTTGAGCGCCACGGCTGCGGGCACCGAAATGTCGTAGTCAATGCTGATGTTATTGAAGAGCTCGCGATCGTTTGATTCTCCAACCCGTACGGTGTTGCCATCCTGCACAATCGGAGGATTGTCCACGATGTGCTGGATACGCGTCTTGATGTCGGTAAGGGCGGCCCATCCAGCATGCACGTGACCAACAATGTGGATCTGATTGCCGTTGCCGGCATGGATCATGATGCTCCCCGAGCCCGTGGATACATAAAGATCAGGCTGCACGGAGACATTGAGCGTGCGTTCGAACTGGCTGTCGGCGGCAAACGCTGCCGTCGAGACCATCAGAAGAGCGGCTCCTGCGAGAAGTTGAAGTTTCATAGCGTGCACCTTCCTGGATCAAGTTTACGAAGACTGCTGCAGGACGACCTTGTCACCGGACTTTAGCCCCGAGAGGACTTCGATGCGGCTGCCATTTGAAATCCCTGTCTTGATGTCCACGACGCGATGACCGTCTTTGCCATGTGCGTCTGGAACCCAGACGGAGGCGTTGCGATCCTTGCCGTAGAGCACGGCCTGTTCGGAGATTGCGAGCGCGTTCTTGTGCTCCTCGAGCACGATCTCGGCATTGGCCGTCATGTTGGCCTTGAGCTCGCCGCCGGGGTTGTCGATCGAGATCTGCACCTCGAACGTCGTTACGTTGTCCTTCTCCACGCCGAGCGGAGCAATCTTGGTGACGCGGCCGGCGAACGTCTTGTTCGGGAAGCTCTGTACCTTGATCCGCGCCGCCTGCCCGAGATAGACCTTGGCAATGTCGGATTCGTCGACTTTGCCCTTCACATAGACCTCGTGTATATCGCCGAGCGTCATCACCAGCGTTGCGGTCGAGCCGAGCACGAGGATCGAGCTGACTGCATCGCCTACCTGTACATCGCGTGAGAGCACGACGCCGTCGATCGGCGAGGTCACCGTGGTGTACGAAAGCTGCTCCTCGAGCTGCTTGAGCGAAGCCTGTGCCTGCTGAACCTGAGACTCGGTCTGATGGTGCCGCGCCCTGTCAACGGCAATCTGCGCTACAGCCTTGTCGCGGGTATTGAGCGCTGCCAAGTACTTCTGGTGCGCGTCGTCCAGCGACTGCTGCGACACCACGCCGTCCTTTTCCATCTCAAGCGCTCGGTGATATGAGTGCTCGAACATCGGGAGATCGGGGGCTTCGGCGGCGACTTTATCGTAGGCGACGGCTGCGGCAGCCGAGCGAGCACTGGCCTCGGCGGCGGCCAACTGGGCCTTCTGCGCGGCTACCTGGTCGAGAATCTCCTGCTGGTCGAGTTGCGCCAGCACCTGGCCGGTGTGGACCGCCTGGTTGATGTCCGTATCGAGCTTGGTGACAATGCCGCTGGCCTTGGATTTCACCTCAACTTCGGTGATGGGCTGAACCTTGCCCGTAGCCACGACCGAGCGTGCGATGTCCCCATTCTCGGCGGTGCCTAGCTGGGATGGGTCAAGCGGCGGTGGACCGCCAAGGCTCCTGGCTGCGACGAACCCGCCGCCAGCGAGCACGCAGAAAACTGCAGCGAAAATGATCCAAAGCCGCTTGCGCGATCTGGACTTCGTTTTTTGGGACGAGTTCAAGGAGCCTCCGAAGCCGTAAAAACGTGTTCTTCGGAGTGGATTTACGCAGCGAGGGCCACTGCGGTTCCCTGGTGCCGCCAAGTGCGGAGATTCAGGCGTATTTACGAAGCATCCCAAGCACTTTGCCCTGGATGCTGACGCTGACGGCCGGAGCATAGATGGGCTTCATCTCGCTGTTGGAGGGCTGCAGCCGGATGAGATTTCCCTCACGATAGAAGCGCTTGAGAGTGGCATCGGTACCGTCGATCAGTGCAACCACGATCTCGCCCTCGCGAGCCGTGTGCGTGCGCTCGACCAGAACATAATCCCCGGAGACGATGTGCTCGTCGCGCATCGAGTCACCCTGGACCTCCAGAGCATAAACCTCGCGATTCCCGATGATGTCGCTAAGGGAGATGGTCTCTGCTGTCTCAATCGCCTCGACCGGCTTACCGGCGGCAATGCGGCCAAGCAGCGGCAGACGGTCCATCACCTTCCGTGCTGACCGCTGCGGGATCACATCGATCGAGCGGCTACAGTTGTGAGCGCGCTGCAATAGGCCCTTATTCTGCAGATTCGTAACGTGCTTATGCACGGTGGCCAGCGATCTGAGGCCAAGTCCTGCGGCAATCTCTTCATACGAAGGAGAGTAGCCGTTCCTGGATGTAAAGCCGGAGAGAAAGTCGATGACCTCTTTTTGCCGTCGTGTGATAGCCATGGGGTCATTCTAGCGAATAAAAGGCGAATCGGCGGCGAAATTTTCAAGGAATCACGCTAGCTACTGCCAAGGTCCAAAACAGAACTCGGTCAACCTGTCCCGCATTGGGAGAACGAATCATTAACTCCGCATAGGTATTCGTTGTCTCGCGCGGTACGGCAGTGGATGGTTATGGGACACCGCCGATGAGAGCGGTGACGAAAGTGCCGATGAACTTCTCAGGAATGGGTTTCAACAACCAGTGGAAGGGTGCTATGCGTGTCTTGGTTATAGAAGATGATCGTGCTTTGGGGATATTTCTGCAGAAGGGCCTGATGCTTGAGGGCCACGACGTGGAATGGGCAGGAGACGGCGACGCTGCGCTGGAGCTGGCCGCGCAGCAGGTCCCGGATCTGATGGTGCTGGACCTCGGTTTGCCGCGTTGCGATGGCACAGAGGTCCTGGAGGTAATGCGGAGGGACTTTCCGGGCACAGCGGTGCTGGTGCTTACCGGCCGCAGCCAGGTCCACGAGCGCGTTCGTTGCCTCGACCTGGGGGCCGACGACTTCGTGCAAAAGCCCTTCAGTCTCCATGAACTTATGGCGCGCTGCCGCGCTCTCCTGCGCCGGCGCGAGCGCTTCGCCGATCCAGTTCTACGCTTTGGCGGTGTGGAGATGAATCGTATGGAGCGCATCGTGTGGTACGAGAGCGTGCGCATCGATCTCACGGTCAAGGAGTTCACATTACTGGAGTTTCTGATGCTGCGGCGCGGTGCATGCTGCTCCCGCGCCGAACTGCTCAGCCAGGTGTGGCATTCGACGCCAGAGGCCGGCACCAACGTCATCGACGTATACGTGACCTATCTGCGCAAGAAGCTCGCTGCAGCGCATCCTGAGGATGATTCAGGGGATTCGGCGATCGAGACAGTGCGCGGATCCGGCTATCGACTGCGAGACAAGCGCAGAATTCCCCGCTTTGAGAAGCCCGTCATCCTGAACCAGGTAGCACAGGATGAACTGCAGGCTGCGGTCGAACTTGCACGCGGCGCTTAGGAGCAATCGCGATGACGTTACAGACGCGCAATACGGTTCTAG
>Ga0224555_1001192_pt1 | contig 37358 bp, 26 predicted proteins | sample 714S23034metaG_FD_180687 | JGI IMG/M metagenome (GOLD analysis project Ga0224555, IMG submission 180687) | Peat soil microbial communities from Stordalen Mire, Sweden - 717 S2 30-34 | ecosystem: Environmental > Terrestrial > Soil > Wetlands > Peat | place: Sweden: Norrbotten County, Stordalen... | reverse complement strand
ACATGTCAGCAATCCGCCGAGCAGAATGACGGGAATGCCCAGCATATAGCCGATTGTTTCAGCGATGAATCCGGCGCGGGCTGACATGTGCAACGTAGCCTGCGCATAAGTGACAAGGTAGGAAAAAGTATAGTTGGCAATGGTACCGGAAGCCAGAATGACCAGGCCCAGCGCAATGATGCGCCAACGCGTGCAGGCCTGACGCAAACGCGTCGGCTTCAAGACTGGCGTAGCGGCAACCGGTTCGGGCTCATGAAGGGTCTCGGGAAGATTGGTGCGCATCCACAAGCCGAATGGCACTGCGAAGGCACCGATCAGAAAGGCAATTCGCCATCCATAGGCATCGAGCGCAGCGGGCGGCAGTACCGCAGTCAGTAGGACACCGACCAATCCTCCGGCGATGAGCGCAAGGTTTTGGCTCGCACCCTGCCAGGAGACGACCAGGCCGCGCTTTTCAATGGGCGCGGCTTCAAGCAGGAAAGCGGTGTTGGAACCGATCTCCCCACCCAGTGAGAAGCCCTGCAACATGCGGGCAATCACGGCCAAAATCGGTGCAGCGATGCCGATCTGGGCATAGGTCGGGATGAGTGCCATGCCGACGATGGCAAAGCCGATGAGCATGAAGCACAGCATCATAGCCGGCCGACGACCAGCGCGGTCCGAGTAATTGCCGATGAAAAACGCACCGATGGGTCGAGTGACGAAACCGGCTCCGAAGGTCGCCAGCGACAGCATCAAGCTACCGTATGCGCTCTGGGCTGGAAAGAAGGCGTGGCCGATTTGAATCGAGAAGAATGCGTAGGTCAGAAAATCGTAGAACTCGAGCGCGTTTCCGATGGTTGCAGCTGCAACATGGTGCCCCCGAAGAGAGCTTCTACCGCGCAATTGTCCAGCGGCACTTTCCATTGGCACGCGCTTTCTCGAGATTCAACCCCTAGCGAGGCCCCATTTTGACAATGAGATAACCCCTGTTGTGACGAGGGCTGAAAACTGGCAAAACTACACGACGGCCCGTTTAGCTGAGTTCAACTGGATTCCTCCGGGGAGGGTTCGCCTGATCGTGAGAGCGTATCAAGCTTGATGCTCCGGTGTCGAGAAGAATCCCGGCATTGTCCTGCGCGGGTGAATTGTCGCCGATCCGGTCCCTAGCCGGAAGGTACTCACCGGTAAACAGATTAGGATTGGCTGGAGCCTCCTGTTCGGAGCGACAGATTATCTCCGTACCAGGATGGTTCTCAAGTGGCAGCATAGTGCTGGAATGGGTGGCAGCATTCATCTATTACCAGCACCAATCTTCTGGTGGAAGGGGCCCATGAATCTGCATGATGTGAATGTGGAGCGCCCGGCTTGATTTGTACCTATGGAGGAGAGACAAATTGGGTCTGAAGAAGGTCTGCAGGGAATCGACTCAGCATTTGCGTGGAAATGTCAGATACGCAATTAACTTCCATAACGGACAGCCAGATGCGTTTATGGGACACTTATGGGACACTAAAACTTGCAGGTTCTCCGATCTCCGTCTGCCCTGAGTAGTATGTAAACTATTTATAATGAATTAGATGGAGGTGGGTGGAGTCTCCTGCTAACCATCCTCTATGCCGAATTCCCTGCTAACAGGGAAAAATACAGAGAAATTCGTGAATTCTGCCCCATAAGATCGCAGGCGAAGCTTTACATGGTGCTGAATTCACGTGGTTTACTTCGATGTAATCGCAAACTTCAACTTGCACCGAACAGGGAAATATCACCCCCATATCAGGGAAAAGCAATTCCCTGATACGGCCTTCGGTATCGCATCTACCGCTTGGCGATGCCCAAGGCCCTCTGCCCTTAAACAGCTTCAAAGTCAAACCGATTCCCACGCACCGAATCTCTTGTCGAGATACGGATTGTTTGGCCTTTTCAAAAGCGAGTTTCGGCTGAATACTAACCTCTCAATTGGTCCGGATTTCGTCGGGTCGATCAATATCTTCACGCGAGACGCGAAGTGGGCCCATCACTGCGGAGGCGCATTAGCGACGGAACACACTTCAGACGAGGGCGTGGACGTCTCTGCCTTCGCCACCCAATCGATTGCATTCTCAACCGCTAGGTCCGTTGCAGTCGACCGGTCCCCATGCGCCACCGAGGAAATCCAGGCGAGCTGGCTCGCCGTCAACTTCCAGCTAAGCGGCGCGGGCTTCGGCTTGCTCTTATCGTCAGGCTGCTGTGGGATCGCGAACACCACGTGATGGATGATCAAACTGCCCGCATATGCCGTCTCCAGTACGCACAGCTCACGGCGATTACGGCGCGTCACGCTTACGTGGCCTGCGTTCCATAGTCCCTCGAGCGGCCCGAGCAGATGATCCAGCGTTCACCAGGGAGCGGGCGGGCGGCCGAACACGATCAGCTCATGTCGAATCCGAAGTTTGCTGGCGGCATCGGCTGGAGCGCCTTTGATTACAACACGCACGCAGGTTTCGGATCGGGCGATCGCATTTGCTATCACGGTATATCGGACATTTTCCGTGAGCCCAAACCGGCTGCGGGCTTCTATCGGTCACAGTGTGACCCTTCCGAGGAAGTTGTGCTTGCGCCAGCATTTCACTGGTCACGCGGAGATGTTAATCAGGCCTTTAGCAACGGAGTCATCTGCTCCAGTTGCGACAAACTCAAAGTTTATATCGATGGAGCATTCGCCCTCGAAGCCGAGCCAGTTCGCGCGCAATTTGCCCATCTTAAGTACCCCCCATTTACTGTCGACCTTGAAAAACATCTGCAGCACTGGGGCGATATGAGAATCGAGGGCTACATCGCTGGAAAGCTTGCGATCTCACGTACATTCTCGGGAAAGGATGTGGACCAGAAGTTCCTGCTCCTACCTGACGATACCGAATTGGTAGCCGACGGCGCAGATACAACGCGAGTGGTCCTACGTGTCACCGACGAATTCGATGCGGTCAGGCCTTTCGCATCTGACGCCATTCGTTTCGAACTCCGTGGCCCAGCGGTAATCATCGGGGATAATCCAATGGCCTTGGTGGGGGGCATCGGCGATTTGGATTCGCGCTACCGAACAGTCTGGAAAGGTCATCCTTATTGCGCGTCACCCGCATCTCGGCGCGCAGACGGTTGAATTCCAAATGCAGCAGACTGCAACTCAAATTGTTTGATTTGCTTGATAATGTCGTCGGCAATGTAATTACACGTGCTGGGTGTTGGGCACGCACGAAGAGGAAAATCATCGATGCGGAGAAGTGTGCGCCGCAGATTGCGCACGAGACAGTCGAACGTATTCGTGCGCTCCCGGCTATCGAGTGTAAGGCCAGGGATGCTGCTGCGGATGATCGCTTGAAGCAGCGTCTATCGTAGTCGGCGCCGATGCTGGCGCCGTTCGCATCTCGATACGGGTCTCGGAAGAGCCGACGAGGACGAAACAATAAGGGTGAATCAATGCACGGAGTGACATCGTTGTCATAGACCGTTTTTGGATGTATACTCTCTTCAAATTGACAGCGCTGCGAATGGTTCGTGGCAGGAATGAGATTGCCAGTACCACTGGTTTCAGTCCGGGAGCGTCCTGGTTGCCGTATCCACGATTGGCAAAAATAACCTCTGCGCCCCCGGGACGGCGACATGGGCGCACTCCCGTTCAGGACGCAGTCTTTCCGCATTCGACAAGAGTTGCGATGCGGCAGGGAGAATCGATGAATCGGCGGGAATTCACCTTTGAAGGCATGTACGGTCTGGCTGTGTTCGCTCCTCTTTCCAAGCGTCTCGGCTCCGTTCTTCAAATCACAACAACTGGTACTGAACAGAGGCTCACGAGCTACGTCAATCCCTTTCTGGGCACCGCGCCTCTGACCGACCCGGCAGAAATCGGATTCAAGCCGCCTTGGCGCGTGTGGGCAGGATTGGTTTTTCCGGGGTCATCGGTGCCCAACGCCATGGTGCAACTGAGCCCGATCACCAAATTCGGCAGCGGCGCCGGCTATGAATACGAGAACCCGAAAATCTACGCTTTTGCGCACACAAACAAGGGCCACTGGAACTTGTGCAATATTCCGATCCTGCCTGTGAGCGGGGAGGTGAACCCGGACGACTTTGCCTCCACCTTCGACCACGCGACGGAGTCGGCGCATCCTGGCTACTATCAGGTGCAACTCGAGCGCTACAACATTAATGCCGAGTTGACCTCGACCTTGCGCACAGGCTTCCACCGGTACACCTACCAGGACGCTCGCGCAGCGAAGAAGCTGGTGGTGAACATGGCTGTCTCCAACGAACGGATTCGCGATTGGCAGATGGAGCAGGACGGCGACCATGCTTTCAAGGGCTACCAGAGATTCAGCGAGAAGATCTATTTCTACGCCGTCTCGAACTACGGTATTCAACAAATTGAGCGCCTGAAGGGGAGCAAGGCGGAGCTGCCGGTGGTGGACTTCGAAACTGGATCGAAGCCGGTGGAGATTCGCATCGGATTATCCTTCGTGAGCACGGAAAACGCCAAGGAGAATTTGAAAAAGGAACTGGGCGCGAAGAGCTTCGAGACGGTGAAGGCCGAGGCCGATGCCACGTGGGAAAAGCTGCTGGGGAAGATCAAGGTTAGCGGCGGCACGGAGCGGCAGAAGAGGCTCTTCTATTCGTGCCTCTATCGCTCGTTCCTGTGGCCAGCCCTGCGCAGCGACGTGAACGGCGAATATACCGACGAGAAGGGCAATGTCGTCAAGGCGGACTTCCAATATTACACGCTGCCTTCGCTGTGGGACGATTACCGGAACAAACTGGTGTTGCTAGGAATGCTCTCGCCGGACGTGGCCACGGACGTGATTCGTTCGCTGATTGACCGTGGCGACAAGACCGGCTTTATCCCGACTTTCTTCCATGGCGATCACGCGGCGGCCTTCATTGCCGGTTCGTATCTGCGCGGGCTGCATGGCTTCGACGTGAAGGATGCTTATCGGTTACTGCTGCGCAATGCGACGGTGGAAGGCGGCACGCGGCCCTTTATCAAGGAGTACATAACCAAGGGCTTCATCTCCGATCCCGACGTGGCAAATCCGGGTGTGGAGACGAAGGGCAACGCGGGGGTGACCAAGACGCTGGAATACGCCTACGACGATTACGCCGTCGCCCTGCTGGCCAAGGAACTGAAGGACGATCAGAACTACGCGATGCTGATGAAGCGTTCAGAGAACTACAAGAATATGTTCGATCCATCGACCGGTCTCATGTGCGGCCGTCTGGAGAACGGCGATTGGGTCAAGAACTTCAATCCCGAGTTTCCTTACTACGAATATATGTATCGCGAGGCGAATGCGTGGCAGTCGTCCTTCTTTGCCCCACATGATACGGAGGGCCTGATCGGCCTCTACAAGAGCAAAGCTGATTTTGAGAGACAGCTCGACCGATTCTTCACCATTCCCTGGAATCCAAATTACATAGCGATGAATATCAACAGTTTCATCGGACAGTATTGCCAGGGCAATCAGCCGGACCACGGCTTCGCTTACCTCTATTACTTCGTGGGCAAGCAGGAGAAGTCACAGGCGATTCTGAACACGATTATGGATCGCTTCTACGGTATGGGCAGGGACGGTCTGGCGTTGAGCGGCATGGACGACGCGGGCGAAATGTCCTCATGGTATGTGTTCAATGCGATCGGCCTCTACACCTATTCTCCGGCCGACCCGAAATATATCGTGACAGTGCCGCTATTTGACAAGGTAGTTATCAGGATGAGTAGCGGGAATTCTTTGACCATCATAAAAAGAAACTCTGGTGAGAAAATTACTGACATCACCTACGCTGGGCAAAAGGTTAATGGGTATTTTATCTCCCATCATGAGCTACTTAAGGGGAAGGATCTCGTTATTACGGCCAAGTAATGAAGAAGGTCGCCATTGCCACGAAGTACAGAATAATCTGGCTTTGCTCCGGCGATACAAGGGAGAATCCTTAATTCAACTTCTCCAGAGTCTTGATCTGGCTGTCGGGGAAGCGTTCGTCGGGTACCAATTCACCGACGAAACTAACCCTTCGGAGTGAAAATGCGCATTATTCCCAAGCCTTTGGCTTGCATCCACAGGATCCGCGAACGATGAATTCAGTACCAAGGACGATCTTCCGCGCCGGTTGTCTTTTAGTCTCCGACATTCGCTCGAATAGTACCTTGGCTGCCTGGTGTCCCAGTTCATGCGCTGGCTGCCGCACCACAGTCAGGCCCGGCGGAATCATTTCGGCAAGCTCGAAATCGTCGAACGAAACGAGTGGAAAGTCCGTCAATATCTTCTTTTTCGCTGCGTTGAGCGCGCGCAAAACACGCATAGTGCAAACCCAGTTGAGAGTAAAAATAGCCTCGACACGGTTGGGACCGGATAGGAATGGCGAAAGAAGCTCTGGAGTCAGATCGCTCTCATGCTGAACCAACAATTCGATCGGTTCTGCTCCCGCGCTCTTTACCGCAGATCGATATCCTGCGACACGTTCCGAGCAAGTATACAAATGTGGGCGTGCACCCACGGCAAGAATCCGCTTGTAGCCATGCGCGAGTAGATGCTCGGTGGCTCCGCGGGCTGACTTGCGGTTGGTCACAGTAATGGTATCCACCTCTTCACCTCGAAGAGGCTCGTCAAAAACAACGATCGGCACATTCCTTGCCAGCAGTAGCTTGAGGTTGCTCTTGCCGCTGCTTGCCGCCATCAGGACGACGCCATCGATCTGTCGTCTGAGCATTATCTGAAGTTCCGCTTCTTCGAGAGCAGCATCTCCACCAGAGCTGGCGAGAATAACTGCGTGTCCGGTCTCTCGAGCTACGTCCTGGACAGCCTGCACAGCGGCTGCTGTAAAGGGGTCAGCCAGATTAGGAACGATCATCGCGATCGCAGCCGAACGTTTCGCCTTCAATCCCCTGGCCAATTCGTTCGGTTGATAGCCTAGTTGTTCCATGGCTTTGAGCACGCGGGCGCCGGTCTCAGGACGAAGCTCAGGAGAGTCATTCAGGGCGCGTGAAGCTGTCTTCAGCGATACGCCAGCCAATCGTGCTACATCGACCAAAGTTATTGAATCGCTTTTCGTTTTCATTTTCTAATCTTTGCCCTTTCTGACTGCCTGTCTATCCATTCTCTCTCGTCAGCGGCTAATTGCCGATCCTGGAAGCTAATGATTCCAGACTGGCGCGCTTCGTTTCTGGATAGACAAATAAAATCACGAAGAACTGTATGACCATCATCGCGGCGAGGCCAGCGAATGCTTTCCCACCCAGGCTCCTTGCGATCGCAGGGAAAGACCCGATAATGATGGCGTTGGCCACCCAATGCACGGAACTTCCGAAGCTTTGCCCACGGGCACGGACCGGCAGGGGAAATAACTCGCTAAGATATACCCAGACGACCGCGCCTTGGGAAAAGCCAAAGAACACGTTGTAGCACATCAAAATGACGACTACGGACTCAGCGGGCCAGCCCATGTACCGAATCGCAGGCAATGCGAGGAGGCAAGCACCCATGCCCGCTGATCCGGTTAGCAGAAGCGGTTTGCGGCCGACCTTATCGATGATGCCTACAGCGATCGTGGTCACCAGAAGGCTAAATGCGGCCATCAAGAATGCGTCTCTTCGCCCGTTCAAACGCCCCGAGCCGAGTTCAGAAAAAACATCGAGGATATAGTAAAGCAGCACGTTGACCCCTGTAAGCTGATTAAAAATGGCAATGCTGGCAGCCAGGAGAATTGGCCGAGCATACTGCCGCGAGAACAGTGTCGAGTACTGTGAAGCCCTGAACTCTTCAAGTGACGCGGCAAGGCGGGCACAATCGGCATCGGGATCGGCGGACCCCAAAGCTTTCAGAGTTGTACCCACCTCGGCGGGGCGGCCCTTGAGGGCACAACCCTTTTTGATCCGACCTCCGCCACCGATGCGGCGGGTGACGGAAAAAAATCGTATATCGCGGAAACTGGATCCAATAAGCTCCCTGCAATAAGCGCAAACGTCCAGCCACTCGTGACTCTCCTTCAGAAAGTTGCTCCGACAACAACTACCAATTTCACGAACAATCTAATGGAAGTTGTGGCACAACCCAGCACCCTCAAAAGGATCGACACGAAGTTCGATTGGAAAGCGTCAGATAAGCTCAGCTTCATGGGACGTTTCAACGATCATCCTTTTACCGTGCAAAATGTACAGCCCTGGAACCCCGAGGGCATACTCCGCAACGGTGACGACGACGCCCACGGAGAAACCTATGGCGTGACGGTTGCCGCAACCTATGTGGCGACTCCGCATTTTGTGATCAATGGATCGTGGGGAATAACGCGGGCGGTACAGATTCTAACCGTATTCGACGATAACGAGAAGTATGGCGCGACCGTTCTGGGAATCGCCGGGACCAATCTTGAAGCACTTCCCGAGGGCGGCGGCATGCCCCAGTTCAATATCAACGGGTATTCCGGTTATGGCTACAATTATCCATACCTCGATTACGATGATCCGACCGTCAACTATGACGCAAGCGCAAGCTGGATCAAAGGGCGCCACACCCTCAAATTTGGAACCGTCAATCACGATGAACACATGAACCACCTCGAAAATTCTCCCGACCAGTTCAGTTTTAACGGGGGATCTACGAGTTCCAGCGCGGCGGGCGCAGCCCAGCCGAACCAGTTCAACAGCTTTGCCGACTTCCTCCTGGGGGATCCGAATTACTGGCAAAACTCCCTTCAGCCGTTTACGTGGAGCCGTCTGATTACCCACCAATACAGCGCGTATGTAATGGACACGTGGCAGGCCAGCAGGAAATTGACCGTCAATGCTGGCGTCGGGTGGGCGTACTTACCTGTCCCGACCCACGGCAGCTATGGACTGGAAAATTACATTGAATCTACCAACACGTACGAAGTCTGCGGCTACGGAGGCGTACCGATGAACTGCGGTATCGACGCCGGGAAAGGCGTATGGAGTCCTAATCTGGGCTTCGCCTATCGGCCATTCAACGGCTTCGTAGTCCGCGGCGGCGCCGCTATCGGAGCGGAACAATTCAATGTCGGCAGAGACCTTATGTACAACTACCCGGAAGATATCGGCTACAGCCAGAGCACGGCTAATCAGTATGCCCCGGTGTTGAACCCGAACGTCAACACCACCGGCATCGCGCCCTTGGCCGGCAGCTTGAGCGAAGGAGTGCCAACACTTCCTATACCCAACTACAAAAACGGCATAATTCCTCTCCCGGTAGGCGCGAGTGTTTACTTTCTACCTCAAAGACTTGTGCATGGATATGTTGAATCTTACAATCTGACGATCGAGAAGCAGGTTCGAACCTGGTTGGCGCAGGTCGGATTTGTAGGAAACGAATCCATACACCAGCACATGCGATACAACGTCAATTACGGTATGATCGGCGGCGGGGGGGCCAGCGATCAACTATACGCGGAAGTCGGAACAACCGGGATGACTGAAATCTCTTCATTGATGCACTCGAAATACGACTCTCTGCAGGCCACATTGACGCGCAGTTTTGCAAATGGATTTCAACTTAAAGGCACTTACACCTACTCCAAGTGGCTTGGACTCTGCTGCGACAACAGCGGCTTCGGTGGGCTGGCTACTACCCCGATCCCACAGTACATGCGCTTGAATTATGCGCCTATGGGCAGTGACCAAAGGCAGATCTTCAACTTGTCAGGCATTGCCCAGTCACCTTTTGGCAAGGGAAAGAAATACGTGCAAACCGGCGCCGGAGCCGCCGTGCTCGGTGGCTGGCAATTGGGCGCTGTAGCGTTTATACATTCAGGATTTCCGTTTGGCATTGGCGCGCCCGGAAACTCTCTCAATGCTCCAGGAAGCAATCAGCGGGCCGATCAAGTTAAACCTCATGTCGCGATAAAAGGCGGCACGCAGGAGTACTTTGATGTTACGGCGTATGCGGAAGTGAATGCGGCTCGTTTCGGTACTTCGGGCGATAACTCCGTATATGGGCCCGGTGCAAAGAATGTGGACGCTTCCCTCTTCAGGACCTTTACGTTGCCCGAACATATCTCGGCCCAGTTCCGCATTGAATCAATGAACCTCACCAACACTCCGCACTTCGCGAATCCGGGCACCTGGCTCGGTAGCGTGTCGGCATTCAATCCGGACGGCACTATTGCCGCCGGCGCCAACCTTAACGGCTTTGGCCAGATCACCGGCACAAGCGCGAACAGCCGCCCAGCGGATCAACGGTATTTTCGACTTGGAATGAAGATATTGTTCTAGCTCGGGCACCTTAATGAAAAGAAAGCGGCGTGGCCCTTCGAGAGATAGCCACGCCGCTATTTATGTCTCGTTTTTCTAAACAAGGACGAGAGTGTATCATGTGCTTGCTTCGGGCCATGGCGGAGAGGCAAAATGAAAATCCTGGCTTAGAGGGTTGAGGAGTTCAGACGACGGGATGTCCATGCATCGAAATCCTCTCAAGATGGGACTCATTCTCGCCGCCTGCCTTGGCATGAGCAGGCTTTCAATATCCCCTTTCGCATGGGCGGCAGCGTGCATTGGTCCATCCCAATTGGAGGCCCGGGTCCGCGCCAATCCGAATGCCGATTCTTATGCTGAGTTGGGCGCCTGGTTTGTCCAGAATCAAAGCACGGACTGCGCTGTCCAGGCTTTTCAGACCGGGCTCAAGCTGGATCCAAGTTCGGCGCGGCTGAACTATTCTATAGGGCTCAACCTTTACAAGGCCGGGCGCATGGAAGAGGCTCTTGCGCCGCTTCAGCAATATGCCCGGCTTCGTCCCGAGGAATTGAATGCGCATTTGCTATTGGGCGCTGCGCTTTCCAGCCTGGGTCGCAACAAGGAGGCTTTTCCTGAGTGGGAGGCTGCGCTCAAGATCGACCCTGCCTCGAAGAAGGCCCTCGAGGGCCTGGCCACCGCCCTTATCGAGGCGGAGGATTACGAATCAGTCATCAGTCGCCTGCGCTCCGCCCCGCACAATGAGAACCTGTCCCTCGATCTGGCCAACGCGTACGGCAAGCTGGAAAGGTTCGATGACGCCGCACAGGTGCTGTCGGACGGGCTGAAGACCTATCCGAACTCCGACGACCTAACCAAAGCGCTGGTTACCATCTACCTTCAAGAGGGGCGTAACTGGGATGGGTTGGCACAGGCCGAAAAGCTAGCTCGCTTGAAACCCCTCGACATCGGGGCGCAGCGCATCTATCTGCGGACTCTGGTGATCACCGGGAACAACTTTGAAATTGCAGCGCCGCTGAGCCGCAAACTGCTATCCCTCGTGCCCAATGACCCTGAGATTCTCGCTGAAAGCGGTTTTCTGGAGCGAATGGCCGGCGACTATCCCGCAGCCCGAAAACACCTTGAAAAAGCGGTGATTTTGCGCCCTGACAACCCCATGTCCCGTTTCAACCTCGGCGTCGTGCTTGCGCAGCTTCAGGACGCCGCCGGGGCCAGGGAACAACTCGAAAAGGCCATCGAACTCGGCGCAACCGAGCCACAAGTCCGCTTCGAGCTGGCCAAGGTTCTGCGTATGTTGGGGGAGACAGAGGAGGCGCAGCAACAACTCAAGCTCTATCAGCAGAAGACGAAGGAAGAGTCGGATCGATCTCTGGCTGCCCTTAAGTCGACGGAGGCAGTACAGGCTTTGAAAGCCGGAGACATTCGGAAAGCTGCGGATCTGTATCGCGAGGCCTGCGCTGCGCAGCCGGATAATGCCGGGTATGCCTACAGGCTGGCCCTCGTATTAGGTCAGCTGGGCGATATTGAGGGCGAGCGCACCGCTCTGGAGGAGGCGATCAAAGCCGATGCCAATTTTGTTTTCGCGCAATACGATCTTGGCCGCCTGGATTTCCAGGCCGGCCTCTATGCCGCGGCCGAGAGCCAATTCCGCTTGACGGTAAAAGCTGTCCCAGGCAAAGCTGAGGCATGGATTGCTCTCGCGGCCACCCTTGGCGCGGAGCTCCGGCTTCAGGAGGCCCGGGATGCTTTGGCTAACGCGCTCAAACTTGAGCCGAGTAACGCTGCCGCTCTGGACCTCGGCAAGAAGCTGGAAGCTGCGCAGGACCAGCAGGAGCACTAGAAGACTCGCACGTCCAAGAGGATACTGGTTGTGATAGGCAACAAGAAAACCGATCGTTGGACGCGTCGCCGGCTGCTGCGCACTCTGCCCATCGTTCTCATCCACGACACACTCCGGGCGGCGCTTCCAACGCTCAAGCCGGTCGAGCCGTTTTCCCGCTTTGTGGATGTAGCCCGCTCCGCCGGCCTGACTGAAACCATGGTCTACGGTGAGCCCGACAGCTTCACCTACATTGTCGAATCCATGGCCGCTGGCTGTGCCTTCTTCGATTACGACAACGACGGATGGATGGACATCTTCATCCTGGGTGGCCGGCGGCTGAAGGACACTCCGGCCAACGCCAGCAATCGTCTTTACAAGAACAATCGCGACGGCACGTTCTCCGACGTAAGCGCCAAGGCCGGCTTACTCGATACCGGCTGGGCACAGGGCGTCTGCGTGGGTGATTACAACAACGACGGCTTTGAGGATCTCTTCCTCACTTACTACGGACAGAATCGCCTCTATCGCAACAACGGCGACGGAACCTTCACGGATGTTACAGGCAACGCCGGCCTGCTTCATCCCGCGACCCGCTACAGCACCGGCTGTACATTTTTGGACTATAACCGCGACGGCCTGCTCGATCTTTTTGTAGCCAACTATCTCGAAATCGATCTGGCCACCGCACCCAAACCATCGTTGGCCGTGCCCAGCTTCTGCAATTACCGGGGCGTTCCGGTCAGTTGCGGTCCCGTAGGCCTGCCCAAAGCCAAAAATTACCTTTACCGCAACAATGGTGACGGCACTTTTACCGATGTTTCCAACGAGTCCGGCGTCGCCGGATTCCGCGGATCGTATGGACTCACTGCCGTCAGCTTCGATGCCGATGAAGACGGCTGGCCGGACATCTTTGTGGCGTGCGATTCGACGCCATCCTTGTTGCTGATGAACAACCGCGACGGCACCTTTCGCGAGGAAGGATTGTCCCGCAGCATCGCCGTCGCCGGCGATGGCCAGGTGATGGGCGGCATGGGCGCTGCCGTGGGCGACTACAACCTGGACGGCCATACCGACCTGGTGAAGACCCACTACTACAATCAGGCCACCGGCCTTTATCGCAACGACGGCAAAGGCAACTTCGACGACGTGACCATCCAGGCCGGTCTCAACAGGGAAACTCGCTTCGTCAGCTTTGGCGCAGGGCTCGTCGATTTCGACAACGATGGCTATCCCGATCTGTTGGTAACGACCGGCACCGTCTATCCGGAGCTCGACCGGGTCAACCCCAAATTTCCTTCGCGCAGCCCGCGAATTCTCTTTCGCAATCGGGGCGACGGCACGTTTGTTCAGCTGGGCGCCGAGGCTGGCCCGGGTATCGACGCGCCCCACTGCAGCCGTGGCGCCGCCTTTGGCGACTTCGACAACGACGGCGACATGGACGTGCTCATCATGAATGTGAATGAGCCGCCGACCCTGCTGCGCAACGACGCGCCGCCCAACAACCACTGGATCAAGATTCGTCTGGAAGGCACAAGGAGCAACCGGAGCGCAATTGGCGCGCGCGTCCTGGTGCGGTACGGCGGCAAGGTGCAGGTTCAGGAAGTATTGAGCGGGTGCAGCTTTCTCTCCTCGAACGACCCGCGCCTGCACTTTGGACTGGGCACCGCAGCCACCGCGGACATCGAGATCCATTGGCCGCTGGGCGCGATAGAAAAGTATGCAGGTATCGCCGGCGGCCAACTCATCACCATCCGCGAAGGCCAGGGTATCGTGAAAGGCCGGCCCTTCCGTTAGCGCCTTTTGTTTCATTGACATGATGGCCCTTTGGTAGATTTGGCAAACGCATCGAGGTCAGTCGGATGTGTTCAACGGGCAAGGTTCTCGCTCTTTCTCGAAGTTTTCCATGGCGCCACCAAGTTGCAATAGGTATTATGTTTCTCAACGTTCACAGGAGCCCTAATCACGTGTCAAAACTTGCTCTTTGCTTCTTTCTCTTGGCAGCTTCCACATTTGCGATTCCGGTGCATCTTCGGACCAACGCACTGAACACTCCAATCGGTTTCGACACGCCCAAGCCCACGTTCTCCTGGATGAGCGACACAACGACTCCGAATTGGACCCAGTCGGCCTATGAGATTCTTGTCGACCCGGAGGCGGAGAACCTTCGTCCGGGTCACGCCGCAAGCTGGGATTCCGGACGCATTGCCTCCTCTGAATCTCTCGACATCGCTTACGCCGGCGTACCTCTGAAGCCTCAGCAGCGCTATGCCTGGAAGGTGATCACTTGGGACAGCGAGGGAAAGACCACAGCTTCGGAGACCACATGGTTTGAGACCGGACTCATGAGAAGCTCCGACTGGAAAGCGCAATGGATTAGACGCAAGGATCCGCTGGCTGAGAAGGAACTCAGTGCGATTCGTTGGGTCTGGCTGCAAAGGGCGGACGCCTTGCATGTTCAATCCGCCACGCCTGCACACTTCCGCTATGAATTTCAACTTGAAGGAACGCCTCTCGCGGGGAGCCTGCACGTGCTCGCCCGCGGTGCGTTCATTGCGCGCGTCAATGGCCAGGTCACGGGCCATCACGATGAATGGGGCGCCTTCGATCGCGAAGAGATCTCTTCCCTGTTGCATTCCGGCAAGAACGAAATTGAGATCGATGTCGTCTCGCATCGCACGGGCCAGCCCTCTGCTTCATCGCCTGCTGCGCTCGCGGCCGCAATTCACATTACTTGCGCCGACGGCACTGAGGAACGCCTTGTGACGGACGACAAATGGCAGGCTCGTTCCACACCGCAGGATGCGTGGGAAGCTGTCCAGACTGTCGGCCCGCTCTCTGCGGCCTTTGGTACCGGCACAGACCGGCAGCGGCCAATTCCCGGCCCGGATCGCATCGCAACGGATGCGTCTCTGCTGCGCAAAGACTTCACAGTGGAATCGTCCATCCAAACGGCACGCCTGACAATCACTGCGCTCGGTGCCTATCACGCCTACATCAACTCTCACTCGATCGCCCCGAGCACGCTACTTGCTCCCGGCTGGACCGACTTCCACAAGCGTGTCCAGTCCCAGACCTACGACGTTACGTCGATGCTCAGTCATGGCGCCAATACGCTGGGCGTGGTGCTCGGCGGCGGCTGGTACAGCTCGCCGATGACCTGGATAGGCGTCCGCGAGACCCCGGGGCCGAATCTCTTGCGCGCGCAACTGGAACTAACCCTCGTCAACGGCCAGCATCAAACCATCGTTACGGACCCGAGCTGGCAGACTACATCTGCTCCGATCACTTTCTCCGAGTTATACGGAGGTGAGTCATACGATGCACGCATGGCCCAACCCGACTGGAGCTCTCCTTATTTCAACGCTGCTCGTTGGACTCCGGCCATCGCTGCGGTCCCACCCGACCACAGCATGGTCATCTCCGCACAACCCGATCTGCCGATTAACTCCGTTTTGACGATTCATCCGATTGGTCTTGATCCTGCGAATGCTGCCCATCCAGCAATATTCGATATGGGGCAGAATATGGTCGGTATCGTCCGCATTCACGTCCGCGGCCCACGCGGTGCCGTGGTGCGGCTGCGCTATGCCGAGCGACTCAACCCCGATGGCAGCATCTACACTGAGAACCTGCGCAATGCCGATGCGACCGATACGTATGCGCTCGCCGGCGGGAGCAATGAGACATGGACACCCGAGTTTACGTTCCACGGCTTCCGCTATGTCGAGATCTCGTATCTCGGTGCTGCGCCGGCCGCTCTGCCAACTCTCGACACCATCGAAGGCCTGGTCTTCAACAGCCTGCCGCCCACGCCCACCGTCAGGCTCAGCAGTTCCAGTGAACTCCTCAACAAGATGAACGAGTTGGGAGCCTGGGGACAACGCGGCAACTTCGTCTCTATTCCGACCGACTGCCCGCAGCGGGATGAGCGGCTTGGCTGGATGGGCGATGCCGGAGTCTTCTGGCGTACCGGTACCTACAACTTCGACATCGATGCTTTCACCCGCAAATTCATGCTCGATGTAACCGACGCACAGACTTCCGCCGGAGCATTTACCGACATCTCGCCGAATCTTCTCGGCCCCAACCCCGGCGCGCCTGGCTGGGGCGATGCCGGAGTGTTGATCCCCTACGCGGCGTGGTTGCAATATGGAGACGCAAGTGTTGTCGAGCGCTCCTGGCCGGCCATGCAGCGCTGGATGGATTTCATCCTCGTCAACAATCCCGACTACCTGCGCCGCCAAGCACTCGGTAACAACTACGGCGATTGGCTGGCTCCGGATCAGCACACTTCCGGCGCCCTGATCGGTACCGCCTATTGGGCTCTGGTTGCGCGTGAGATGGTAGAAATGGCCAAGGCAATCCATCGTCCGCACGATGCCGCCAAGTATCAACAACAATACGATCGCATCGCCGCTGCCTATCGGGCAGCCTATGTGAAGGAAGACGGCAGCGTCGAAGGGAATACGCAGACGGCGTATCTTGCCACCATCTTTACCGGCATCGCGCCGCCCGCGCTCGTCGGCAACATGGTCGATCGGATCGCCAAAGATGTGGAAGCCCATGGCAACCACCTCACTACGGGTTTTCTTGGCACGCCGTTCCTCATGTTTGTCCTGGACCAGAATGGCCATTCCGATCTTGCCTTCAAGTTGCTCCTCTCGGATACGTATCCCTCATGGGGCTACATGGTTAAGAAGGGCGCGACGACCTGGTGGGAACGCTGGAACGGCGACACTGGAGACCCGGCGATGAACTCCTACAACCACTACGCCTTTGGGTCCGTCATGGCCTGGGTTTATCGTCGTGCTGCCGGCATCGATACGGACGCCACGGGCCCTGGATTTCATCACCTGACCATCCAGCCTCACTTCGATCCAGCGCTCCCTCGTCTACACGTGGAGTATGACTCTGAATACGGAACCATCGTCTCCGATTGGCAGCAGAGCCAGCATCGCTTTACCATCAGCATCCCAGCGAACACGACAGCCACCGTAATCCTTCCACTCAACAGAACCGAAACCATTGGCAGCGGGGTTCACACGTATGCGATTCAGTAGCGGCTGGAATCCTTCAACGTAACCAACACGCCTGATTTCGGAAATCCCGGCAGCAGTGTATCGAGTGAGGTATTCGATTTGTCCGGAAATATCACAAAACCCAACGGCGTCAGCCAGATCACGAGCACAAACCCGATCAGCCGGCCCGCCAATGAAGAATGAGAGAAGGTATTTTATGGTTTCGAGACGTAGCTTTATGACCAGCGTCGTGGGGATAGCAGCTGGTGTGTTGACACAGAGCGCTCCGGCTTTGACAGATTTGCGGAATCCGCTTCCGATATTTCCCAACAAGGACGCGAAGTGGAAGCGAAGCTGGGACCAGGCGACTGCAACGTTGGCTGGTAACACGCGTACTCTGGGGACGTACTCCCATCCGGTCCTGATCGAGGGTCCGGGATACCCCGGCGTCTGGATGGAATGCGGCCCGACCGAAGCGCTCGTAAATCTGCAGTGGAAGCAGTATCTTCCTGAGCCGCAAAGGGAGGTGGCTGATAAGGTTGCCATCGCGAATCATATGGCCTTCTTTGAACTCCAGCGGCCAGACGGTCAGATACCCGCTTACCTCTGGGACAAGAAAGTGGGCTTTGGGCAGATCCAGATGGTGGTACCCATAGCTGCAACCGCATGGGAGACATCGAGGATCACGAAGAACCAGCAGCTGCTTGAGGCCGCATACACAGCCTGTAGCCGATGGGATGCGTGGCTTCGTCGATATCGCGATACGCGCAAGACGGGGCTAGTGGAAGGATTCTGCACCTACGACACAGGGCAAGATAACAGCCCACGCTGGGCAGGCATGCCGAACGATTGCCCCGGCGAGGATGCGCGCGTCTTGCCGGATGCCAAGGGCCTGCCGCGCCTGTCTCCAGACCTCTCCGCCACGACCTACGGTGCGCGCATCGCGTTGGCCTCCATGGCCAAGGCTCTGGGAAAGAATAGTGAGGCAGATAGCTGGCTAGAGCGCGCGGAGGGCATCCGAAAGCTCATCGTCGAGAAGCTCTACTCGCCGGAAGATGGGGCCTTTTACGATTTGGACTCAGATAACAAATTCGTCCGAGTTCGCTCTTGCGTTATCTGCCGCGTTCTTGGCGAGCATGTGCTGAAGCTTGATAGCAGATCGGATCGAGCAATCTTTGAGAATGTATGGGAGAAACAACTCCACAATAAAAAGGCGTTCTGGGCGCCGTTCCCTTTTCCGTCAGTTGCGCTTGATGATCCTACGTTTGTGCGACCGATCACGCCCAATAGTTGGGGAGGACCATCGCAGGCGCTAACGGCTCTGCGAGCGCCCCGGTGGATGCCATACTACGGAAAGAGCAAAGAGATGGAGCATCTGATGCGACAGTGGACGGCTGCCATTGCCAACTCCGGCGTGGACCATCCACAGATGGATCCTGTGACCGGCGAGTTTACGCTCAAAGAATGGGGCCAATACTCCCCAACTGCCTTGGTTTACATTGACTTCAGCTGCCGCCTTGGCGGTGCGAAGAATTTAACCTAATCCAGCCTCAAGGAGAAAGCATGTGGGAATCAAAGCGGCGATGTGTCTCTGCTCTTCTTCTGGCACTTGCCACTTTGACGGCACAAGCGCGTATCGTCCGCATCGCGGTTACTTCCGATCTTCAAGGCGCTATAGCCGGGGTGCCGGAGACGTATCACGTCATAAAAGGGCTTGCGTATGGCGAAATCAACCCAAACGATCCACGTAACAGCATTATTCAGGACATTGCTCTTGCCCCACGCAACTCTGGTGGAAACGTCGAATACATCGCGACCTTCACGCTCTATGCCCCAATTCATCCTTCGGCCAAAGCCGTATTGATCTATGCGGTCGTAAACCGCGGCGGCGATCAGTTGCCTCGTGAGTACGCAAGCGGCGATTTCTACCTCCTCTCCGGCTGGCAAGGGGACATTCGCTTCGGGGGTGCAAGCGGAAACGGCAGTAAGGCTGAGACTATTAAGGTGCCTATTGCTCGCAATACCGACGGCAGCTCGATCACCGGTCCTGCCTTCGCGCGCTTCATCGATCTTCCTCCGGGCACAAGATCGCTCAGCCTTGCACGGTCACTGACTTACAGTGGCAATGACCTGCCGCCCGCGCCCTTCGATCTCGACACCCGTCATGCGCGCCTCTTTACAAAAAAGTATGAGGACATCGACGGAACCGAAGCCGGCGTAGGCGAAATTTCGTCCAGTGACTGGTCCTGGGGAAACTGTGATTCCGTTTCGTTTCCCGGCACTCCCGACACTGCGCGGATATGCCTGCGGCAGGACGCCGATCCCGCTTTGATGTATGAACTGCATTACACAGCCAAAGACCCACTCGTTCTAGGTCTCGGTTTCGCTGCAGTGCGTGACCTCAATGACTTTTTCCTTACCTCGGCGACCGACTCTCATGGCTTTAGCAATCCCGTCGTCGATCATGTCTGGGCGGCGATGGCCATTGGCTTTTCGCAGTCCGGAAACTTTCTGCGTAGCTTCATCAATCTGGGCTTCAACGAAGGCGCGGGCAGACGTATGGTCTTCGCGGGAGTGATGGTTTACGTCTCGTCAAGGCAGGTGCCGTTGAACGTCCGCTTTGGCGTTCCCGGAGGTACTACTATGCTCTACGAGCTTGGCACGGACGGCGTAAACTGGTGGGCGCCAGCCCCTGATGTACGTCGCCACAATGCCATATCCAGCCAACTGGAACGATGCACCGCCTCCCACACATGTCCTAGGATCGTTGACCTTCTCGGATCAACCGAGTTTTACTCTCTGCGTGCCTCAATGGGTTACGTGGGGACCTCGGCCATTGCCGACATTCCTCTTCCACGCAACGTGCGTCGCTACTACTTCGCCGGTACCACTCATGGAGGAGGCTCCGGAGGCTTCTCTCTCTCGGGTTCTCCGCTCGGCAACTGTATGCTGGCGGCGAACCCCAATCCCGAAGAGCCTACGCGCCGAGCGCTCATTCTTGCACTTAAACAGTGGATCGTCGACGGCACCAGTCCGCCGGAGAGTGTTTACCCTACGCTAGGTGCCGGCACACTTGCTCCCGCTGCGCAAGTGTTGACCAGCTTCCCACGCATCCCAGGGGAACCTGTTCCGCACGATGTTCTCAATCCTCACCTCGTGTATGGACTTGGCGCTGCCTTTCGCGCCAATGACGTGTCCGGCATCCCCGTTGACGAGCCGCCGCCGATCATCGGCGCGACGCCGTCTTTGCTTCCCACCCTCGATGCCGATGGTAATGAAGTCGGTGGCATCCATAGTCCTCTTCAAGGGGCTCCGCTTGGCACCTACGTTGGTTGGAACATGGTTGTAAGCGGATTTCGTAAAGGTCAATTCTGCCCTCTCGCCGGTGGCTATATTCCGTTCGCTGACACCGAGGCCGAACGTAAAGCTGCACAAGACCCGAGGCCTTCCATCGAGGAGCGCTACAGCTCCCATGAGGATTATGTCAACCGCGTTCGCTCGGCAGCGCAGCAGATGGTAGCCAAGCGCCTGCTTCTTCAAGACGACGCCGCGAAGATGATTCAGCAGGCAGAAGACAGTTCGATCCGCAGTTCCTCTGGTGAAAGGTGGTAAACGAGTGCCCTGGTGTGCCAACGGAGTTGCGATTGCACCTGACGATCAAGACTTCTCCAGGGCTGCCAAATGGAGTCTGACTATCCCGGCTTCCTCCTGGGAAGGCGTCGAGGATCAGCGAAATACAACGGCGACGTGCACGCCTCTATTCAGTAGGTACACTCCTGCCGATAACTTCTACGATGGGCGACCTTGGCATGGATGCCTGGTTCGCTTCCGAGGAACCATCATGAAGAACGGGTTAGAGCTGGAGACTCTTCCGAGGCGGACGAACGAACCGGTTTTCCGGGAAAAGCCCTATAGTTCAAATGGCAGCGGGGAAAAGCAAATTTTTAGCCTGGATTCGCTGTCACTCGCACCGCTTTATCGAGCCGATATCGATTTTTGATGAGCCTTTTTAGTTGATGGCAAGGAGTAAGGTCACTCAGGTTGCTATTTACGATTTTGACTTGCTGCATGACGGGCAGAGATGCCCAAGTGCCAAGTCGCAGATCGTCGTGCAGGTCGTGGACGATCTCGACTATGAGTTCCTTTACGTACTCGCCGTGCAACTCGATCCGGTCGATCTGCGGGGACTGCCGCAGATCAAGGCAGACCAGACCGAGTGGGTGCTGCCCATCCACCTTAGAGGTCCTCCTGTCCACGTCTGGTGCAATGCAATCTGCTTGCACTGACGAGCCCAAGGTTAAGCTCGACAAATCGGCGCGATTCGATGAGAGCCCATAGGCTGGCACGGTCGTTTGGGAGCATCAAGGTGGATGAGCACGTCACAATAAGCCATCACCTTGTGCGGCTCGGGAACGGATATGATTGCGGGGCGTCTCCGCCGTTGTCATGCAGCCGATCCTTTGTCATGCAAAATCGGCCTACAGGACTGAATTGGCTGTAAAACAAGGAAAACGCGGACAACACGGAATTCGCATAACCTACTTACTTTCTGTTATTTATCAATAGAATCAGAAGGATGGGTCAATGTATGGCGGTGGATTGAGTCTCCTGCGAACCGTTCTCTGGTCAAATTCCCTGCTAACAGGGAAAAATACAGGGAAATTTGCGAATTTGGCCCCGAGAACCAGAGGGTGGATGCGTCCATCTGGCTGAATAAAAGGCCAGTTGCCCCGTCCGCTGCACATTTCAAGAGACAAACCGAACAGGGAATTATCACCCCAGGATCAGGGAATACTATTTCCCTGTTACCGGCCTTTGGGATGCCCGATAATTTCTTCCAGTGTCTCTTCTCCACTGGTACCAGCTGAGCCGGGCGCTCCCATTCGCCCGCTCAACGTTCCGCAGAAGGGTGTCCCACATTTGCATTGCTATCTTTGTGCTCCTCGTAGGCTCGCAGCCGTTTGTCCTGCCGCGCCAGTGACCCAGGTTCTCGGTTTCATGATCTCAGAGCGTCAACTCTGCCCGGTTTGCTTCCTCCAGCAATCAATAAGGTCGCGCTACATTGAGCCAGGCACAGCATCCCTCGCGCCGAATCTGGCGGGCCGTTACGGTGCAGCACGGCCTTCGACTTTGGGGCGGCTCTTGCTGCTGCGGGTGGACTGCTCTGGCTCTTCGTGGACCGCGGAGGCGCTCATGAAACTATTGAACCATCTGCCGGATACGCGACGCCGCTGGAATGCAAGTAATTCCCGGAGCCAACGGCGGGGATTTTGGAGCATACTACTTACTAACCAGGAGGTCGACCTTGATGAAATCGCATGTTTCCCGCAGAGAGTTTCTTGGCGCCGCTGGCATGGTGGTCGGCGCACACATTGCGCGGCCTGCTCTTGCATCCGCCCTCAAGGCGCCGGCGAGCCGCGTCGCCATCGGGCAGTGCCCGGAATATAACCGCCAGGTAACGGAGGTGCTGGCCACGATGTTTGACCAGCTCGGGGGGTTAGAGAAGCTGGTCCGCGGAAAGACCGTGGCCATCAAACTGAACATGACCGGGCTGACCAACTTCAAGCTGAACTCGATGCCGAACCAGATGACGCACTGGGTTCATCCGCAGGTAATCGGCTCGCTGATTTCGCTGCTCGGCAATGCAGGTGCGCAGCGCGTCCGTTTGCTGGAGAGCGCGCCAATTGGGACGAAGCCGCTGGAGGATTTCATGCTGGCCGCGGGCTGGCAGCCCAAGGATTTTACGAGCGCGGCGAAGAATGTCGAGTTTGAGAATACGAACTTTCTGGGCGGCGGCAAAACCTATGCGCGCTTCATGGTGCCGGGCGGCGGCCTTATGTACTCAGGTTTCGACTTGAACCACTCCTATCTCGACACCGATGTGTTCGTCTCGCTTGCCAAGTTCAAGGAGCACCGGACGGCGGGCGTGACGCTCTCCATGAAGAACTGCTTCGGCATAACGCCTTGCACCATCTACAGTGAGGAAGCTCCCAAGGACGAGCCTGGCATTGTGCCCGTGGGGTACCGTGGACCGATGCATTCGGGCTCGCGTGTGCCGCCCAAGAGCGCTCCGCAGCCTGTGGCGGAATCTAAAGATCCTGGTTTCCGCGTGCCGCGCATCACGGCAGACTTGGTTGCGGCGCGGCCCATTCACTTGGCAGTGATCGATGGCATCTACACCATGACTGGCGGCGAGTTGCCGAACCAGGAGAGCAATTGGATTCACAAGCCGGTGCATCCGGGACTTTTGATTGCGGGTATGAACTGCGTCTCTACCGACGCGGTGGCGATGGCGACTATGGGATTTGATCCCATGGCCGACCGCGGCAGCGCGCCGTTTGAGAAATGCGACAGCACCCTGCGGCTAGCCGAGCATGTGGGCGTAGGCACGCGCGACCTGAGCCGCATCGAGGTCGTGGGCACGCCTATTGCGAAGGCGCAGTACCGCTTCCCGACACTGACCCAGTTGACGACGTAGAATGGTGGACGACTGATGGCGGGAGGGTAAGCAATTGCGAATTGAGCGTCGTGAATTTATGAAGGGTTTTGCAGGGGCGGGTGCGATTGCACTCGCCCCTCGTGTTGTACGAGCAGAACAGCAGGCGGAGCTTGCCACGCGAGGGATGTCTGTGCCGCGCATTAAAGACATCGGTGTGATTGAGTGCGAGCCAGACGGCGCGCGCCTCACGGTAGTAAAGATAATGACCGACCAGGACGGGCTTTACGGCTATGGATGTGCCACATTCACGCAGCGCGCGGATCTGGTGAAGCCTGCGGTGGAGAAGTATCTCAAGCCGTTCCTGCTTGGTAAATCAACCGACCGTATTGAAGACATCTGGCAGTCCTGCTATGACAGCTCGTACTGGAAGAACGGTCCGGTGTTGAACAACGCGATCAGCGGCATTGACCAGGCGCTCTGGGACATCAAGGGGCGCCAGGCAGGCATGCCGGTGTATCAGCTTGCGGGCGGCAAGTGCCGCGAGGCAGCCGACACCTATGCACATGCGAGCGGGGCCGAGTTCGCCGATGTGGTCGAGAGTGCGCGGCGCTCTATGGCGCAGGGCTTTCGCAATGTGCGTGTGCAGGTGGGGTTGCCCGGCATGGCAGGCTACGGCTCACGGCACTTGGAAGCGGGCAGGCCGCAGGCGCTCCACGACAAGCCTTTGTTCGATCGCGAAATGCAGATGCGGCGCGGACTGAAGCTGCTGGAGATATGCCGCCACGAACTCGGCGATGAAGTTGAGTTGCTGCACGACATGCATGAGCGGCTGACACCGAACGAGGCAGTGCAGTTCTGCAAAGAGGCCGAGCAGTACCGGATGTTCTTTCTCGAAGACCCGCTTTCACCGGAAGACCTTGGCTATTTCCGGCAGATACGCGAGAACTGCGCGACGCCGATTGCGATGGGCGAACTCTTCAACAGCCCGCATGAGTGGCAGCCGCTGATTACGGGCCAGCTCATCGATTACATTCGCGTGCATGTGTCGCAGGCGGGCGGTTTTAGCCCCGCGCGCAAGATTGCCATTCTCGCCGAACAGTTTGGCGTGAGAACAGCGTGGCATGGTCCGGGCGACGTTTCTCCTGTTGGTCACATGGCAAACGTAACTCTTGATCTCGTGAGCTATAACTTCGGCATACAGGAGTATTCGCCGTTCAATGAGCGTACGCAGGCGATCTTTCAGGGGTGTCCAGAGTGGCGCGACGGCTATCTGTGGGTAAACGAAAAGCCGGGGTGGGGAATCGAGATTGACGAGAAGGAAGCCGCGAAGACGCCGTTCACCGCCAGCCCGCTCAACGGCGGCTGGGGCGAGATACGTCTGCGTGACGGCACGGTGATTAAGCAATAGTGCCTCGGCTCAACTGAAGAGCGCATCGTCCCACGACTGCGCTTCGTCCCACATGGGCGTAGGCTCAAAGTAGCCGGTGCCAGGCCTCAGGTGCCGCTTGAGCTCATCGTCATTGAGCGTGATGCCTAGGCCGGACGTGTCGGGAACTTTGATGTAGCCCTTGTTGACGATAGGCTTCTCGATGCCGGAAACGAGGTCCTGCCAGAAGGGCACGTCGAGAGAGTGATTCTCGAGCGCGAGAAAGTTGCGTGTTGCCGCGGCGCAATGCACGTTGGCCATGCAACTGACGGGCGTTCCGGCAAAGTGCATGGCCATAGGTACTCCGTAGCGAAAGGCCATGTCGCCGATGCGATGCGTCTGCAGAATACCGCCGGAGGTCGCAAGATCGGGATGAATTTTGTCCACCGCGTGCTCCCTGCACAGCATCTCGAAGTCTTCAATCTTGTAGATATCTTCGCCAGTCAGCGTGGGCGTGGGGCTCTCCTGCGTAATCTCCTTCAATAAGTCGGTGTAATACCAGGGAATCACGTCCTCCATCCACTCCAGGTTGAACTTCTCGTAGGCCTTGCCCAGGCGGATGACAGACTTTACGCCGATATGGCCGAGGTGATCCATGGAGAGCGGCATGTCATAACCGATGTTGTCGCGTACAGCGGCTACATATTCGCAAAGCCGGTCGACGCCTTTGTCGGTCACCTCTGTCGCGATGAAGAGATTGGGCTGGTCGCGCAGTTCCCACTTGCTCATGCCGGAGGGCTGCATCACTGTGCCGGGGATGCCGTCGAGCACGTTGATGCCAAGGTCCATCTTCATCCACGTCAGCCCCATCGCCTTGCGATCTTTGGCGCGGCGGCCATATTCCGTGGGGTCCATCGATTCGGTTGTGTCTGCGTAAACGCGAATCTCATCGCGCCATTTGCCGCCGAGCATCTGGTAAACAGGGATGTTGTAGACCTTCCCCGCAATGTCCCACAGGGCCATCTCCACGGCGCATACGCCGCCCGCCTGTCGCGCGTTGCCGCCAAACTGTGCGATCTTCTGGAAGAGATAATCGATCCGCAGCGGGTTCTCGCCGAGCAAACGGCTCTTGAGCACCATGGCGTACTGCGGGCCCGCGATATCGCGCACCTCGCCCAGACCGTAGACACCTTGATTCGTATCGATGCGAATCAGCACGCAGGGGCTTGGTCCCGGCTTGACGATGACCGCATAGCGCATGTCGGTAATCGTCAGGCTCGATGGGCTCGATGCCGTATTCACATTCATGATTGCAGGCTCGGCATTTGTAGCCTTGCTGACAGCCCCGCCCGCGAGTAGAGTGAGTGAGGACTTGAGGATGCTGCGACGGTTCATATGGGGACTCCTTGCGGTGAAAATCTTGGTCGATTCCTTTTCGAGCGGTAAACTGCGAAATCCATCATACTCCTGGGTTTGCGGTCTTTGCCCAGGCGCCTTGATTGCCGATATGGACACATGCAGCAGCTTTGTGGGAAAATGCGAAGCCATGGCCGCTCTCGGCTGTTTCGCGTGCGCGTTTTAGCCATCCATAGCGCTGCACGTTCGGCTGTGTGCGCGGATGCTCCTCACGCAATCGAATCCATTGGAGTGTATCTATGCCATCTTCTTTACTCTCGCGCCGCCAGCTCATCTATCACCTCCTCCAAGGCATGGGGACGGCAGCTTTGTCGCCTGCATTTGCTCCAATTGCTGGATTTGCGCAGCAGGAGAAAAAGCCTTGGTGGCTCGGCGACGGCATGCCGCAGGAGAGCGCTCGCACGCCGAAGATCGCCAGCGCCATCGACCTGCGCGGCGGTGTCACGGATGAAGCCATTCGCAGCGTGGTGCAACTCGGTGTGCATCACGTGCTCGCGGGCGGCCCGGCGATTCCATGGACCGTCGAGCAGCTTCAGCCCATCGTCGATAAGCTCAAATCCGGCGGCGTCACGCTGGGCAATCTGATGTTTGCCGGCTTCCCTAATACGCTCTATGGCACCCAAGGGCGCAATGAAGAAATCGAGAAGGTGCGCGCGTCAATTGAAGCGGCCGGTAAAGTCGGCCTACCGGTGATGGAGTACAACTTCTATGCGCATCGCGCGATGGAGGGCTACTTTGAACAGACCGGCCGGGGCGGCGCAGGGCTTACGGGCGTGGACGATGACCGTATGAATGGCCTTCAGCCGTTGCCCGCCGAAGGCGCACATACGTTGGACGAATTGTGGGCCAACATCACGTATTTTCTTAAGGCTGTGGTTCCTGTTGCAGAGAAGGCGAATGTGCGGCTGGCTCTGCATCCCAACGACCCGCCTTTTCCGCTGAGCCGCGGATCGCAGCAGATTATGGGCACGGTTGCAGGCTGGAAGCACCTAATCGAAATCGTGGACAGTCCGGCGAATGGAATTACCTTTGACTGCGGGGTGACGTGCGAGATGGGCGAGGATCCGGTGGCCGTCTGTCAGTACTTTGGCAGTCGCGAACGCATCAACCACATGCACTATCGCAATCCGCACGTAATCAAGCCATATCTGCAATATGACGAAGGCTTCATTGATGAGGGCGACGTAAACATGCTTGCCGTGATGCGCGAGTTGCTGACGGTCAACTACACGCGCGAGATTTATCCCGAGCATCCGCGGGCGCTCGACTACGATCGCGTGCGCGGACCCATTAACGGCTATCCGGGCGGCGGCGGATTCACCGGCGATGTGTACGACATTGCCTACGCGAAGGCCATGCTGCAAGCTGCGCTGGCCGTCGAGCGAACGCAGTGAATCAACAGCCGGCGCCGCGCAACGGGCCGCGGCATCGCATTGCACAGCGGTTTCGGAACCGCATCATCGCTTGCGCTGCTTCGCCTGGGCCAGCAGTGTGTCGAACTCGCCGCTTGACATCTCCAGCTTTTCAGGATGGGCGTCAACCCACTTGACGAAGGCATCGTATTTTTCCGCCGTCCATCCGCCTTCGAATTGCGCGCCGTTTTTCCCTTGCCGATTGAGTTCAAAGTTGTAAGCATCGCTCAGCGCGGTAAACTCGGCGGAGCTGATGGCATCCTCGGCCAGAATTGCGGGAATGAAGAGCGCCCCTTCCGGCTTGGCCAGTACCTGATCGCCCGGTAGTACGATGGCCCGCCCGATGCGCACCGGCGCATTGATTGCGGCCAACTCCATGTCCGCCCATGGCGGAGGGATCATAGCCTCGATAGAAACCGTTGAAGTTGGGAATCTCGCGGTTTTCTTCCTGGTCGCGAATGCCCGCATCGAAGACAAAGCCGGTGTGTGTGTGCGCGGCCAAGGCATTGCCAAGATTTGAGCCAATCAGTGTGCCTTCAATAATCTTGCCGAAGCCGTCCCCGTACCCATGATCTCACTAAAGCATCCGTGTCATATTTGAGCCACTCGTCGGGTATCCTTGCCGACAAACCCTGAGTTCGGGATGTACATCTGGCGGCAGGGGCAGCTTCCAATCGGTCAAACTGCAAAGGCCCGATCGGGATACCGTGTGCAGTCACTCCTCCGCCTCACCGTCAGTCAGCTTGACTTGAAGCTTTGTCAATATCTCTCATGGATTGGCGTTCTGACGAGGGAGATACAAGACGCAACGATCAGCTCGCCATACCTGACGCTCAGGGCGGTCCAATGTGATCAGACAACCATCTGGGCCACCCCTAGGATCATGTGTAGGGAAGAAGTGGGACAGTCGTTACAAGGGCGAGTCCGCTTCATCTTGCGAGTGAGGTTACAACATGGAAACTATCTTGATTGTTCTAGTAGTACTATTTCTGCTCGGAGGCGGGGGCTGGGGATATTCGCGGTGGCGCAACTAGCGCAACCGCCGGATAAATACGCCCACGTGCTGCCTGATCCTATTTGCGGGATGCCCGAAGGAAAATCGACTTAGAAGATAGACCTCAGAACTCTCTTTCGGGCTCCGCGAACTATGTCATCGCTGCCAAGACATTCCTCCAATAAGCCTGGCGTCTATTCTTCTTAGACTCTTAGAGAAGGCTGCCCTCATTTCCGCGAGAGAGATTCTACAGGAAGCCAAGAAGCTCCACGGCGTGAGTGGCAGTCTCGATATGTTGGCAGAGCAGCATCCCCGATCGCAGAAACGCTCGCCATCCCGTCGAAAAACATTCGTGACTCTGCGGATGTGCTGCGGATGATGGCCGCGATGAAGATAGTGATTTCCTCGTCGTTCAAGGAAGGGCCAAATGATGAAAAGGAAAAGCCGGATCGAGATTGAAGGAGAAATTGTCTCCCGCGTAAAAAGAGAGATGGATAAGCCGCGACTGACTGAGTCGGTTCGCAACGGTTTCAAAGCACTTGCCCCACCGGCCATCGAGAAGCCCGCTGCCCGTCTCGTGCGAGCGTGAGTCCTGATGCTATGAGTGCCGACCCCACTCAACTCCAATTTGCTAAAGTCCGGCCATGCTAGGCCCTCCTGGCAGGCTTTGATCGAATTCGTGCAGTGGCCGAAGCCGGAGGCCGCTCGGGGTTAACCTTGGGTAGTCGATCAAGAAGGACAGCATTCAACAGTGACTTGTGAACCTTGATGCGCCCGTTGTATTCGATAAACCCAAGTTTGCGAAATCGATTCATGAAGAAGCTAACGCGGGAGCGGGTGGTGCCGATCATCTCCGCCAGGGTCTCCTGCGAGATCTTGGGAATGTATTGTTCCGGTTCACCCGGCTTGCTGAACTCCGCCATCAACAGCAGAATCCTCGCCAAACGCTTCTCGCTGGAGTTGAAAAGCTGATCGACCAGATCGGCCTGAACGCGCATGCTGCGCTCCAGGAGGAACTTCAAGAAAAGGTCTGATAGACTATGCTCCTCATGCATCACCCGGATCATCTCTGCTCGGCTGATTCTGAGAGCGGTACAGGTGGTAATGGCTGTGGCCGTGGACAATCGCAGTCCCGCCACGGCCGCAAGCGCCCCCTCTCCCACAAACTCACCTACGGAGACCAGCATGATGGTTGCTTCTTTCCCAGCTGCGGTTACGACTGTGACCTTTGCACGGCCTTTCTGAAGATAGAAAATCGAGTCCGCGGGATCTCCCTGCGCAAAGAAGGCATCCTTTGGCGCCAATTGAACGATTCCTCGCCCAAGGCCTGCGTTCGCCAGGAACTCGGCTGCATCAAAAGCGGGCTTTTCAAGTTCAACCATTGAATGGCCTCCTTCCGGTTGCGGCCTTTGCATGATGACCGCTGGAAGGGTGCGCGACCACAATGCCATCTGGTTGACAAAGCAGCTGCGCCATGAGCAAAAAATCATCGACTGCGAGCGGTGCCCTAAGATGCTGGATGTTCCTCTTTTTACTAGGCACCCGTTGTACCCTCCTCGGCTGCATTCTTTCCCCAAGACGGCAGCACAGGGTCGCACCGACGGTGGGGGCGAACTGTTCAATTCTAATCACTCTTCAAAAAACATTTCAAGTATCTTGGTTTGCGTGCCTCCAACATGCAGCCTGATGAAGCGCGCTGGGGATCTCGCCACCAAAGCAACCGGCAAGAAAGTATCATTGTGCTAGATGCCTCACGTTCAAAGCGAAGCGCAGGTGTAAAGAAAGAAAGCAACAGATGACGGACGATCCCAACTTGGAAGGCGAAGGTTCCGGCGAAAAAATAGTCGGGAAGATTCAAACTAAGATTGGCCAAGTGCAAAAAGTCGTCGAAAAACCGTGAGTCAGTACTCTTTAGGGAAACTCAGGCTCAGATGGGGCTATGAATCAGAATAAGTTGGTCTTCAGAAGATCAATGACTTCGCTGCCCCTGCCGTTGATGACGGCCTTCATCATGAACAGACTGAAGCCCTTGATCTGGTCTAACTTTACCGAGGGTGGCAGCGCGAGTTCCTGGCGATCGACGACAACTTCTACCAAGGCGGGTCCTGGATGGCTCAGGGCTTGGACAAGAATGGGACGGACATGCTCAGGCACGTCTGCCCTGAGTCCGAGCACTCCAGCGGCCTCAGCCATCTTCGCAAAATCCGGATTGCAAAGATCCGTTGCGAAGTCAAGCATTCCCGCCGCTTTCATTTCGAGTTCCACAAAGGCCAGCGCACTGTTGTTAAAGACGATCAGTTTCACGGGCAAGCCAAGTTGCCGGAGCGACAGCAGGTCACCCATGAGCATCGTGAGTCCTCCGTCTCCGGACATGGCGATGACTTGGCGATCGGGGTAGACAAGCTGTGCTCCAATCGCCTGGGGAAGCGCACTGGCCATTGACCCGTGAGAAAAAGACCCCAATAGTCGCCGCTTGCCGTTCATGGAGAGATAGCGCGCTGCCCAAATAGTGGGTGTTCCAACGTCGCAGGTGAAGATTGCGTCCTCCGCCGCGAGCTCGTTAATCACTTTTGCGACATACTGTGGATGAATAGTTTTCTGGTCTGCTTCACCGGCGGCAAGTTCATCCAATTCAGTGCGCGCTTTCTGATAGCGCTGAATCGAGACGGAAAGGTGCTGGTCATCCGAACCTGAGCGGTCTGGCGTCGGGGGCGACAAACTATACGGTGCCGGCGCCGGGGCCGGAATCCCGCAGCACGGAATTCGTAGGCAAGATCGACGAGCAGTTCTTCAAGTGGTGGACCGCGAATTTCTCCTACTTGCGCTATTTCTGCCTGATCCCGTTTGGCGATGCGCTGGGCACGGCGCCCGGTTCGGGCTCGATTACTTACAACCGCCATGTGGATGCGACGGTGTTGAACAACATTTTTACGCTCAATCCCACCACGGTGTTGAGCGTGCGGTTTGGCTTCAACCGTTTTCCGAACAACATCTATCCTTTGAGCGCAGGCTTCGATCCGTCTACGCTGGGGCTGCCGGAATATAACTACCAGTTCAAGTTCTTCCCGGTGGTGACACCGACCAACTTTACCTCGCTGAGCGTATCGACGGCGACGAAGGATCGCTGGTATTCGCGCAATCTGTTTACGCAGATTACCAAAGAAGAAGGACGGCACAGCCTGAAGTTCGGCATCGATTACCGCTCCATCGATCTGTCGTTTACCGATTATTCCAATGCGCCCGGCTCCTTTACCTTCACGGGTGCATTTACGGAGCAGACGCCCAACAACACGGCTGGCGGGACGGCCGGAAGCGCAATCGCGGATATCCTTCTGGGCTTGCCGGCCAGCGGCCAGATCGAGGAGTCGCAGCAGTTTTATCAATACATTCATTATTGGGGCACGTATCTGCAGGACGAGTTCCGCGTCAGCAGGCGCTTGACGCTCAATGGCGGCCTTCGTTACGAGTACGAGACCGGACTTAAGGACTCAAACAACAACCTGGTGACGGGGTTCAATGAGACCGTGGCCAGCCCGCTGGCGTCGGCCGTTCCGGGAACCGTAGGCGGACTGGAATTTGCTGGGACCGGAGGCAAGAACCAGATTGGACAACTCTCCAAGCTGAAGTTCGCGCCCAGAGTTGGCTTTTCCTATGCGATCGACTCGAAGACAACGTACCGGGGCGGCGGCGGCATCTTCTTCTCACCGTTGCGGTACGACGCCACGGCCGCACTGCAGACTGGATATACGACAGAGAACCAGTTGATCTCCAGCAACGACAATGATCAAACCGTGGCGCCCGGATTCTCTTTGAGCAACCCATTCCCCTCTGGGCCAGAGGCGCCAACGGGAAGCGCGAGCGGTCTGCTGACCGGCATCGGCAACCCGATTGCGGCCTACGACAGCAACATCAAAACGCCGGTAATCTACCAATTCTCAACGGGTATTCAGCGGCAGTTGTCCAAGGACACCGTGCTGGAGGTCAATTTCGTAGGTTCGCGCGGACATCATCTTCTGCCTTCGCCGCAGGGAGGCGGAAGCGCGTCGCCTTCCGGCGGCGGGCGCACCAACATCGATCAGCTCAATCCCAACTATTATTCGCTGGGCGCCTCGGTGCTGAATGCCGCAACTGCCAATCCATACTACCAATCGGGCGGCTCGGGCCTGATCGGGCAGAAGACGGTTTCGTATCTGCAAACCCTTCTGCCGTATCCGCAGTTTGCATCGGTCAACGTGATTACGAATGACAGTGCGTCGAGCTATAACTCGGTTTCGGCGCGCGTGGAAAAGCACTTTTCCAGCCAGCTTTCCTTCCTGGGTACGTACACATGGTCGCGCAACTACGACGGGTCATACGAGACCTCCAGCCCGTCGGGCGGGTCCAACTACGGCCCGCAAAACATCTACGATCTGAAGTCGGAGTGGGGCCGCTCGTTTATCGACGTTCCGAACCGCGTGACCTTTGCCGGAACCTACCGGTTGCCTGTCGGCAAGGGAGAGTGGCTATTGAACCGGAGCGGTTGGCTGGATGAGATCGTCGGCGGATGGGAAGTGAACGCCGTCACCTACTACCAGAGCGGATTCCCGCTGGCTATCATTCAAACCAACCTGAACAGCACACTGGGTGCGGCCGTGCAGCGGCCCAACATCAACCCCGGCGTTTCACCGGCTACTGGTGGAAGCCTCTACTCGCGCGTGACAGGCTACATCAACTCCAGCGCATTTATCTCGGTACCGGAGTTCTCTTTCGGCAGTTCGCCCAAGGCAAGTTCGCTGCGCGCACCGCTGTCAGGTTCGGGCAACTGGGACACCTCCCTGCACAAGAACGTAACGGTGCGCGATCGGCTGAATGTGGCGCTGCGCATCGATGCACGAAACCTCTTTAACCATCCATGGTTTGCAGCGCCGAGCACTACGCTCGGCAGTTCGACCTTCGGAAAAATCACATCCACCTACAACACGCCTCGCACCATTCAGGTGGGCGGGCGCATTTCCTTCTGATTTTTCACGCAAGAAGCCAGGTCGCACATATTACAGGGCAGCCTGGCTTCCTGCGTGGCTCAACCGCAAGCACTTCATCCAAGTCCCAAGGAGTACCTTATGTTGAATCGACGCAGCTTTCTTTCAATCGTTTCCGCCGCTGCCGGAGTTGCTCTTGCCCGGCCATCGTTTGCCCTTGGCACCGCGAAACTCACTCACAACGAACGTGTAGACCGGGCGCTGCGCGGCCAGGATCTGGATCGGCCGCCCTACACGTTTTACCACCACTACAAGCGGCCCACTGCGCAGTTGGAGGCCCAGGATCACCTGGAGTTTCATCGCACCTACAAGACCGACATCGTCAAGGTGATGAACGATTTCGACTATCCAAAATCTGCCACTGGCAACTGGTATGAGCTGAAGCCACTTGATTCCCCTTTCCCCCAACAGTTGGAGACGCTCAGGATCATTCGCGATGGGTTGAATGGTGACGCTCCTTACATCGACACGATTTATGGCCCCTACATGACAGCTCGCATCCTGTTTACTGCACAACCGCAGTTTGCAGGCCAGCCAAAGGGAGAAGGAGGGGGAGCAAAGGTGCTCAAAGCCATTCAGGATTTCCAAAAGAGCGATTCGGAACATTGGCACACTGCATTGGAGGCGATCACCGTGTCCACTCTCAACCATATTCAGAAGATCAAGGAGATTGGCGCATCCGGGGCCCTGGTCAGCGTCTTCAACGCGGCTGCTAGTTTTGGCTCGGTTGACGATTATCAACGCTATAGCCGGCCCTACGACAAACGCATCTTCGATGCGCTGGCCGATACGAAACTGACCGTCCTTCACCTGCACAACCTGGAGAGACCTTACATCAATCAGTTCCGCGACTTCAATCCGCCGGTCGTTCAGTACTCCCTGAAGACCAGCGGAATTCCCATCTCCGAATTTCGCGTGCATTATTCGCAGCCAATCGCGGGAGGAGTGGACGAGATTGACTACGAGAAGCTGACGACAGAGGAGATACGGAAACAGTGGAAGGAAGCTAGAGAGCAGGCCGGAGCCAAATACATAGCTGCGCCAGGCTGCTCCGTTCCGAACGCCTCTACTCCGGAAGAACTCTCGCGTTTTCCGCGTGCGCTCAGCATTTAGGAACGTTTACAACCGAGACGTACTTCGGGAATGCGTACTCCTCCACAAGCGCCCGATTTGTGGGAGTGCAGTCCTCGCTATTGAGCAGCGGTCGGTGGGCATTCGGAGTGAGCACTGATTGGTGTGGTGTCGACTGATCTTTGGGGCCTGTTAGCATCGCCTCGGCGGATGGCGTTAACAGGCCCTAACAGACGCATCGGAAGGGTCCAGTCCGGCGGTCGCGGGCAGGATCCGATCGGCAATCATGCGGGGTATTCATCCGATTGCCGAGAATGAGTGCGCATCTGATGGCGAGCATCGCATGCGTGCAACGCATTGACAATACTTTGTTTAGCTTTCTCGAACACTGTCTTCTCAGCGACAAGACCCCGCGTATCCCTCCCGACGGGACTTCCTCACACCTGAAATGATCCAAAAAAGATGATTGATCGATGACGCGCCTGTGGCGTGGATGATATCAAGAATATGCTCTACCCCGGCGCTTGTTCAGAAAACTACGTTTTCAGATGATTGATGACATTTCCTCACTGTTGCTGACTTGAAAGCCCTCTTTTTCGAGCAAAATGACGATTCCATTGAGGATTGCCAGTGCGCGGTCCAGTGATTCCTTGGAAACCAGAAGACGGAGACACGGTTCATTCCAAGGTGAGTTCAGGCGCCCTTTGTCATAGAGATCCCTCCCTTTCATCGCTTTAGCCGTGAGAACGAGGAGAGGATGGCGACGCGCGGCTGGGTCGAGATGGATAGTGCGAGACTCGACCTCTTTGATATGGATATCCATACTTCCGTGAGAGGCCATCGTACTAATCATTCTGATGATGAGCTTTGTTTCGAGGAGATAGCCACCATGCCAGTGATTGGCGACAAGCCCGAATTGCATTTAGAGACGGTTATCTATGCAACCGATTTCTCTCCCGGCTCCATGAACGCGGGCCTCTATGCCGCGCGCATGGCCGCCTATTTCTCAGCGAAGCTGCTGGTGACTCATGCCTTCACGCTGACGCAGGCCGCCATGGAGGTAGAGATTGGCGATAGACGATTAGGCCAGCAGAGAAAGGACTTGACGCATCTTCTGTCGAAAGAGGCTGCTCGGCTGGGAGCAAATTCGATCGAAGTCATTCCCACCCTTTTGGAAGGAGATCCGGAAGATGTGATTCCAGATCTGGCGGATAGACATGAGCGGTCCATGATCGTCCTGGGAACGCATGGCGGAGGGAGGCTCGAACGGGGAATCATTGGCTCGGTTGCGGAGAAAATCCTGCGCTCGACGCGTTGGCCGGCGCTTACCGTTGGCCCTAAGGTTCAGCCCTTGTCTTCACAGACGTTCCCGTTCGAGAGGATTCTTTTTGCTACCGACTTTACTGTGGCGGCCGCCAATGCAGCAATCTATGCGGTCACATTCGCGGAGGTATTCGGGGCGAAGATTGATGTGCTCAATGTGATTCAGGACGATGCCATTGAACATCCGGACCGACTTTCCGAACTTCAGACCCGCTTCTTCAGCGCTCTTGACGCCCTTGTGCCGCAATGCGCCAGAGAATTCTGCGATCCAAGAACCTTTGTGGCTGTCGGCAAAGCGCACGATAAAATACTCGAGCACATCAGAGAGCAATCTATCGACCTCCTGGTGCTCGGCATCCGAAAGACTTCACATCTCAGCATGGAAATGAGAACATCCGGGGCTTTCCGGATCATAGTAGATGCTTCATGTCCAGTCCTGACGATTAGAAGCTGAGGATCAGATCGCTTTGTTGGAGAATTGGATGGGGAAACGGAAGAAGCAGTCGAACAACGAATATAATCGCACGCCGACAACTCTGATGATGGCGTTGTTTGGAGGAACGTGTGCCTTCATTGCCGTTGAGACAACACTTCCGGACTTGACAGAGTCTTGGGGGCCTCAGATGAACAAACTCCCAGGATGGCAAGCCCATATGGGATCGGCGTGCAGCGGAATCATCGCTTTCTTCACATTCTTGTTCATCCTGGAAGTACTCGAAACAAGGTCACGCACAACAGTGTGGCGATCGAGTGCGCCGTGGTTGCCTCTCGTTGGGCTCACTTGGTTGGCAACAATCATCCATATCCCGTTCTACATTGTCATCTCGGTGGGCATCATCTATGGTGTCTTTGCCTACCGCCAAACCAGCAAGGTGCGCCGTTTGACCCGCCAGCCGTGAACCGAAAGCGCGTGCACAATAACTTTGTTGTTAGTCGCGCAGCACCAGATACTTCCTAAAGACGCTATCAACTATTCGGGATGACTGTTCAGTCTCAGTTGTTGGGAAATCCCCTTACCATAAACTGAGCCCGCGCGACGTGGCAACAGCAAAGAAATGGAGATTCTCGCGCTTTAGGCTTGTAGCACTCAGTGAGAGTTCTTTCGGTCCGTCAGGCGGGTTCCGAGTGTACCTAAGTTGAAGTCTTTGACCTTGCCCGCGCAAAACGTATCCCTTAGCGAGCTGTTCTAATGCGAAAGGGTAGCGAAGATGACGAAGGCAACGCGGGGACGATACACGCTTGAGTTCAAGCAAGAGGCAGTTCGGCTAGTGG
>Ga0224555_1001190_pt1 | contig 37384 bp, 33 predicted proteins | sample 714S23034metaG_FD_180687 | JGI IMG/M metagenome (GOLD analysis project Ga0224555, IMG submission 180687) | Peat soil microbial communities from Stordalen Mire, Sweden - 717 S2 30-34 | ecosystem: Environmental > Terrestrial > Soil > Wetlands > Peat | place: Sweden: Norrbotten County, Stordalen... | reverse complement strand
TTGTTAGCCGCCAGGGGCGGGCATGGTTCCGGTCGCCCTGCGGGCTCCCTCCACCATGCCCGCCCCTCAGCCTTGTAGCGTATTGATTCCCTGCTTTGAGGTCACGAACTCAGAAACGGCGGGCTTTTGCTAACGCTTCATTTGGATGATGGAGAAGAATTATTGTTCATTCTGGATACAGGGGCATCGGTCACCGTTTTGGACAAATCCTTGGAATCAAAGTTGGGAAGATGTTTCTGGACGCACAGGCTTTGGCATGAATGGTATGGCGTGAAAGTCGTGAAATTGTTCAGAGCCCCAAAACTTTACCTGGGCAACACTCAATTGCCGACTGGCTGTTGGATTCATACGGCGGATTTGAGCATTATGTCGAGTGAAAGGAACCGGATATTACACACTAATCGTCAGATCATGGGAGTTCTGGGCATGGATTGCCTGAAGTACTACTGTATTCAACTGGATTTTGCAGCTGACAAAATGTGCTTTCTTGATCCCGAACATTCAAACCAGCAGGATTGGGGCAAGGCATTCCCTCTGACGGCCTTTAACAGCGGATGTTTTTCAGTTCGTGAGAATCTTACAGGCGTAAAAGGTCCGGGCTCACTGATTGACGCCGGCTGTAATTTCGACGGTTGGTTGACGCCAAAGCTGTTCCAGCAGTGGACAAATCAAATGAAACTGCCGGCGAGTGGTGAAGCGCGTTATCCAAATGGTATGTTGGGTGGAGATACTTATCCTGATATTTATTTGAATGGTGACGGCAAATATAATGGGATTGGCCTGCGCTTCCTGGCGCGACATCTCGTCACCTTTGATTTTCCGAAACGGACGATGTATCTCAAACGCACGAGCATTGGGCCTCTCACACCAAATTGAAATGCTCTCACATTCACGCCACTGAATCCATGAAATGTATTCGCGTCATTGTTGCCTCCGCTGGCCTCATGGTTTTGTGTTCCTGCGCAACGCAGGATTCAACGCGGATAAGTCTTCCCACGGACGTGTCTCTTGGTGGAAAGGTTACCCGCGGTGATAATCTTTATTTGACACTTGATCTGGAAGGTGGAGAACAATTGTTGTTCATGGTGGATACAGGATGTCCCCAAACGATTTTGGACAAATCTTTGGAACCGAAGCTCGGGGCACGCCTGGGGAGAAAAACAATTCTTTACGGACTTTATGGAAAATCAATGACCAGGGCATATGCTGCGCCCCGCCTCTACCTGGGCAATGCGCAGTTACTAACCGGCAGGCGCGTTTTCACGGATAATTTGAGGGAGCGCAAAATAATAGGTCCTGCGGTGGCGGGAATTTTGGGCATGGACTGCCTGCGACATTATTGCATCCAACTGGATTTTACTGCCATGAGAATGCGTTTCCTCGATCCTGACCATCCTGGAGACGAGGATTTGGGTAAGGCATATCCACTCACCATATTTTTTAACTGCGTTTTTACTTGTACGGATCTTTCTGGAACGGGAAGCGTGTGGTTTCGCATTGATTCGGGCTTTATTGGCGGCATGGATTTTATCCTGAAGACAAGACCGTTCCAACGAGAATTGAACAAACAGACCCCCATGTTGTTATCGGAATCCGAAACAGCGACAGGCCGGTTGGAAAGGTTGGCCTTGTTTGCAAAAGTGTCGTTTGGTGGCGTGCCCTATACCAATCTGGTGTTTATGGTAAAGAAAGGGATAGCCAGGCCAGCCAACAACAACTGTGTTGGCTTGGGTTTTCTGAGTCGAAATCTGGTCACGTTTAATTTTCCAAAACGAATAATGTACCTGAAACCTGTCACTACTCCGCTTTTTGCTCAAGGTGGTTTGATCATGTTCAAGGCGACAGAATTCTTAATGAGTTTGGAAAAGAAGGGACAACTGCCTGGTTGGTTGAAGGGAGATACGGGTATATTCAGGTGGCCCAATGGCATGGATTTTGATGGGAAATATCCGGTTTCCCGAACAATCGATGGTCAAAAACATGGCGACGCCTCCGGTTACCATTATATCGTTGTCCAGTCATCCCCAGATAGCGTTTGGAAATTACAAAGAGCATGGAAAACTGACGCCAGCGGGCGCCTCATTGAGGAGTATTCCGTTCAGTAAGATTTTTCACCCGCGATAATTTTTCATCAAGCGCAGCATTTCCTTGACTGCCTTTTCCAGCCCAACGCTCACCGCCCGGCTTGAACGTAGCGCAGACATTCGTGTCTGCGGGTTCAAGGGACATTCTTGTCCCGTGTCCTTGTTTGATCGTGAGCGACCATCTGCGCTTGAACTGGCGACTGGAAAGTCGCCAGAACTCGCAGACAGGAATGTCTGCGCTACATTGTTCCGCGATAACCTTGCATCAACGCCAGCATCTCGCGCACGGCCTTTTCCAGCCCCACGCCCACCGCACGGCTGATGATGCTGTGGCCGATGTTTAATTCCACCAGATGCGGCACGCGATGCAGCGCGGACAGGTTCGCGTAATTCAATCCGTGTCCGGCATTCACCTTCAAGCCGAGCGCGTGCGCCTGTTTCGCGCCGGAAATCAAGCGCTCCAATTCAGTCGAGGGTCGAGAGCCGAGAGTCGAGGGCACGGCGTCCGGCTCTCGACCCTCGTCCTTCGACTCTCGACCAACCTGAAATTCCTCCGCAAACGCGCCAGTGTGTAATTCAATGAACTGGCTGCCGGTGCGCGCGGCAGCTTCAATCTGCTTTTCATCCGGCGTGATGAACAGGCTTACCTCGATGCCCGCGTCGTTCATTTTCTTGCGCGTGTCGGCAATGGCTTTTTCATTCGCCACCACGTCCAGCCCGCCTTCGGTGGTCACTTCCAGCCGCCGTTCGGGCACGATGCAGACGATGTCCGGTTTCAATCTCAGCGCGATGGCGATGATTTCCGTCGCGATGGCCATTTCCAGGTTCAGCCGTGTCTTGACAATCTCGCGCAATTTCCAAACGTCGCGGTCCTGGATGTGGCGACGGTCCTCGCGCAGGTGCGCGGTGATGCCGTGTGCGCCGGCAGCTTCGCAAATCAGAGCGGCCTCGACGGGATCCGGCTCGCCGAATCCGCGTCCGCGATAGCGCGCCTCGCGGAGCGTCGCGACATGGTCAATATTGACGCCGAGTTTGAGCATATCATTCAGCCGACAGGGGCAAACGCAAGTCACATCCCGGAAAATTCGTCGCCTCAAGCCAGTTCGCCAGCGCGACAAGTTCAACCGCGGTCAAACCACCCGGCGCTTTGCGCGTGAACGTCAATTCATTCGGTGCGGTTCGCGTAACTTCGGTCACTGTATTGCCCAACGTCGGGCCGACGCGGTTCAGCCACTTGGCGGCGGCGGATTGCGCGTCGAGCTGTTTGTGCTGCGTGAGCATAAGCCCTAGTTGAGTTAATAGCGGCAATTGTTGCAAACGCTCGGCGGTGATTTCCCAGTGGTAATAAACCAGATTGGACCGGGCAAGCTGCATGAACAGTTCCGGCGGCAGCGGTTCGGTTGTTGGCGCGTTTGGGAAAACCCCAGCCAGCAAAAAGTCACCCGCCGGTTCATGCAATACCGTCATATTTGGCTCAATGAGCAACATGCCGTGCAAGGAAATCTGGTTGTTGGTCATTCCCATCGTGAGCGGCATCATGAAATGGCTCTGCCAGTTGGTGCTGGCGGACAACTTTTGGTTGAGTTGCACGAGCGCGTTGGACGCGTCCGGAACCGGCACGGCGGCGAAAGTCTGGAGCGGGAACCCCGCCAACGCCCAGATGAACATCTGGTTCGGCACCGGCGAGATTTCGTATGGTTGCGCCCACTTTTGTTTTTCCAGCCACGGCGCGATGCCGCGCACGGCGGTGAAACTGACGATCGGCTCGTGAATGGTGTTCGTCGGCATCCGCCATTTTTCCAGTGTCATCGCCAGCGGCTGCGGGAAAATCAGCTTGCCCTCCACACGCAAATTGCCATCGCGTCCGACGGCCTGCCATCGCGTCTCCGGCAAATCAACTGCGCTCAACGCTGGCCACCAACGCGCCAAACGCGGCCAATCCAAATCCGCGGTCAACCAATCATTTTTCTCCTCTGGCGCCGGGCGTTTTTCGGCCAAAATCCGCCGGACCAGTTCGTCGTTCAACGGAAGTTTGTCCTGACCCCAGCCGAAGACAGCCCAATCGCCAACTCGGACGAAACGAATCAAATTGGGGGGAAGATGTTTTTTCAACTCCCAGCCGTTCGGAATTTTTTTCACGGACATCACCGTCCACGCTTCGAGAACATTTCCCAAATGGGTCTGCCAAAGCTGCGCGCGGCCGGCATTCAACCGGATCGCCAGCGCAAATTCCGGCGCCCCGTTCGTCGCGTCGCGAATTTGCAAAAACCATTCCGCGCCCAACAAATCGTCGAGCAACGGCCGAAGCTGCCCGGCCCCGTCGCCCGTGCCGGAAAGTATTTTTTGTTTGAGCCAGTTATAAGGCGCGCGGGAAAGTTTGTTCAGCGTTTGTTCGCGAAGCGCCTGCGCCTCGGGTGAACACCAGAGATTGGTGAACGCAACGGCATTGGTGTCGGCAGAAATCTGTTTGGCGCCCGCGAAATGAACCCGCGCCATCAAGTCCGGCGCTGGTGGCGACGCTTGAGCCACCACCGCAGCCATCATTGCCGCACAAAACAAAAATGTTAAAAACTTGTTCATCGAAGCGTCTTTCTGTGCCAAATGTGCCACTCCTTGGCAAATCCAATCATGCTGGAGCGCGGACGGCCTGTCCGCGAACCGTTGGAGTTCAAGCTTCAGCTTGTTCCCACAGGGCCGGTTGTTCGCGCTCCCACGCGCAATATTTCTGATTGCCCTGAGCGCTGAATCCGGTTTTGATTCGCCGTGCTCAAACTCCGCCCGTTCTTCAAATACTGGCTGCCGGTGTTGATTTGGATGGCGCTGATTTTTTCAGCGTCGAGTGATTCCCATTCCTACGAACATTCCTCGCGCTTCGTTGAACCGTTTTTGCATTGGCTGTTTCCGCAAATGCCGGAAGCGCAGGTGAAAGAAATTCATCTCGTGATCCGCAAGTGCGGACATCTGACCGAATACGCCGTGCTCGCGCTGCTGCTCTGGCGCGCGGTGCGCCGACCAGTGAAAAATGATCCCCGTCCCTGGATTTGGCCGGAAGCCGGCCTCGCGCTCGCCATCGTTTTTCTTTACGCCGCCAGCGATGAATTCCACCAAATCTTCGTGCCGACGCGCACGGCGCAGGTGTCTGACGTGCTCATTGACACCGCCGGTGGCGCGGCAAGTTTGCTCGCGCTTTGGATTATTGGCCGCTGGCAAAAACACTGGTAAGAACCCGCCATGAAACGTCCGTTCGTCGCCGTCGTTTCCTGTTACGCCATCGGCCTGTTGCTGGCCGGAATTTTTCGACCGCCGCTGGTCGCGCTTTTTGGAACCGCCTTTGTCGTTCTCGTCCTCGCCTGCCGCGCCGACTTGTCTCGGCGAAGCAATGCGAAGACGGAAGCGGCGCGAAGGCGGGTCCTCGTCCTCGAAAAATTCAGGCCTTGGTTGATCTGGCCGCTGCTGGCGCTCGTGGGCTGGACCAATCTGGCCAGCCGAACGGCCATGGTTTCACCCAACGACTTGCGCGCGCTGCTCGGCGATACCAACGCCATCGTGACGGTGCGCGGGACTTTGACCGAAACCCCGCACTGGCGCATCACCGAACGCGACGGCCAGCAAACCGAACGCTCGGTCGCACAAGTCCAGGTCACGGCGTTGTGCCGCGACGCAAACTGGCGACCGGCGACCGGTTCAATTATCGTGACGACGCCCGGCACGCTCGCCGCCAGTTTTTTCGCCGGACAACCGGTTGAAGTCACCGGCGTCATCAGCCGGCCGGCGTCGCCTTTGGCCGAGGGACTTTTTGATTACCGTGATTACCTCCAAACGCGCGGAATTTTTTACCAGCTCAAAACCAGTTCCACGAACGACTGGCAACTTGGCGCGACGCCGCTGATCAAACCACCGCTGACCGACCGTTTTTTGAACTGGTCGCAACGCACGCTGGCGCTCGGTTTGCCGGGGGAAGACCAGCCGCTGCGTTTGCTTTGGGCGATGACGCTCGGCTGGCGAACCGCCTTGACGGCTGATATTAACTTTTGTTTTTTGCATTGGCTGTCTCATCTACATTGCATATCCGAGTTTTCGGGAAGCTACTTCTTCTACCGTGAATTTGCATGAAAAACAATGGGAAGACATCTGGCGAAGTCTTGCTATGCGTTTGCCAATTGTTCTCCCTCTTATCTGGTTGGCCATTTACGCCGGAAGAAATTATATGTTGTCCATACGGCTTGAAGAGGATTACGCATACAAAGAGGCTGTTTCAAAGTCATTCTCTGGTTATAAAAGGGAAATGGAGAAATTGGCAAGCGCCCAAGCCGCAGGCCCTGAAAATCCGGTCACGATTTTATGCGTCAATGTCCTGAAGGCGATTACTGTGCGCTCTCGTTCGCGGCCTGGGTTGGCTCGATTCCGCTGGCGGCAAAGTATTTTCACCTGTTCAGCCCCGTTTCAACGGCGGCGAACATCATCGCCGTGCCGCTGGGCACGCTCGCGCTGATGAGCAATCTGGGCAGCCTCGTCTGTGGCGCGTGGTTCCCGTGGGTGACGGAATTGTTCAATCACAGCGCATGGTTTTTCATGTCGGCGATGACGGCGGTGAGCGAATTCGCGACAAAAATTCCCGGCGCATTTTTCTACGTGCCCGCGCCATCCTGGCTGGAAATCGGCATTTACTACGCCATCCTCGTCGGTGCCTTGAGCGGCTGGCTGTTTGCGCCCAAACAAAGAATTTGGAGCGCGACCGCTCTGGTTCTCATCGTCGCCGGTTTTGCCTGGCACTGGCAAGCGACACGCGGCGAAACCAGATTGACCGTCCTTCCGCTCAATGGCAGTCACGCGGTTTTCGTGGATGCCGCCGGACGAAAAAACGACTGGCTCGTGAATTGTGGCAACGAAAGCGCCGTGAACTTCACCCTCAAACCGTTTCTCCGCGCGCAAGGTGTGAACCGCGTTCAAAGACTCGTGCTGACGCATGGTGATTTGCGAAGCAGCGGCGGCGCGGAATTGCTCAACAAACTTTTCGGGGTCGGTGAAATTTATACCAGCCCGGCGCGTTTTCGCTCGATGGCGTATCGCGAAATAATTGCGGAATTCGAAAAGCAACCCCGGCGGCACCGAATCATCAATCGCGGTGGCGCCGCCGGTTGCTGGCAGGTTTTCGCTCCCGACGCCACGGACAATTTTGAGCGCGCTGACGACGCAGCGCTGGTGCTGTTGGGAAATTTTTACGGCACGCGCGTCCTCCTGCTGTCCGATTTGGGTCGCGAAGGACAAAACGTCCTGCTCTCACGCACGAACAAACTGCGCGCGGACATTGTGATTGCCGGTTTGCCCGACGAAGGCGAACCGCTTTGCGATGCGTTGCTCGATGCCGCACAGCCAAAAGTCATTGTCATTGCCGATTCAGAATTTCCGGCAACCCGCCGGGCCGGCCCCAAACTGCGCGCCCGACTGGAGCAACGGGGGATTCTGGTCATTTACACGCGCACGGCGGGCGCGGTGACAATTTTGTCGCGGCCGGACGGTTGGGAATTGCGCACGATGGACGGGCAAAAAAATTCATATCGAACCGCGACCGGGAATTGAGCCGGATCACTACCACCGTTGCCACCACCACAATGGCCGGTTAGGGCTTTCGGGCAAAGGCCGCTGCTTCGTGAGGCTTACGGAAACATAACGGGCCTCTGGAATCGAAAATTTTTTCACTTCGATCGTCACGCTTTCGGGGCGGAATTCCGATAAAATTTTGCCGGCAATGTCCGTGGCCACGGATTCGATCAGCCTCCAGTTTCGCGTTTCGCCAAGTTTCAACAGTCGTTGGCTGACCTCATAATAATCTATTGTCCGCCCGATGCGACCACTCACGGCCGCTGATGAAAAATCGAACTTGATGTCCAGCGTCAGCAACAAGCGTTGCGGCTTGGCGCGTTCCTCTTCAGAAATGCCAACCCGATAAAAAACTTCCAGGTCCACGATGGTGATAAAAGACATGACGATGCTTCTGAATTATTTTGCGTCTGCGACTCAGCGTTTTTACTTCCCGCTTTTGGTTTTCTGCCTTCCCCGCCGTTTCATCACGGCATTAATCAGCACCCGTGTCGGCATATTAAGCCGCATTTTGCCGGCTTCGGCAAGCGTAACCCACCGGGCTTCGCGGGCTTCGTGGTTCAACTTCACCCGCGGTTGGCCGGCACAACGGCAGGTGTAATTCAGCAGGACAAAATGCGCGTCGCGGTAAAATTCCTTCGAATGAATGCAATCCTGCACGAGCACAAATTCAATATCCACCACCTTGAGGCCGGTTTCCTCCTTGATTTCGCGGCGGAGCGCGGCCTCGGATGGCTCGCCCCATTTGATTTTGCCGCCGGGAATGCCCCAAAGATTCGACCATTTGTGGGTGCGGATCATCAGCACTTCGCCCGCGCCGTTGAAAATCAGGGCGCCGACGGTGGCGAGCGGCGGATGGGTTTCCTCAAAATTTTTCGCCGCCGGTTTGAGGTGCAAATGGTTCTGCTCCAAAACCCGGCGCAATTCGCCGAGATGTTCGACAATCAAATCCGGCTGCGCCGCGCGCAACTGCTCCAGCGTGTTGTAGCCGGTGAGCACGGCGCAGGAATGCACGCCGCCGTGATGCGCGGTTTCGATGTCGTGCTGCATGTCGCCGATGAACAGCGTCTGGTCCGCGCGCAAATGATTTTCGGCGAGGATTTCGTGGATTTTTTCCCGCTTGTCCCAAACGTCCGTGTAAGGCTTGTCGAGGTAGGCGTCGAAGCCGGTGACCTGGCATTGCGTCAGGAAATGATCGCGATGCACCGTGCTCAAAAGAAAGGTGCGCAGCTTCTGCGCGCGGCAAAATTTGAGAAAGTCGCGCGCGTACGGCAACGCGCACACGGAATCCTGTGCCTGCCGGAAGCTGCTGTGGAACCAGTCTTCGAGCTGGGCCATCGGCACGTGCGGCGTGTGGCGGTCATAAAAATTCGTGAACGGCAGGGAAAACTCCGCGCGGAACTGGTCCAGCGACATCTCCGGGCGGCCGGCCTGGGTGAGGACGAAATTCGACGCCTTCAAAACGGCGGGCAAATCGTCCACCAGCGTGCCTGACCAGTCGAAGATGATGTTGCGAATCACAAAGCACATTTAACCACAAAGAACGCAACGAACACAAAGAGAAATGAATCCCGCCCGCTGTCGCGGAATGACTAATTTCTAAACCCTAATGACGAAAGAAACCCAAATTCCCCAACCCGAATGCGACAGTGGAATTGGGGACAGGGGAATTTGTTACTGCTTTGTCCCAAACTCCTCTGTCGAACGTGCATTGGTCATTTGAGCATTCTTTAGTCATTAGGGTTTAGGAATTATGGTTTTAATCGTGGCTTCGTCTCATTCCGCCCACCGATTTCCTTGAAATCCGACACCTGACACTTGAAACTCCACCGGTGCTCATCGCCTTCAACAAGCCTTACGGCGTCGTTTCGCAATTCACGCCCGCCTGCGCGGACGGAGCCGCTTCGGCGCGGCAGGGGCCCGACGGGTCGCCCAACCGCACGCTGGCGGAATTCGGTTTTCCGAAAGATGTTTATCCGATTGGCCGGCTGGACGCGGATTCCGAAGGCTTGCTGCTCTTGAGCGACGAGCCGACGTGGAACGAACGCCTGCTGCACCCGCGCCACGCCCACGAACGCGAGTATTGGGCGCAGGTTGAACGCATCCCGACACCGGAAGCTTTGAAAAAATTGGATCGCGGCGTTGCGGTCCAAGGCCGGAAAACGTTGCCGTGCCGCGCGTGGATTCTGGAGCCGCAACCGGAGGTGGGGCGCGCAGTCCCCTGCGCACCGCAGATTCGGTGGGGCGAGAGTCTCTCGAGCCCTGACTCGAAAAATATTTCAGGCTCGACGGAGTCTCGCCCCACCAAGGGGAAAATCAAAATCCCGCCGCGCGACCCGCCCATCCGATTCCGCAAAAGCGTGCCGGATTACTGGATTGGGCTGGAACTGATCGAAGGCAAAAACCGCCAGGTGCGCCGCATGACTGCGGCCATTGGCCATCCGACGCTGCGTCTGATCCGGGTGCGCATCGGAAATTTATGGCTGGGCGATCTGGCGGCGGGACAATGGCGATTTTTGACGGCGGAAGAATGCGGATTGGTAAACTTCTGACACCATGACGGGCAACAAGCTGGAGTTCTTGGCAAGACGTCGAAAGTAAGGCAGTTTTTGTCAGATAGGCGCGGCATTGCAAAAATCATCTTCAAATAAACTTCAAACGCAGCACGGCGCGGCAGATGGAATTTTCCGTTTGCCCGGCGTGTTCTCGCATCCGGCGTGCCTTGGTTTTTTGTTGGGAGCGGTCACACTGGCGGTTTACTGGCCGGTTTTACACTGCGACTTTCTGACCTATGACGACCCGGCTTACTATGTGGAAAATATCCATGTCCAGGACGGCCTGACGCCGGACGGCATCGGGTGGGCGTTCCGCACGGGCTTGATGGGGAACTGGCACCCGCTCGTTTGGTTGTCGTTCATGCTCGATGTCACTTTGTTCGGCCATGGACCGGCCGGTCCCCATTTTACGAATCTGGCGCTGCACGTGACGAATGCCATCCTGGTCTTCCTGCTGCTTAAAACCTTAACCGGAGCGAAGTGGCGGAGTTTCATGGTGGCCGGGTTGTTCGCCCTGCACCCGTTGCGGGTCGAGTCCGTGGCGTGGATTTCAGAGCGCAAAGATGTGCTGAGCGCGTTCTTTGGCCTGCTGTCATTGATAATGTATGCGCGGTATGCGCAGCGGGTGGCGAGTGACCAGCCTTCGCCATGCTTCGGCTCGGCAGGCAAGTGGCGGGTGACACGAACGAAGTCCATCCTGTCACGTTTCACGTTTCACGTTTCACGTTTCTACTGGCTGGCACTGTTCTTCTTCGTGCTGGGATTGATGAGCAAAACGATGCTGGTCACTCTGCCGTTTGTCATGTTGCTGCTGGATGGCTGGCCGCTGCGACGTCTCACGATGGATAACCTGCGGCTGGCATCCCGCCGGCTCATATTGGAGAAAGTGCCTTTTTTCATAACCGGTTTTTGCATCGGCATGGCCACCTTCATGCTGCACAAGGCATCTGGCGCTTTGACACCACTGGCAACTTCTCCCATCTCCGCCAGGCTTGAAAACGCGCTGATAGCCTTCGCCTGTTATCTGGGCCGGACGCTCTGGCCGGTCAACCTGGCATTGCCATATCCGCAAGTGGAACACTGGCCGCTGGTGGTGGTGCTGCTGTCGGGGTTGATGTTGTCGGGCCTTTGTTTTACGGCGGTATGGTGGGGCCGAAAGCAACCGCACATTTTTGTGGGCTGGTTCTGGTTTCTGGGGATGCTCCTGCCGGTAAGCGGGATCATCCAATGGGGGGAACATTCGATGGCAGATCGGTTCACCTACCTGCCCTCGATAGGATTGTTCATCCTCCTCGTCTGGATCGTCGCCGGGAATTTGCAGGAATGGCGGTTGCCAAAAATCGCCGTCGGCGCCGGATCGGTTGCCGTGCTGGTGGCTTGCGCGGTCTGCACGCGGCATCAACTGGCTTGCTGGCGGGATAGTGAAACGCTTTTTCGCCACAGCATTTCCGTCACGGAAAACAATTATGTGGCTTATTGCAACCTGGGCATGTCGGCTGTGAATCAGGGACGGTGGGACGAAGCGGCGGAATATTTTGCGAACGCACTGCTGGCAAAAACCAATTATCCCCTGGCCTTGAACAATTTTGGCGCCACCCTTTTTCACCAGGGACGCGTGGCTGAGGCTGCCGTTTTCATTCAAAAGGCAATCGAGCTGGACCCCTATGACGTGTCCGGGTTCTTTAACCTGGGACAAGTCCACGTGGCCCAGGGCACGATGGACGAAGCCGTGGGGAATTTTGAAACGGCACTGCGTCTGGATCCGGATCACCTCCAAGCGCGCAAAAATCTGGCTGCCATTCTCATCCGAATGGGAAAAACCGATGACGCCTTGCAACACCTGGGATTGATTTTAAAACGCCAGCCCCATGATGCGGAAACCCTGAGCAACCTGGGCAGCGCGCTGGCCATGAAGGGCGAATTGGGCCAGGCCACCATTTATTTTCGTGAAGCGGTTCGTTGTTCACCCGGCGTGCCCGATATGCATTTCAACCTTGGCAATGTGTTGCTCGCCCAACACCTGACCGAAGAGGCGATCCTCCAATATCAGGAAGCCTTGCGGCTCAGGCCCGGTTATGCGGAAGCGGAGCGGCAACTGCGCGCGCTGGAAGCGAAAATCGGAGAACGGAACGGAAACGGCACAAATGCTCCATAATATCCACACCTCAACCAACGCCTCCCGTTGACCGCCTGTTTTTATGGACGTATCCTTGTCCCTGATGAACGTGATGGAAACCCAGCCTCCCGGAGTGGATCGCTTCCAACTCCGCAAGCCCATGCCGCACTCACAATTCGAGCCGCTGGCGAAGGAGATTTTTGCGCTCAAGAAGCAACTGAACGCCATCATCCTCGCCCACAATTATCAGGTGCCGGAAATCCAGGACGTGGCGGATTTTGTGGGCGATTCGCTCGGACTGTCCCAACAGGCGGCAAAGACGGACGCGGACGTGATTGTTTTCTGCGGCGTGCATTTCATGGCCGAGACGGCAAAGATTTTAAGTCCGAACAAGGTCGTGGTATTGCCGGACAAGGACGCCGGCTGTTCGCTGGAAGAAGGCTGCCCCGCCGACCAGCTCGCCGCGTTGCAAAAGACCAACCCGAATTTCTGGACGGTCACCTACATCAATTGCAGCGCGGCGGTCAAGGCGTTGAGCGACGTAATCTGCACCAGCGGCAACGCGGTGAAAATTGTCGAGGCCGCGCCGAAGGACAGGGATTTGCTGTTTGTGCCGGACGAAAATCTCGGCCAGTGGGTGATGGAACAGACCGGTCGCCCGATGACGCTTTGGAAGGGCAACTGTTACGCGCATGTCGAGTTTCGCCGCGATCAAGTGCTGAAATTGCGCAAACAATTTCCCGACGCCAAGGTTGTGGTCCATCCGGAAAGCTTGCGTGAAGTGCGGGATCTGGCCGACGCGGTTTGCTCGACGGAAAAGATGATTACCTATTGCAAGAACGATCCGGCGAAGCGGTTCGTCATCGTGACCGAGTCGGGCATCATCCACCGGATGCAGAAGGAATGTCCGGGCAAGGAATTCCTGTGCGCGCCGGTGTTTGACGTGATGCGGATGCCGTCGGACAACTGCCGTTGCAGCGAGTGCAAATACATGAAGTTGAACACGTTCGAAAAGCTGCGCGACTGCATGAAAAACCTCGCGCCGCGAATTGAATTGCCGGCGGAAATTTTGAAGCGCGCACGCCTGCCGATTGAACGGATGCTGGAAATTTCGGCGAGGCCGGCTTGAATTTTCTTCGAATCTTTTGACTGGCATGCCATACAAACCAAAACCCACCCAGGTTTGAAAATACCCTGAGTGGGTATCGCCGTTGGCAAAGAACATTTAGAATCTCCAGGTCAAGTCCAGTTGCAACACATTGTAATTTTTTATTGGGTTGATGCCCGGAATATCCAAATTGTTGCCACCTGTGCCAAGGTTGTTTTGGATCGGGTTGGCGTGGCCGAAGCGAATGGTGCCGATAATGTCGTCGGTGAAGCTATAGGCAAATGCCGAGTAAAAGCCTTGCAGATTAGCCCGGCCTTCGAAAAAGTCGGAGTCAATCAAATTCACATCCAAAGCATATTGTTCGATATGCTGCCAATAGAAGCGTGCTTCCCAGGTATTTTTCTTCGATGTCGAACCATAGACCAAGCCTTGGGTTGGCCCATAAACCGGCCCGGCGCTGCCAATGCCAATACCAATTTGATAAGCCTTGACTTGATCCGTCTCGGGACCATTCACCCCCGGGAATGCTCCGGGACCGCCGGCTTGGTAGGCGGCACGCGCGCGATCAGCACCATTAAGATTGTAGGCAAAATCGCCGAAGATCCGGCCTTGCAAGGTTCCCAATGGGGTTTCCCGGATTTTGAAATCGAACTCGGCGGGGACTTCCAGAATCAGGAGGTCATTGATGCCATTTTGGTTGTAAGCATATCCACCCGGATAATTTACATTCACACCTGCACTCCCCTGCCCGGTGTAGGGTTTATTTAGTCCATTGGCACTGCCTCCGTTGGTGCTGCCGATGCCAGTGTAAGTATAAAGCATGGGCGCAATCTTGACTGACATATCCTTGCCAATTCTCACATTAGCACCCGCCTGCCAGGTCAGCAAGAACGTGTCACTGGAAGGAATCTCTGTGGCTTGACTCGGATCCTGATAGTCCCATTGTCCGAAATCCACGAACAGATCCACGTTATCAATTGTATATTTGAATTTTTCAAACGCGCCTTCCGGATTGATGTCCGAATCCCAAACCATGGGCGTGGTGTAAAGCGGCATGGGCATCCGACCCACGGTCATTTCATACCAGTCGGTCGGATGCCAGCCGAGATAAGCTTGGCCGATATAAATGCTGCTCTGACTTTTGTCCGAGGGAGAGACTGAGCCACTAGTGGTATTATTGCCGAAAGTGGACCAAGGCGAGCGCGGATTGCTGGACGTTTCCAATCGGATTCCATAATTAACGTCATCCACCAAGTCACCGCGCAGGCCAATACGGAGAGCATAACGAAACCGCTCGCGCTCATAAGTATCCGGTGTTGCACCGGGGACATTATCCACTCCACGATATTCGTAACGAAACCGCAGGTCGCCAAAAAGCTGCATGCTCTTGATGGCATCGGACATCTTCCATTTCGAAATTGGCAGGTTGCTTGTCGCATTGGTTTGTTCCGCAGCCGTCTCAGCCTCAATTTGTTTTGCCTCATCCTCGGTTAAAATGCCCTTCTTGATAAGCACGCCCACCAGCGGATTCTCCGGCGGCGGTGACGCGGGCGTCGTTTGAGCCCGGGCATTAAGGGTGAGTATGATCAACATTCCTGTCACAATTGTCGTTGCTTTTCCGAATTTTATTTTTTTCATAAATGAATTCCGATTCAAGACGGCGGCACTTTGGGGAACCGATGTTACAAACATAATTCGGATTTGTTACGTTTCTGTGACAAATCCCGGGGGCAGGCGGAAATGCGGCTTCATTTGCTCGCGAGACGGAGGAAAAAGGATGCAAACCTGGGTAAACAGTCGGTCAGCGCAATGCGCCGATCTGGTAATTCAGATTGGCTTCCTGAATCAGAACGTCGTAGCGGGCATTGGTGTTGGCGATTTGCGCCGAGGTCAGGCTCAACTGTGCCTGACTTAATTCGACTATTGAACTGATGCCCGTTTTATAGCGCGCCTCGGCCAAATCGTAAGCCTCGGCGGCATGCTTGACCAATTGTTCGGTGGTCCGAAGCTGTTCCAGTGCATTGTTCACGTTCAGCCAGGCGATGCGCACGTCCCGGATCACGTTGTCCTCCGCCATGCGCAGCATTTCCGCGTCGGCCTGCGCTTTCAGTTCGGCCTCATGCTGACGTGCCGTGTAGAGGCCACCCGCGAACAATGACAGACTGAGTTGAACCCCACCGGCGGCGTAGTTGTCAGCCAACCGGTCGTCGTGTATCGGTGAATCACCGGCCACACCGATGGCCGAAACTGTCGGCAATCGCGCGTCTCTTTGTGATTTTGCGAATCGCAGCGCCGCATCTCGCTGATCCTGGAGGCTTAATAGTTCCGGCCGCTGACTCAACGCGCGTTCGATGAATTCGGATACGTCATTTGTGGCCGGGTTTACCGGCAGCGATTGTTCGACAAGTTGAAACTGTTTGAATTCGCGATAGCCCAGCGCCGTCGAGAGTGATGCCATGGCCGCGTCCGCGTCATTTTGAGCTCTTTGCAAAAGCAACCGGCCTTCTTCCAACGCAACTTGGGCGAAACTCACGTCCAGTTCGGATCGCAGCTTGTTGGTGGCCAGGGCGGCGACTTGGTCGAGCAACAATTGCCGCGTGGCAAACGTCTGTTGCGCCACATGCAAGACCGCCTGTGCCTCCAATGCGCCGAAATAGCTGGTGTCCACCTGCAACCAAACCTGCTCCCGGGTGGTATTAACGTTCTGGTTCTCGGCCTGCGCCTGAAATTTGGAGCTGGCCGTGAGGTTGGCAGTGTGGCCGAAATCGGTGATGAGTTGGCTGACGGCTAATCCTCCGGCGGCACGGTCATAGACGCTCGGGTTGTTCAATCCGCCGGCCATGATGCGCGTGTTATCCGAACCCGCGCCGGCGGCGGTGGCGTAAAGATTGGCCGTCGGGAAATACCCGGAACGGGTTTCCTTGACGACCTCTTCCGCCGCGCGCGCCCGATAATTCGCAGCAGCGATCTGTGGATGATTGTGTAACGCCAGTTTCTGCGCGTCGGCCAAAGTCAAAACGGGTGGCACGTTGGTGGTCTCGTCCGCAACAATTTTGCCGGCAAAAAGGACGCAAACGGTCAGGGCAAGAATGATTCGTTTCATTTGGAAATTATTTTAATGCGAAATTGTTCTCGCTGTATCAGGGGAATTTTTTACCACCGCTTCTTTACGGCGATATAGTATGAAATACGCTGCCGGCACTATGAAAACAGTCAGCACGACGGAAACGCCAAGGCCGCCGATGATAGCGCGGGCGAGCGGCGCGTAGGCTTCGCTGCCCGTGCCGAGTTTCAGGGCCATCGGAATCAGGCCCATCAGCGTGGCCAGCGAAGTCATCAATACCGGACGCAAGCGCACCCGGCAGGCCAAGGACACGGCTTTGCGCAACGGCTGACCCTCTTCGCGCAGCCGGCGGGTGAATTCGACGATGAGGATGCTGTTGGAGACCACGATGCCCACCATCATCACCACGCCCATCAGCGACATGACGTTGAGCGTTGTGCCAGTGGCAAAAAGGATGATAAACACGCCGGTCAATCCGGTCGGCACGGCGAGCAAAATCAATAGTGGGTCGAGGAACGATTGAAATTGTGCAACAAGAATCAAATAGACGAGGACGGTTGCCAGAATCAAGCCGAGGCCGAAACTGCGGAACGAGACTTGCATGGCGTGCGCCGAGCCGCGCATTACGATCTGGACATTTGAAGGCAGTTTCAGGTCATCAACAATTTTTTGAACGCCCTTCAAAACTTTGCCGAGGTCTTCGCCCGTAGGTGAAACATAGACATCCATTTCACGGCGCAGTTGATAATGATCCACCTCGGTCGGCGAACTCCGGTGGCTGATGGTGCTGACGGTGTCAAGCCGCGTCGGCAGCGGGGAATTTGCGCCGCGCAACGGGATGGATGACAGGTCGGCAAAGTTTTTTACGAATCCTTCGGGATACTGGACGGTGAGGAAATAGTCTTTGCCACTTTTCGGGTCCACCCAATAGCTCGGCGCAATCATCTGGTCGGAAGTCAGCGCCGTGATGACATCGCCAACGACCTCTTTCTCATTCAGGCCAAGTTCGGAAGTGCGCAGCCGGTCAATGTCCAATTGTAGTGCTGGATAATCCACATCTTGCGGCACCAGCACATCGCTGACGCCCGGCAGCGCCCGGGCTTTTTGGGCGATGTCCGCCGCGATTTTGTGGGTGGTGTCCATGTCATTGCCAGTGACTTGAATATCCAACGGCGCGGGCATTCCCAGATTCAGGATCGCGTCCACGAGACCGCCGGTCTGAAAATAGGCGGCGACCTGCGGTAATTCTTTTTTCAGCCTCGCGCGCGCCAAGTCCATGTATTGAAAGCTGCTCAAATGATGACCGGCATTTAGACCGACTTGGACAAACGCCGTGTGCGGGCCGGAATTGGGCGTGTAAATCGAGGAGAAACCGGGCGTGACCCCGATGTTGGAGACGATGATTTTCAAATCCTTCGGTGGCACAACGTCACGGACAATCTGCTCGACCTGCTGTACCAGTTGATCGGTCAGTTCGATGCGCGTGCCGGTGGCCGCCTTGAGGTTGATGACAAACTGGCTGGGATCGGTGCGCGGGAAATACGCTTCGCCGATGAGCGGATACAACGCGAGGCTCAAAATGAAAATGCCCGTGATGCCCAGCACCGTAGCCAGCGGACGAATCAACGCTAAGTTCAACCAGCTTTCATAGTGGTCGAGCATGAGGTTAAATTTATGATTAAACCAGATATTGAATCGCTGAAGCCAGACATGCGGTTTCGGCTGGCCAATTTCTGAATGTCCGATTTCTTTTTGTTCCTGATGGCCGCGAATCAGTTTGGCGCAGAACAATGGCACCACCGTCATCGCGACCAGATACGAGGCGAACAACGAAAGGATCACCGCCAGTGCGAGCGCCATGAAAAGAAATTTGCTGACGCCGTAAAGAAATATGACGGGAAAGAAAACGATGACCGTTGCCAGCGTCGCGGCAAGCACCGGCAGCGCGACTTCGCGGCCGCCACGTTCAGCGGCGACTTCGGGTGCTTCGCCCATTTCCAAGTGCCGGAAAATATTTTCCAGCACGACAACGGAATTGTCAATCAACCGCGAAAACGCCAGCGCCAGTCCGCCGAGAATCATCGCGTTGATGGTACTGTTGCCCATGGACAATGCGATAAACGCGGCGAGGGCAGAAAGCGGAATCGAAAGAAATACCGCGATGGTGGCTCTCATGCTGCCGAGGAAGACCAAAATCATCAAGCCGGTCAGCACCAGGCCGATCAGACCTTCATGGATGAGGTTTTCAATGGCGTTGCGAACGAAAACGGACTGGTCGAAGACAACTTTCGTCACGAGTTGCTTGGGCATGTCGAACAAGTGAGCGACCGCCTCCTTGATGCCGTCCACGACGGCGATGGTGTTCGCATCGCCGCCTTGTTTGAGCACCGGCAGATAGACCGACGGCTGGCCATCCACGCGCACGACATTGTATTGGATTTCCGAGCCGTCCACCGCGTGGCCGACATCGCCGATGAGCACAGAAGCGTTGCCAACCGTTTTCAACGGCACCTGGTCGATGTCCTTCATGTCGTTGATCTGGCTGTTGACGTAAAGGTTGTAATCGTAGGGGCCGATCTTCACGTCGCCGGCGGGCAGGATCAAATTCGCCTCGTTCACCGTGCGCACGACGTCCATGACGCTCAATTGATGCGATTCGAGCTTGAGCGGGTCCACATAAATCATGATCTGCCGGTAGCGTCCGCCGAATGGCTGTGGCACGGACGCGCCCGGCACGTTGGCCACCTGGTTGCGCACGTCAAACTGGCCAAGGTCGCGGAGTTTCGCTTCGTTCAAGCCTTCGCCTTTCAAGGTGATCAAACAGACCGGCAGGCTAGAGGCATCGAACTGCAAAACAACCGGCGGTAACGTGCCGGGCGGCAGCTTCCGCAAATCGGCCATTGCCAGATTCGCAATGCTGGTGACGGCGGAGTCGGCGTTGAAGCCCGGTTGAAAATAGATTTTGATCAGGCTCACGCCCGGCAGCGAACGCGATTCAATGTGGTCTACCCCGCTGGCGAGTGTGAAGAAACGCTCGAAACGCCCGGTGATGTCGGTTTCGATTTGCTCTGGCGGCATCCCGTTGAAAAATGTGGCGACAACCACGACGGGAATTTTGATCGGCGGAAACAAATCCACCGGCATTCGCACGAGACTCGTCACGCCAACGACACAGGTGATGAGGCAAATGACGATGATTAGATATGGCAGACGGATGGCAAAACGGGACATGAAAATGAAATGAGTTTAGGGACGGTCTTTGGCGATGGCGGCGCGCAATTTTTCAATTGAGAAATCCTTTGACTGGCAAAGCGTGATCAACTCATGCTCCCGCGCGATGATTTCCGCTGCCGCCAACGGAATTTCCCCGGCAATGGCGGACGGAATGGATTGAACCCCGTGCAAATCGCCGTGGAGCAAATCGCCGGATTCAATTTTCAGTCCGCCGATTTCAACGGGTGTGCCAAATTCAACAATGTGAACGTAGGCGTGTGAGACGGAAATGCTCCCGGCAAAAAGTTGGAAACCCAGTTTTTCTGCCGCCGGAAGATCACGTACCGCACCATTCGTCACCGCGCCCGCGCAGCCGAGCGCACGCAGGATGTTGACATGCACCACGCCCAGCAATGAACCAAGACCAGCCTTCGTGGCCACATCTTGAACAACCACCACGCGCGGCGCGGGCAGTGAGAGAATGTAATCCCACCAATCGGTTCGGTCAGGATAACGGCTGTCGGCTGTTGGCGGCGCGGAACCGCGAATCTTGACCGTGGCCGCGTAACCGAGCATCGGCGTTAAATGGGGAAACAAACAATGCACCGAGTTGTCGGCAAAGCCTTCATTACACAGCCGTTTGTGAAATGACTCGATGGCATTGGCTAAGGTGCAGGCGTCCAACTGACGCAAGGTTTCCAATTGTTTAGGAGTCAAAATGGCTTTCATGGATTCAAAACTTTCTCGCTGACGTTGAAATTTTCGCGCGGGTGTCGCATCCAAAAAATTGATGAGCTTGCTGCGACGCGCCCGTCCGTTTTTTCAGTCGGATGAAAGTGATTGATGGAATGAAACGCGCACGGTCGTTGAATGGTTTGATTTCAATTGTCATCGCGCAGAGAAAGCTGGATAAGCTTCGGCTCGACTTTCTGGCCGGCCTGAAATCCCGAGCGGTTGCCAATGATTACCAAATCGCCTTCGCGCAAGCCGGAAAGGATTTCGTATTTGTCCGCCGTTTCCAGGCCAAGTTTGACTGAGCGTTCCTCAATCTGATTGTCACGGTTGACGACATAAACCGTGGGCGTCTTGTCGCCGGCGACCGCTTCGGTAGGAATGGCCAGCACTTGGGGACGCCGTTCTACTTTCAAAACCACGGTGGCATACATGCCTGGCACCAATTCCAGATTCGGATTGGGCACTTCAATTTCCGTCGTCATCGTTCGCGTATCCTTGTCGACATCATGTGTAAAACGGGAAATGGTGCCGGTGAATGGCTCGCCTTTAAGAGATTCAACTCGCACTTCTACAGGGTCGCCGAGTTTAATGTACTTCACGTAGTCAACGGAAACGGGGAAATCCAGCCGCAACTGGTAGTTGTCCGAGACATGCAGCAACGACTTGGCTTGGGTATCGGAAGAAGTGCCGGTCTGAATGAGCGCGCCCGGATCGGCATAACGTCGGGTGACCACACCATCAAATGGGGCTGTGATGCGGGTGTAATCCACCATTGTCTGAAATTTGTTCGTATCCGCCTTGGCGGCGGCAACAGAAGCGGCAGCGGAAAGATCTTTGGCTTCGGCACTGTCCAGATCTTGTTCCGCGACCAGATTGGGATGTTCCTTATTTACGGCGACTAACCGGGTATAATCAAGATGCGCATTTTTGTAATCGGCTTCGGCGTGTTGTTCGGCTGCAAGCGCACTGTTGAGTTCATCCTGTAATTCGGGAACTTCGAGCGTGGCCAGAAGTTGTCCCGCCTTCACCTGGTCACCGAAATCCACATTCATTTCCTTCACATAGCCGGAAACCTTGGCGTGCAACTCAACTTCCTGATACGGGCGGAATTCCGCCGCAATCGTCACTTGCTTGTAAAGGTCTTCCCGCGTCACTTTCGCCACGGCCGCCATCGGCGCGCCGGTCAAATCAGCATTCACGTGAGCTTGCGCGCGCGCGTGATGCGTCGCCCACAACACGCCCAGGCCGATGACGAAAGCCGCCGCCAGGATTTTGGAAAAAACTCCGAAACGGAATTTCACGATTTTGAATTTCATGGATTATTCGATCCAATTCAGGAACTGAGTTTGTGGTTTAGCCAGCAACCAAAAGGTTGTAAATCCATTGATGATTGGCAACGCCGCCCACGATTGAAGGCCCGGCCCATGGTCGAACCAAATCAAGAGGGCGCAGCAGAGATGCCCGATCAAAAGCATGATCAAGACTAGGCGACCATCTGTAAAAGGTATCAGCCACTTGCTACTGACTTTAGGAAACGTCTTGGTTTTCATGGATTGGTGGAAGATTTTTAGTTTTTGGACAAAGGCAGTTTGACGCGAAAACAACTGCCACTGCCAACGGCGCTTTGCGCTTCCACTTCCGCGCCGTGCGCGGTGCAAATGGATTTGACGATGGAAAGTCCAAGACCCGCGCTTTCGGAATCGGCGGAACGAGCCTGATCAACACGATAAAATCGCTCGAAGATGTGTGGTAACGCATCGGGCGGAATGCCGATGCCATTGTCTTCCACTTCCAGCACGGCGTGGCCGTTGACGGCGTGAACGCGCAATTGAATCGTGCCTTTTTCCGGCGTGTATTTGATGGCGTTGTCGAGCAGATTCACGACGACTTGTTTGAGCCGCACGTGGTTGCCTTTCACCGGCACCGGCTGGCTGCCGTCGCAGGAAATGGAAATGCCTTTGTCCTCGGCCAGCAGGCTCATTTGTTCGGCGGTCGTTTTGGCCAGTTCGCTCAAATCGAAGCCTGTCCATTCGGTTTGCGCTTCGCCGGCATCGAGCCGCGAGAGTGTGAACAACTGCTCCACGATTTTGCCCAAATGCACGACTTCCTCCAACATGCTGCCGGCGCGGTCGCGCAATTCCGAATCAAGGCGGGCGTCTTCCGCGAAATGTTCCAGTTCTCCCCGCAGAATCGTGAGCGGCGTGCGCAAGTCATGCGAGGCATCGGCGACAAACCGTTTGGAATTTTGAAAGGCGTCGTCCAGCCGGGTGATCATGCGGTTGAGCGAAACGGACAACCGCTCCAATTCATCGCCGGTGCTGGAGACCGGCAGACGTTCGCTTAAATTGTACTGCGTGATCCGCTCGGCGGCACGCGTGATTTGTTCGACCGGCGTCAAGGCCCGCCGTACCAGCAGATAGCCGCCACCCGCGACGATGATGACCGCCAGCGGCAAACCCAAGGCAAGTTGCAAAAACAGGTGGTTGAGCATCGTTTCCACCGGATCCAGCAATTCGCCGAATTCCACGAGGTAGGCGGGATTGCCGGACGATTTGAAATTCAGCGCGGCGATGAGCAGGGTTTTGTTGCCCGACAATTGCAATTTGCGGGAGAATTCCGTTTGCGACGACGGCGGAAAAATAGGAACTTCCGCCGGATCGAAACTGCCGTCTTTCGGCGCGTCAGAAACATAAACCAAAGTGCCATCGGCGCGCGTGATACGGATGAAGCGGTCGTTGATTTCCGGCTCATACCAGTCTTTCGTCTGGCTGGCGACATAAGGTTCGCCGGTTTGTTTGACATGAGCGAGCAAAGTATTGGCAATCTGGCGTGTGCGGCGGGACTGCGATTGGCGCAAGTCGTTTTCCAAAAAAAGCCGCAAGTCGAGATACAACAGCGCGCATAACAGCACAAAAATACCGGTCAGCAGGCCCGCATACCATGCGACCAGTCGGAAGCTGATGGAGCGTGTGTTCATGTCTGCGTCTCGTCGCTCAAGCTGTAGCCGACCCCGCGCACGGTGCGCAGCAGTTTGACAGGAAACGAGTCATCCAACTTTTCCCGCAAATGCCGCACGTAGACGTCCACGATGTTGGTCAATCCCTGAAAACTTTGATCCCAGACGTGCTCAATAATCATGGTGCGCGAAAAAACGCGGCCCGGCTGCGTGGCCAGATATTCGAGCAGCGAGTATTCCTTGGCGGTGAGTTCAATTTTTTTGCCGGCGCGTTTCACATTTTGCGAAAGGCGGTCAATTTCCAAATCGCCCACCCGCAGCACGCTGGAACGATTGACCGGTCCGCGCCGCAATAATGCCTTGATGCGCACCTGTAGTTCGGCAAACGCAAACGGCTTGGTAAGGTAGTCGTCCGCGCCCGTTTCAAAATTTTTAATTTTGTCGCCCATGCCGTCACGCGCAGTGAGAATTAGAATCGGCACCAGCGAATTTTTGCGCCGGACTTTTTCGAGAATCTCCGTGCCGGTCAGTCCGGGCAGCATCAAATCCAGAATGATAAGGTCATAATTGTAGGCATTGGCCATTTCCCAGCCGCTTTGGCCGTCGTGGCAGACGTCCACGGCATAACGCTCCGCCTTGAGGCCGCGCACGATGATGTCGGCCACTTTCTTTTCGTCTTCCACAAGCAGGATTCGCATAAATAAACTATGTAACTTCGACAAAGTAATAGACCAAACGTTGATTAAAAGGCCATAAACGTTTGATTAAAATTCATTCAGAAACTTTCAATCCGAATAAAACTGTGGCAGAAAATGATGAAAACTATGAAAACCTTTTTCACTTTGATGCTAATTATGACAGGCGCTCTTTTATCAGGTTGCGCCACCGGCAAAAATGGACTTGTTCTCAACACAGTGGGGCCGCCGCTGTCTCAGCCGACGGCGGCAAGTTCAACTAAAGGAACGCTGGTGGTTTATTCCGCTTTCAGGAGAAACGCTGATTTCAACAGCAGCGATCCTTATCGTCGGGAGTATTCGGACTACAAAATCTTCAGCCCCGATGGGAAACTGCTGCAAAGAGTTCACAATAATTCCGGAACCATTCTTCAAGACCCGGTGTCAGTGGAGCTTCCACCGGGAAAATATCATGTCATTGCGCGTGCCAATGGTTATGGATATGTTACCGTCCCGGTGATTATTGCGGCACGGCAAAACACCATTTTGCACCTCGAAGGCGGTGGTTCATGGCCGGATGAATCGGCGTTCGACCAAACCAACGCTGTGCGTTTGCCGGATGGCCAAATAGTCGGTTGGCGAAACTCCAGATAGGAAGGCTCTCCCCGGTGGGGATTGGGACAGCCACGGGCGTTGACCGTGACGAAAGCAATGAGCCAGTTTCACTCGCCGCTGTAAGCTAATCAAAGCTTCCACTTGTTAAATGGGCGTATTTTCGTCTGGCAGTACAACCTCCCACTTAAACTACAGAAATTTGCCGGTTTGTCACCAAATCGTAACAATCCCGCCGCGTGGCCGTAACAATAAAGTCCCAATCTTTCATTGTATTTAAATTCAATCATCATGAAAAAATTGATTCTTTCCCTTCTTGGTTGCGGCTGCTTGTTCGCCGCGCAAACCGGCGCGCAGGCGCAATTGCTCATCAACGGCGCGGGCGCGACTTTCCCCTATCCCATCTATTCGAAGTGGTTCGACGAATACGCCAAGGTGGACCCGTCGGTCCGCTTTAACTATCAATCCATCGGTTCCGGCGGCGGGCAAAAACAAATCACCGCCCGGACCGTGGATTTCGGCGCGTCCGACGGCCCGATGAGCGATGAAAATCTGGCCAAGGCGTCGGGCAAAATCCTGCACATCCCCACCGTCGCCGGCGCGGATGTCATCACTTACAACCTGCCTGGCAACCCGAAGCTCAAATTGGACGGGGATGCCATCGCCGGCATTTTTCTTGGCAATATCACCAAATGGAACGATCCCAAAATCACCGCGCTCAACCCGGGTGTGGAACTGCCTGACGTCGGCATCATCCCGGTTCACCGTTCCGACGGCAGCGGCACCACCTTCATCTTCACTGATTATCTGAGCAACATCAGCCCGGTGTGGGCGGATTCGGTGGGCAAAGGCACCTCGGTGAAATGGCCGGCCAGTGTCGGCATTGGCGCCAAAGGCAACGAAGGCGTCGCCGGTCAGGTCAAACAGTTGTCCGGAGCGGTCGGCTACGTTGAACTGATCTACGCCAAACAAAACCAGATGCCTTACGCGGACGTAAAGAACGCGGCGGCCAATTTCATCACGCCGTCGCTCGACTCGGTCACCGCGGCGCTGGCCACGGCAAAGATTCCCGACGACTTCCGCTTCTCGATGGTCAACGCGCCCGGCGACCAGTCGTATCCGATCGCCGGCACGACCTGGCTGCTGGTTTATGAAAAGCAAAAGGACGCCGCCAAGGGCAAAAAGCTGGTCGAGTTTCTGAATTGGGCTTTGACCAAAGGTGAAGGCATGGCTTCATCGCTGGATTACGCGTCGCTGCCGGAAAGCGTGCAGCAGCGCGTCCTGGAGCGGATCAAAACAATAAAATACTGACTTCGCTCCCCCGCCCCAGCATTTTATGGGCGCGAGCCGGACGAAGAGCGTTGTTCCTCCCGCTCTTCGTCCAATTGGTTTCCAAACAGTTTGGTAGGGACGCCTCGCCGAGGCGTCCGCGGACGGCCCGGCGGGCCGTCCCTACCTTCGGGATGGGAAAGTGGAGAAAAAAATGAACGAGTCCGTACCAGTTCAACCAGCGGCCATGCAAGCGCGCGGCGGCTCCCACTTCGGCGACCGCGCCTTCCAATGGCTCACGCTGCTCATGGCGTTGTCCGTCTTTGCGCTAATCGTGCTCATTGGTTACGAGCTGGCCGACGGTTCACGGCTTGCACTCCACAAATTCGGCTGGCATTTCCTCGTCAGCAGCGACTGGGACCCGGTAAACGAACAATTCGGCGCGGTGCCGTTCATCTTCGGCACCCTCGTCTCATCGCTCATTGCGCTCATCATCGCCGTGCCCATCAGCATCGCCACCGCTGTTTATCTCACCGAACTCGCCCCGCTTTGGCTCCGCCAGCCTTTGATCATGTTCATCGAACTCCTCGCCGCCGTGCCCAGCGTCATTCTCGGCCTGTGGGGCATCTTTGTGATGGTGCCGTGGCTGCGCGACCATTTGTTTCCGTGGCTGCAAAACACCCTCGGCTTCCTGCCGTTCTTCAAAGGCCCGATTTACGGTGTCAGCATGCTGGCCGGAGGCATCATCGTCGCCATCATGATCATCCCCATCATCACGTCGGTCTCGCGCGAAATCCTGCGCTCCGTGCCCGGTCTGCAACGCGAAGCCGCCTACGCCCTCGGCGCGACGCGCTGGGAAGTCACCCGCATCGCCGTGTTGAGCTATGCCAAAAAAGGCCTGTTCGGCGCGGTCATCCTCGGGCTGGGCCGCGCCCTCGGCGAAACGATGGCGGTGACCATGGTCATTGGCAACCGGCCCGAAATTGCGAAATCACTTTTCGCGCCCGGCTACACGCTGGCCAGCGTCATCGCCAACGAATTCACCGAAGCCACAACCGACACGCATTTGAGCGCGTTGTTTGAAATTGGCCTCGTGCTGCTTGGCGTGACCGTGCTGGTCAACGCCCTGGCGCAATTGCTGTTAAAAACGTTCGCCGGCCCGGGCGTAAAACCACAAAACTGACATGCCATTTACGATTTACGATTTACGATTTACGATTGGGCGTGGCGCCAGCCTGGCCGCGGTAAAATTGTTTGTGTCCTCAATTCGATGTTCAGCGTTCGATGTTGGATGTTCGATGTTTTCCACCACCTTCAGCCTTCAGCCTTCAGCCTTTTCTAAAAATGACCGCCCCCAACCATAGCTGGCGCAAGTTCAAGAACGCTCTGATGCAGGCGGTCACGCTCATGTGCGCGATCCTGGTTGTCGCGCCGCTGGTGCTGGTTTTTTATCACCTGTTGAAGGAAGGCTTCAGTTCCGTGAACTGGGCATTCTTCACCCAGTTGCCAAAGCCCGTCGGCGAATCCGGCGGCGGCATGGCCAACGCCATCGTCGGCACGTTCATTTTGCTGGGACAGGCCGCCGTGCTGGGCGTGCCCATCGGCGTGCTCGGCGGCGTGTTCTTGTCCGAATACGGCTCGTCACGCCTCAACTGGTGGATTCGTTTCACGGCGGACGTTCTCAATGGCGTGCCGTCCATCACCTGGGGCATGGTCGTCTATGCCCTGGTGGTCGTGCCGATGAAGGGATTTTCCGCGCTGGCCGGGGGCATCGTGCTGGGCCTGATGATGATTCCGCTCGTGATGCGAACGACCGAGGAGGTTCTACAGCTCGTGCCCAACGGTTACCGCGAGGCCGCGCTCGCGCTGGGCATCGCCAAATGGCGCACCATCGTGCAAATCGTCATGCGCACCGCGCTCAAAGGCATCGTCACCGGCGTCCTGCTCGCGCTGGCGCGCGTGGCGGGCGAAACCGCGCCGCTGCTGTTCACCGCACTCGGCAACCGCTTTTGGACACACAAGCTGACCGACCCCATCGCCGCGATGCCGCTGCAAATTTTTGAATACGCAAAATCACCTTACAACGACTGGCACCGGCAGGCATGGGCGGGCGCGCTAGTGCTGCTGCTGCTGGTTTTATTCGTCAACGCCGGAGTGCGCGTGCTCACGCGCGACCGGTTCCAAAAGCAATCATGAACCCGACCATGACGCCCGGAGAAGAGAAAACCATTCCACAAACTCGCCGAGAGTCGAAGGACGAGAGTCGAGAGCCAGTCCCAAACGTCCAGCGCTCGACCCTCGACCCTCGGCCCTCGACAGCTTCCACCGACACGGCCCTGACCGTGCGCAATCTCTCGGTCTTCTTCGGCGACAATCACGTGCTCAAGAGCGTCTCGCTCGACATCGCCGCCCGGGCCGTGACCGCCATCATCGGTCCCAGCGGCTGCGGCAAATCCACATTTTTGCGCGCGCTCAACCGGATGCACGAACTGGTGCCCGAAGCCCGGATGACCGGCGAGATTCGTTTATTCGGCGATGACATTTACGCGCCCGGCATTGAACCGGTCATCGTCCGCCGCCGCGTCGGCATGGTGTTCCAGAAATCGAACCCGTTTCCGACCATGTCCATCAACGACAACGTCACGGTCGGCCTGCGATTGAACGGCCTGCGCGACCGCAAGTTGCTGGCCGAACGCACGGAACAATCGCTGCGCATGGCCGCGCTTTGGGACGAGGTCAAAGATCGTTTGCACGCGGCGGCCATCAGCCTTTCGGGCGGCCAGCAGCAGCGGCTGTGCATTGCGCGCGCGCTCGCCGTGCAACCGGAGGTGCTGCTTATGGACGAACCGGCCTCGGCGCTCGATCCGCTCGCCACGTCGAAGATCGAGGACTTGATTCTGGAATTGAAAAAGGATTACACGATTGTAATTGTGACGCATAACATGCAGCAGGCCGCGCGCATGTCGGATTTCACCGCGTTCTTTTATTTGGGCGACCTGGTGGAATTCGACACGACTCGGAAGATTTTCACCAGCCCGGCGAAGAAACAGACGGAAGATTATGTGACCGGACGGTTTGGTTGAAAGCTGACGACGCAACGAAATTAAAATTATGGAACATTTCGACATGGAGTTGGACGTGCTGAAGCAAAAGCTGCTGACGATGGCGAGTCACGCCGAAACCGCGGTGAACGAGGCGCTCCAGGCGCTCACCCAGCGCGACCGCGACCTCGCGCTGCGCGTCAAGGACAACGACCGCGTCATTGACCAGTTTGAAGTGGAGATTGACGAACTGGTCATCCAGTTGCTCACCAAGGCGCCGCTCGCCAGCAATCTGCGCCTGGTCACCACGGCGATGAAAATTTCCCAGAACCTCGAACGCATCGGCGACGAAGCCTCCAAAATCGCCAAGCGCGCCCGCGACCTGTCGCAGGAACCCCCCGTAAAAATCGTCCTCGACCTGCCGCGCATGACCGGTCTGGCGCTCAACATGCTCAAGGGCGCGCTCGACGCGTTTGTGAACAATGATCCCGCCGCCGCCCGCGACCTGATTCCACACGACAAGGAGGTGGACGCGCTCAACAAACAAATCCACGCCGCCCTCGTGCAGCACATGGTCGAAAACCCCGACACCATTGGTCGTTGCCTGCATTTGATGGTCGTGTCCAAAAGCCTTGAGCGCATCGCCGACCACGCAACGAACGTGGCGGAGGATGTCGTTTATCTCTGCGAAGCGCAGGACATCCGGCACACCGGCGCGAAATCAGGCGGAAAAATTGCTCCGTAATCATGCATGGACGCCCCGGTATCGGAGGCGGGAACGGAACCATAAAGAAAACAGCCATTGCCAGAGGTTGACGTCTGCTACAAAACTTTGTCCCACGTGGGACAAAGTTTTGTATGGCAATTCGAGGTCGAGTATTTGTCCCGACGAACGATGCTGTTTGCCTTCACAGGGACTTGAAATTGAAAGAGCCTGGATCGGTCGTTGACCCACAATCCTTCAAAAACCCCTTGCGCCACGCAACACCCCGTGCAATAATATTTCGTCATTTGGCGAAATAACAATTTATGCGCGAATTCATGGCCATCACCAAGGCGCTGTCCGACCCCGGCCGCGTGCGGATTCTCCTGGCGCTCCGGCGCCGGGAATTGTGCGTCTGCCAGATCACGGAACTGTTCGGCTTTGCGCCGTCCACCATGTCCAAACACCTTTCCATCCTTCATCACGCAGGTCTGATTCAATCCCGCAAGACCGAGCGCTGGGTGCATTACCGCCTACCCGACCAGCCCGTGCCGGCGGCGGTCCGCGAAGCGCTGGACTGGGTTCACCAGTCGCTCGCCGGGACCACCGAGGCCAAAGCCGACACCCAGCGGCTGGGCAAAATTTTGCGGATGAACTTGAAAGAAATCTGCCGCCGCCAATGCCGGCGTCGGGGATGCTGAAAAATTTATGAACCCACCATTGACCGAAGATAAAAACGAAGCCATGCGCCGGATGGTGCGCGAAGGTTACGCCAAAATCGCCCAAGACACTTCCGCCGGTTGCTGCGGCCCCGGTGTCTCTTGCTGCGGTTCCGCACCGCAGGATGCGGATAAGCTCGCGCGCGAACTCGGCTATTCCGTCGAGGAACTCAAGGCCCTTCCCGATGGCGCGAACATGGGACTTTCGTGCGGCAACCCCGCCGCGCTGGCTGCATTGAAACCCGGCGAAGTCGTACTCGATCTCGGCAGCGGCGGCGGCTTCGATGTGTTCATCGCCGGACGCAAGGTCGGCGCGACCGGCCGCGCCATCGGCGTGGACATGACCCCGGAAATGCTGGCCAAAGCGCGTCGCAACACCGCCGGTTATCGCAAAGAAACCGGCTTGGACAACGTCGAGTTTCGCCTTGGTGAAATCGAGCATCTGCCCGTGGCGGACAATAGCGTGGACGTCATCATCTCGAACTGCGTCATCAATCTTTCGCCGGCCAAACCGCAGGTCTGGCGGGAAATGGCGCGCGTGCTCAAGCCCGACGGGCGCGTGGCCGTTTCGGACATGGCGCTGCTCAAGCCGTTGCCACCGGAAGCGCTCAAGATTGTCGAGGCGCTCGTCGGTTGCGTCGCCGGGGCCGCGCTCGTGAGCGACACCGAACGCATGGCTCGCGAAGCCGGATTAACGGACATCGTCCTCAAAACCAAACCCGGATACATCGAGGCGATGACCGACTGGGAAGACCCGCTCTACCGGAAGATTGTCGAACATCTGCCGACGGGAACCAAGCCAGCGGATTACATCACCAGCCTTGAAGTTCAGGCACAAAAATCAAACCGATAAAACCATGAACCACAATCCAGATCAGACCGCTCAACGCAGCGGTGAACTTTTTGAACAGGGACTCTGTTGCGCGGAAAGTGTGCTCCAAGCCGTCGCCGAAAGCCGCGATGTCCGGTCAGATTTGATTCCACGCATCGCCACCGGTTTATGCGCCGGCATCTCGCGAACCGGCGGGATTTGCGGCGCGGCAAGCGGCGGTGTGCTGGCCATCAGCATGGTTACCGGACGATCTTGTGCCAGCGATTCACGCGAAGAGAATTATCGGCTGACCCGGGCGTTTTTGAGCGAATTTGAAGCAAAATTCGGCTCCCCTAATTGCGAGAAGCTCATCGGCTGCCGGCTCGATACATCCGAAGGCCTGCAATTTTTCAAGGAACACAACCTTCGCCAAAAATGCGTTGGCTTCACGCGAGAAGCGGCACGCATGGCTTCAGCGTTGCTGGAAGAACATCCATCCTCCCAACCGCCCAAGTGAGTTGGAAAGGCCGCACGCATGACAGGTGAAGCTCCAATCACACCCAAGCGGCTGGCGTTCTTCGAGCGTTACCTGACCGTCTGGGTTTTCCTGTGCATGGTCGCCGGCGTCCTGCTCGGCAAACTCGCGCCCGCATTCACCGCTTCCTTGAGCCAACTGGAATTTGGCCGGGACTCGCAGGTAAATGTTCCCATCGCCGTGCTCATCTGGCTGATGATTTATCCGATGATGCTCAAGGTGGATTTCACCGCGCTCGGCGGCATCGCGCGCAAGCCGAAAGGCCTCGCGGTGACGTTGTTCGTCAATTGGCTGGTGAAACCGTTCAGCATGGCCTTCCTGGCCTGGCTGTTCATGCAGCATGTTTTCAGTGCGTGGATTGACCCGGAGACGGCCAAAAATTACACCGCCGGCCTCATCATCCTCGCCGCCGCGCCCTGCACGGCGATGGTCTTCGTGTGGAGCTACCTCACCGATGGCGATCCCGTCTATACGCTTGTGCAGGTGGCGGTAAACGATCTCATCATGCTCGTCGCGTTCGCGCCCATCGTGATGTTTTTGTGCGGCGTGGTAAACGTGGTCGTCCCATCGAAGGTGCTCATAACGTCGGTCGTGGTATTCATTGTAATTCCGCTGGCGGCAGGCTGGCTCACACGAATCGCATTGCTTAAATCCCGTGGCAAAGAATGGTTCGAGCAAAAATTCCTGCCCAAATTTCATCCCGTGACCATCGGAGCGCTGCTGCTGACGCTGGTGCTCATCTTCGCGTTCCAGGCGGAAAACCTCACCACCCGCTGGCTGGCGGTGCTGCTGCTGGCCGTGCCGATTGTCATTCAGGTTTATTTCAATTCCACGCTCGCCTACCTGCTGATGCGGCGATTGCGCGTGCCGCACAACGTTGCGTCGCCCGGCGCGCTCATCGGCGCGAGCAATTTCTTCGAGCTGGCCGTGGCCGTGGCCATCACGTTGTTCGGGCCCGGCTCCGGCGCGGCATTGGCCACGGTCGTGGGCGTGCTCGTGGAAGTGCCGGTGATGCTTTCCGTCTGCAAAATTTGCAACCAATCGCGCGGGTGGTACCAAGCACGGCTTGAAACCAGTCAAACAAATCCATGAACAGTAAAAACGAGAATGGAAGATTGAGGATGGAAGATGGCCGGGCTGCCATTCTCTATCATCTATTCTCCATCTTCGCTTTCAAAATATGAAACCCACCATTTTGATCCTTTGCACCGGCAACTCCTGTCGCAGTCACATGGCCGAGGGGTTTTTGCGTGCGGTGGCGGGCGATCTGGTAAACGTGCAAAGTGCCGGCTCGAATCCCTCCGGTTACGTTCATCCACTGGCCATCAAGGTCATGGCCGAGGCGGGCATTGACATTTCCGGCCATCGCTCGAAGCACCTGAAGGAATTCCTGGATCAACCGGTCCACACCGTCATCACCGTCTGCGGCAACGCGGACCAGGCCTGCCCGATTTTTCCCGGCCAGGTTAACCGTCATCGCTGGCCGTTTGACGACCCGGCCAAGGCCACCGGCAGCGAGGAGGAAATTCTGGCGTGCTTCCGCCGGGTCCGCGACGAAATGCGCCGTGTGTTTGAAGCCTACGCGGCTGGTTTGCGCGATGGAGTAATTTTACGGTAGCACCCGCCTCCGGCGGGTACAATTCGGCGTCACGCCGAATTGCACCAGCAAGTTCACGCTGAAAATTGCACGAATGAACAACGGCAAACTGTGATGACAAACGGTTTCGGGCGCGACGCCCGAAACAACCCGCAAGACGCGGGTGCTACACCAAAAAGCTCTCACCAACTTTCAACGGATGACCCGCGAGAAATTCCGCTGCGTTCATTCGTCGTCCGCTTTCGCGTTGCAATTCGAGAATCCGCAACGCGTTCTTGCCGCAGCCGACGACGATGCCGGTTTTGTCCGCCGACAAGATTTCCCCGGGGGGTTGCCCGAGGCAGGGACGCCGCGCTGCGGCGTCCGGACAGCGCAGCGCGCTGTCCCTACCAGAAACCTCTTCGATAACTTCCGCCTTCCAGATTTTCAAAAGATGCGGTTTCGGCTGGCCGGGTAAAAACGTGAACGCGCCGGGCCATGGCGTGAAGGCGCGCAGCCGGTTCCAGATGGTTCGCGCCGGTTGGTTCCAATCAATCCTACCGTCTTCCTTTTTGATTTTTGGCGCGTAGCTCGCGCCTTCGGCGGGTTGCGCCTTGGGCTGGATTTTCCCGGCGACGTAATCGGGAATGGTTTGTACGAGCAGTTCCGCGCCGAGTTGCGCCAGCCGGTCATGCAGCGTGGCCGAGTCGTCTTCCGGATGGATGGGCGTCCGCCGTTGCGCAACAATGTCGCCGGTATCGAGTCCGGCGTCGATGCGCATGAGCGTCACACCGGTTTCAGTATCAGCATTGGCAATCGCCCATTGAATCGGCGCCGCGCCGCGATATTTCGGCAGCAGCGAGGCATGCACGTTCAAACAGCCGTGACGTGGCAAATCCAGGATCGCCGGCGGCAAAATCTGGCCGTAGGCCACCGCGATGATGAGGTCGGGCTGCAAGGCCCGGAGTTCGGCGATAAATTTTTCGTCGCGGGCGCGTTCGGGCTGGAGCACGGGCAGACCCAGCCGCAGCGCGAGCGATTTGACGGGTGACGGTTGCGGTTTGAGATCGCGGCCTTTGGGCCGGTCGGGCTGCGTGACGACGGCGGCGATTTGAAATTGTGGATTGCCCGCCAACGCCTGGAGGCTGGCACAGGACAATTCCGCCGTGCCCATGAAGATGATTCGCAACGCCGTCATGCGGACAGCCAAAGGGAAATTACACGCGGGTGAAAGGAAAAAATCGAGCGATCCATGTTGGACGGCCATGCTCAAAACGTCGGCGAGAGCCTCGGTGGGATCTGGCCGGCGCTCATCTCACGCATCTTTGGGTTTGAGTTGAACCTCCACGATGTCAGAGAACGGCACCGTGATTTCCTGTTTGCCCGTGCCTTGGACAATCTCCACATGCATTTCATTGGTGGCGATGCGTGTGATGCGCTCGACCACTAACAGCGCGCGCCCCGTTTTCACGGTCAGCATCAGATTTTTTTCAGCTTCGCGCCGGAACATGGCGAAGAAACCGGAAAACTTCGTCTCAAAAAAACGGCGGTTGAACGTGAATTGTCCGCGCTGAAAAATCTGCGGCGCGGCGGGCCCGGCGGCCGGCGCCTCCTTCTGCCATGAAGCCTCAACGATTTGAATTCCAGCCGCCACGGGCTGGGCGGCGCCCGGCACGGCAAAAGTGTGCGGCACGGCTTCGAGTCGCGGCGCCGTCCGGTCGGGTACAACGCGCACGGGCAGCACGAGAAAAATAATCGGCCCCAAAATCGGCAGCACCACCGCCACGCCCATTACCTGCGCAATGGGCCGCGACCGCACCACGGCAATCTCATAGCCCGCAAAAATGTTCGCCGCGTAAATCAGCATCAGCGCGACCAGCCCAACGGACGACGAAAACAGGGCGCCGAACAGGGATTGTTTCGGCGGCAGTTCCAGACGTGACACTTCATGAACCTTCACCTCCGCCTTTTTCGTCCGCTCCACCACCGGCGCAGTTTCAATGAACGGCTCGGCCAGCGGCCGGATTTTCGGATTGTTCGCCAGTTGCTTGAGCGCGTCCTGGGAAAATTTCGTCCACGGCACGCGTTGCGAGTACTTGTCACCCTCCAGCCGGAAAACGACGCCGTTGTCGTTATACGAAATCACGTCACCGGTCAACGATGTGCCATCGGTCATGGGATACGTGTCCGCGCCAACGGCGACAAACAGCCCGCAAAGCCAGAGACCCAAAATTGTCCAAAGAAATCTGCGCACAAGAATCTTTTAACAAACACCAGCGCAGCGCGAAAGCAAATTTATAGAAGCAAACGGACCGGCGCGTTGCCGGTCACGACGGCGGCTTGCCGCGTGAGGTGGAGCCTTTTACGCGGCATTGACGCTCGCGCTCCTTCAGCGCACAATCACTCCCACCATGAAAATCTCCGTGCCGGGATTGGTTTTTGTCCTGGCATCTCTGTCTTTCGCCTGCGTGTCGGTACCAGCCTGCACTATTTTTGTGCTGACCGATACCAACCGCGCGTTGTTCTGCAACAACGAGGATTGGTCAAACCCAAAAACGAGAATCTGGTTCATGCCTGCCGGCGACGGCTATTACGGCGGGGTTTATGTCGGATTCGATAATGGGTATGCCCAGGGCGGGTTCAACACCGAGGGCCTCGCCTACGATTGGGTGATGGGAAGGCCCGAAACATGGGAGCCGGATCCCCATTTGCCTTACGCCCGGAGAGATGCCAGCCGGCGAATGCTCGAAACGTGCGGCACCGTCAAAGACGCCATCGCTTTCTATCGGAGCCATAATGAGCCGGGATTCCGGCGTTCCAAAATATTGGTGGCGGACCGGACGGGAGCCTCGGTCATCATCGGCGCGAAGGATGGCAAGTTGCAGGTTGAGCAGGAAAACCAGTGCCGGGGGTTCGGTTTTGGCAGGCGAACACTTGACGCGGCGCTCGCGACGAATTCAGAACCCACCGTGGCCAATGGCTTCAAAATAGTGCATGATTGCCGGCAAACCGGCGAATACGCCACCAAGTATTCCAATATCTACGATTTGAAGTCCGGCGACATCTTCCTCTATCCGCTTTCCGAACGCGATGGCGAGGTGAAATTCAACCTGGCTGCCGAGCTAAAAAAAGGCGGCCATTACTACGACATGCCGCAAATCAAAGAGCAATTGGCGCAGGCGCCCCGGCCTTTGCTGCTCAATATGAAGCGCTTCCCCGTGGACGAGTTCAAACCGATTCCGGACAAGGAACCCGAAGTCACCGCCCACCTGCGCAGCATGATCCTGGACGCGGCTGATGGCGCCTCGCACACCAATGATTATACCGCTGAACTATGGAAGGAGATTTCGCCAAAGCAGAAAGAAATCCAGAATTCCATAAAAGGTACCGGTGGGTTTGTCTCGATGACTCTGGTGGATCGCAGTGATGAGAACGGGCGGCGCAGCTATCGGTATCGGCTGGAGTTCACAAATGCGATCGTTCTCCAGCACTTTGTCCTGGATGGCCAGAACAAGCTGGCTGCCAGCGAGTCGGAAGCTGCGGAATTGAAACCCGGCGTCATTCTTCCCGAAGCGCCAAGCGCCCCAGTGGTCGGTATTGGCGTCGCGCTTCGTGTGGACGGAGAAAACATTATTATCGGCGGCATTGTCCCGAACTCGCCCGCCGCTGCCCAAAAGGACATCCATGTCGGCGACCGGATCATCGCCGTGGCTCAGGACACAGGGCCGGCCGTCCCGGTTCAAAACGGGAAGCTGGCACAGGCGGTTACTTTGATACGAGGTCCTGCGGGCACAACGGTTCGTCTGACGATTGTTTCTTCCGGAGATGATGACTCCCGCGCCCGGGTTGTAAGTTTTGTGCGCGCTGAACTGAAAACACCGCCTCACTGATACTATTTTGCATTCAATCTAATATTAACAATCCAATCAAAACCGGTGAGGGATTGGATTTGGGCGGGTGAGGATTCCAGTTGGCAGAGGCGTTGTTCCAAGGCGTTTTCGACCGCGTCCAT
>Ga0224555_1001188_pt1 | contig 37411 bp, 42 predicted proteins | sample 714S23034metaG_FD_180687 | JGI IMG/M metagenome (GOLD analysis project Ga0224555, IMG submission 180687) | Peat soil microbial communities from Stordalen Mire, Sweden - 717 S2 30-34 | ecosystem: Environmental > Terrestrial > Soil > Wetlands > Peat | place: Sweden: Norrbotten County, Stordalen... | reverse complement strand
ATTTTACGCCGTGTTACAGCCGTTGAGGTCGAGATACACTAAGGCCATGTGGCCCGGTAGCTCAGTTGCATAGAGCAGCGCACTCCTAACGCGAAGGTCGGCAGTTGGACTCTGCCCCGGGCCACCAAAGAATCAGTAACTTACAAGAATTATCGAAGTGAACATCTAGCTCGTGGGTCACATTTGGGTCACGTAAACTCCAAGAAATAGGGCCAGCCGGTTAGGGCTGGCCCTGTGTATTCATCTGCTTCTAGGCTTAGGCTGCGAACCTCTTCGCCGGGACCATCGGTGCCATCCTATCGGCGTTGGCGAATCGGACCAAGGCATCGTAGGGCACCAGGATACGACCGCCGACTTTGCGCGTCGGGAGCCGGCCGGCGGCGATGAGATAATCCAGCGCACGGACGGACAGGCTTAATTGATAGGCCGCGTCCTGGCGACTGTACAGCAAGCGCGGTGGTGCCTCTGGGGTTGGGATGCGAGCCATACGCAATCGTGCCGCGCGGCAAGGCTGCTGTGAATCGGGTGTATCCCTTAGTTTTGATAGATCAGGTGTCGTCAATTAGTGCCTCGAATTGCAGAGGCCCGCGTGCAAATACGCGCAGGTCAGCTCTGTAACCCAAAGCAAGCTCCCTGCGGGGAATCAGCCCTGATTACGTTCGCGGTCTTCATGGCGCCCGGCGAGGTACCGGCCGAGGCGATTACATCTCCCCTCTATTGTACTCTCTGCGGGGCAGGCGCTGCGCCCGCCCTCCAATCGCGCGCAAATGGGCCTAGGCGCCGTCGGTGGCGTCACAGGCGGCTTACCTTACCCGGAAAGCCGCTGCGTGGGCGAGTTTGCGGGTATGTGGGGTGCGGATGGGTGTAGGGCGATAGCTGTGTGAAGAGAGCAAGGCCTTCCCTCCAAACTCAAGCCATGTAGCGCCGCCCGTGGCCTCAGCCATCGGCGCAAAGCGGCATTGTCAGCAGCATCTCCACAACAGTTGTTGGTTATCTTCTAGGATACCGGACAACCTTGAGTTTATTGACAATCTCTAAGTATCTGTGTTTTCTAAAGGATACAGCCAATTATGAATCCGTTACTTCACAACCCAGTCGATTTGGCGATTCTTATTATACTAGTCTGGATTGAAAGGGTAGATAAGTTTACACCAACTTACGAGCCCGGTCAAGTAGCCAGCTTCTCGGATGTGATCTTCAGTACATGTTTTAACTAGCTGGGTAACAACCTTTGGCTCAATCAAAGAAATGCATAAAGTAGGCTATATGGAAACGAATCAGCAACTTACGACGACAAAAGCCAAGAACGGCCGCCCATTCAATGACCTCAGCTGGACCGAAGGCCACAAGTTCTCTGCCCGGCTTACTGGCCACGGACGCGCCGCGACGCGCTTCGATAGCGCTGGCGGGTTGCTGAGCCGGATCATCCCCAAGGGACCCGCCTTCATCAACTGCAGCTGCGCATGTGGGGCGTACACCAAGGAGCATCCGAAGGCTATCCGCCTCGATCACCTCATGGCGGTTGGTCAGAAGGCTACCGTAAGCTGCGGATGCCAAGGAAAGATGACTTACAAGCAGAACGCCGAGTTTCATACCATCAACAAATGTTCCCCAGCCTTGATTGTGTCGATGTTCGCCGCCTACTGCCGTAAACCATTGAGCGTAATAGCCATAGCAAAGCGGTACGGTGTCGCAGCCTTCATGGTCTGCGCGGCCTACCGGATCCACCGGGAGACATTGGCGGCTAAGTTTGGCGATTGGATCCGGGCTGGCAAGTTGTCTGTACCGTGCGAGCTTGGCGTGCGAGCGTGGCACCTGCTCCAGAAGCACGTCCTCCGCAACGAGCCGGCCGCGAGACTGGAGCTGGAAGATTCCGACGTCACCGATTATCACCAACGCTTCAAGTGCTGCTTATCACCCGCGTTCGAGTCGAGTTGCTTCCAGGCCGCCTAATTCCTCTGCAATACCCTACGCAACACCCCCGCACTACCCCTCCGCACCACCCCTCCCACCAGTAACACCAGGCCTCCCCGGCCAGAAAGCGTGCCTCAATGCCAATCAAGGGTTCCAGCACTTCCTCCGCATCACGAATCAAAGCACACACCATTGAATCCATCGATGGTTGCTTGCTTTGGACCGCCAGCGTTTCCACGCAGTCCGGCTATCCGATGTGTTATGACGAGATCGCCGGACGCATGGACTACGCCTATGCCATCGAGTACCGTCTCGAGAATGGCCCCGACAGCCTCGATGGTGGACTTGAGTGCCACCACACCTGCCTATGCCACACCTGCCTACGCCACGTAGTTGCTGTCACCCGCGCACAACACGCTGCGATACATAAGGCCGAGCGTGCAGAGCGTAATGAGCAGGCCACGCCTCTCATTCGCAACCTGGCCAGTGCCGGCCGCGATGCCAGGGAGATCAAAGCCCTGACTGGCGCCACCTTGGGGTACATCAAAGTCCTGCTGAAGTCGGATGCCGAGAACCCGAATCCTCAGCCATCAATCGACAGCGTCATTGCGAATCTCTTCGGTGGCATATACGCCAACGGCAATGAACAGGCGGCGGCATAAATGGACTTTCCCAACTTCATCATTCTCGTATTCTGCCTGACGGCTATCGCTGTACTGATGTCTACCAACCGCAACAGACGCTGGTAACCGATAATGACCATCCTTCATATCACCATTCCCGTCATTGTCATCGCTGCGATCTATTCGATCATCCAGCACGTTCGTATCCGGCACCTTCAGGCCCGGTACGACGCGATCAAGTAATCGATCCGCTCCACACTCCGCCGTATCCCTCCACAATCATTCTCACTGCAAGCAGGATGCTGTCCCCAATCGGGCGGCATCCGTCCATCAAGGACCACAAATGTCTAGCCGCAAGCAATTCATGCAAGAACTAGAACCAGTAATAGACACAATCGAGAAGATCGTCCTCTCATCGAGAACGATGTTGAAGGCTTCTCCCTCGCTACGCCCAGGACAGCAAATGATGGACGGCTGCATCGCCAAGCATCCAGAATCAATCGCGATAAGGAACGCATGGGCATTTCACGAGCCCGTAACCAATCTGCCAGCCAAGCGATACGACGAAATGGTGAACCGCGGAAGCCAGGTTGTGTTTCATGGCTAATCGTCTGGATGAGTTGTACGTCCACGGTGAGACCTCAGACGCGTTCCTCTCCGAGGTCAATCGCTACGCTATGCGCCGTGTATCAGGGAAGGTCTGGAACAGGGCCGATGCAGAAAACATCGGCCAGTTGACTGCTCTCTATGTATGGCAGCACATCGACACATTCGATCCAGCCAGATCATCCATATCCAACTGGATACGACTCACCGCGGACTCGATGCTCAACGACCACCTCGAAGATCGATACAAGCGCAAAGGCAACATCGAGTTCGATCACGACTCGATGGAAGTTGCAGGTGGAGAAGCGAAGGATGATCGTCATGCCGGACAAGACAAGCTACGCTATGCATTCGGTGAAGACCAGGAACTGCTCAACTTGCTGCTCATGGGATACACAGCCGCTAACTGTGAAGGCAAACTCGGATTGACCAGGAAGACAATCCGTTGCCGTATGGACAAAGCGAAAAAGAGAGGCGAGTCCTACAACGGTTAGGGCCATTCTTCAGAAGATTGGCCCAATCATTCAGCAGAAGAGATTAGTTCCGGCACGTCGAAGCCGAGAGCGGTAAACGCTCAGTTGAATGTCGACCACTTCACCCAATGCGCCGTGCTCCGCCTCCGACCACGCCAGGCTCTAACCCATGCCGTCGGTAAGCGTGAAGGTCAAGCACCTATCTGAATAGAGCCGGCGCCGGTGAAGCAACACAATGAGCAACCCATATGTGACCTGTCCACACGATCAACTCATCGACATCACCACAGTCTCAGATGATCACATCTGCCTGCTCTGTGTCGCATGCCTCGCAGAGATCGATGGTGGGCCATTCGATCACGATCCTTTATGCCTTTAGCTGCTCCGTCACCTTGCAGACATCGCGGATGCGGTGCTTTGAGCACCACACCATACTGCTCAAAACATAAGGTATCGATCGATGCGTGCAGATACAGAGGCAGCGCGTCAAGCCGCGGATATGACAGCGCATGGCAGCGTATCAGGAAACAAGCCCTAATCAGGGACCATTACTTATGTGTTATGTGCCTGGCAGAACAACCATCCAGGGCAACACCAGCACAAGATGTAGATCACGTCCTAAGCATTGAGGTAGCACCTGAGCTACGACTTGACCTAGACAACCTGCAGAGTCTATGTAGACCGTGCCATCGCATCAAGACACAGCATGACCGATCACATCGTAGTGTTGTTGCTACCTAAAACACCCGTACCAGAACACATAGGTGTTGATGCATACCACCCCAGGGGATAGGGGGTCGATGAATGTCCAGATCGGGGATACCGAAGACCACGCGTGGGCTTCACTCACGCGGCCGCGAATTGAAGGATAGGGGTATCAACCACCACTATATGAAGATATCCGATCTTAAACTCGACGCCCATAACGCCAATAAGGGGACTGCGCGCGGCCGACAAGCCGTCGCCCAGTCTTTCAAGGACTATGGAGCGGGGCGCTCAATTCTCATAGACAAACATGGGACGGTGATAGCGGGCAATAAGAGTCTTGAGGCCGCGTCCGCCGCTGGGATCAACGACGTGATCGTCGTGCAGAGCGATGGTACGCAAATCATCGCCGTGCAGCGCACCGACCTCGACCTCGAATCAGACACTAAGGCGAAGCAACTCGCCATCGCAGACAATCGCTGCGGCGAAATTGGCCTCGAATGGGACCCCGAGATACTCGGCCAGCTCGCATCTGAGATGGACCTGCTCGCGTTCTGGGATGCGGATGAGTTGGCCGCGCTGCTCGGGAGCGAGACCGTGCTTCTGGTCGACGAAGACGATGTGCCTCCCGTGCCAGATGAGCCAAAGAGCAAGCTTGGCGACGTGTATGTGCTTGGAAATCATCGGCTTATGTGCGGCGATTCGACCTGCATCACGGACGTGGAGAAGCTGATGGATGGGGAGAAAGCGGATATGGTGTGGACTGACCCTCCCTATAACGTCGCGTTGGGAATGGATGAGACGCCGGAGGAGGCCAAGAAGCGCAATCGTCGCACCGATGGACTTGTCGTGAAGAATGACCACATGCCCGACGAGCAATTCAGACAATTTCTGTCTGACGCGTTCACGTCAATGTTTACGGTCGTAAATGACGGTGGCGCGATCTATGTGGCCCACGCGGACAGTGAGGGTTACAACTTCCGTGGTGCCATGCGTGACGCCGGATGGATGACGAAGCAGTGTCTTATTTGGGTGAAATCGTCGCTAGTCATGGGTAGACAGGACTATCAATGGAAGCACGAGCCGATTCTGTATGGATGGAAGCCGGGAGCAGCCCATACTTGGTCTTCTGATCGCACACAGACGACAGTACTGGAATTCCCAAAGCCATCGCGCAATGGTGAGCATCCAACCATGAAGCCTGTTGCGTTGATCGAGTACTGTATTGGCAATAGCTCCAAAGCTGGTCAGAAGATTCTCGACCTATTTGGCGGCAGCGGCTCAACGCTGATCGCATGCGAAAAGACAGGTCGCCGCTGCCGGATGATGGAGCTCGACCCGAAGTATGTCGACGTCATTCTGGCACGTTGGGAAGCCGCGACTGGCCAGAAAGCGGAACGACTCTAATGGCAGGCCGCAGACCAAAACCTACCGCTCTTAAGACTCTCGCCGGCAACCCCGGCCATCGTGCGTTAAATCGCAATGAGCCGAAGCCCGGCGGTGTCCCCAAGTGCCCTCCCCACCTGGACAAAGCAGCTAAACAGGAGTGGAAGCGCATATCCGCTGAGCTTGTCTCCCTCGGTCTACTTACGGAGGTAGATCGTGCTGCGCTGGCTGCGTACTGCGGTGCATGGTCTCGATGGGTAGCCGCCGACCTCAGCGTCCAGAAGTTCGGCTCGGTGATCAAATCGCCCAAGTCTGGCTTCCCTATTGCCAATCCCTATGTGGGGATCGCGAACACCGCCATGGACCAGATGCGCAAGTTTTTGGTCGAGTTCGGAATGACTCCGGCCTCCCGCAGCCGCATCCAGGTCACGCCGACAATAGGTCCGGATCCGTTCGCAGAGTTCATGGCTGACCTTGGCGCAGACGACGAATAGGCTGTGGTCATGGAGTAGGTTTTTCGGCCTTCGCTTTTGCGTGGTCAAGTATGAAGCGGGCGTAATCTACGGCGGAGTCTCTGAAGTTCGTGATGAAGGTATTGAAATTCTCCGCTGAGACGCCACCCGTCAGTACCAATAGGTTCTCCAGCACCGCACTTCCATCACTGTCTACAAATGCAGTGGAAGCTAATTGCGTCTTGTTCCATTCATTGACGGTTGCCAGCGTTGTGCCATCGGTGTAGTAAACGAAAAGTTCAACATACTCCGGGGCGGCCACTTTGCCTGCAAGTTTTCTACCTTCCGCTCTGAAGGTGAAATATTCGTCGAGTTTTCCATCCGTGCTGCCCCGCTCACATTGAAAGCCGAGAGCTTGGACCCTACGTTGAAACTCTTCCAAGGTCACAGTAGAGATCATGTGGGTCGAGTTTCCGTCTTTCGCGGATACGGCTGGACTGGCTTTTGGAGCTTGAGTTCCAGTTGTCTGGGCCAGTGAAGGGCAAGCAACTAGCAACAGGCTGAAAACGGCTAGGGCAACGAAACTGGTCGCATCCTTACGCTCGGGCTTTCCCATCCCCGCATACTACCACGAGTATCTCGACTTCCGAACCCTTCTAGTAATGATCTCGCCTAACATCCCGAAACTCAGTCCCGCAGAGAAGTACATCGCGGGTGTTCTCTCCGGGAAAATCGTCACCTCGAAACTGGTCAAGCAGGCGTGTGAACGTCATCAGCGCGATCTAGCCGATGGTCATCTACGCAATCTCAAGTTCAGCCCGAAGCAAGCCAACCGGCCCATCGAATTCATCCAGAAGTTCTGCCATCATTCCCAAGGCGAGTGGGCTGGGCAGATTGTGGTCCTGGCACCATGGCAATGCGCAATGCTGCACATCTTGTACGGCTGGAGATGGGCAGATACTGGCTATCGTCGCTTCAAGTTCGCTTATGTCGAACTGGCTAAGGGCAACGGAAAGTCGTTCCTCGCATCCGCCATAGGCCTGTTCGAACTGATCGGCTCCGGTGAGGCCGGCGCGGAAGTCTATAGCGTTGCTACAAAGCGCGATCAGGCACGGATTGTTTTCAGCGAAGCCGAGCGAATGGTGGCATCGTCACCTGCCTTGAAGTCTCGCATCAAGAGTTACCGCGACAACTTGCACATCTTAGGAACCGCGTCCAAATTCCAGCCGCTCTCCAGCGACGAAGATTCACTAGATGGGCCTCGTCCGCAATGCCTGATCGCAGATGAATTGCATGCCTGGGGATTCAACGCCCGCAAGTTGTGGGATGTACTTTCCAACGCATTAGGCAAACGCAGGTCACCACTGTTCCTTGTCATCACCACCGCCGGCTCAGGTGAGCTGACTCTGTGTGGCCAGCAACACGAATACTGCGTCAAGGTTCTAAACCAGATTCATGAAGATGACTCCTGGTTTGCGTGGGTGGCAGGGCTCGATGTAGATGATGACTACCTAGACGAGAAGAACTGGGTCAAGGCAAATCCGAACCTCGGCGTCTCAGTAAACATCAAGGAACTACGAGAGGCTGTAAATAAGGCAAAGGGCGACCCAGCATCACTGAACGGCGTGCTCCGTCTTCGCCTGGGCATCTGGACACAGTCCTCAGTTGCGTATTTCCCCATGGACGAATGGGCGAAGTGTAACGCGGCTATCGACCTTGAATCTCTAAAGAATCAACCTTGCTTCGGCGGCCTCGATCTATCGACGACTACCGACATCGCGGCATTCGTTCTCCTGTTTCCTCCATGGGGTGATCGCACTAAGTGGGTTGTCCTGCCGCACTTCTTTCTACCGGAAGACAACATCGAAAAGCGCTGCAAGAAGGATCGAGTTCCATACGACGTATGGAAGCGTCAGGGTCTGTTCAATCTCACATCGGGCAACGTCGTAGACTACGACGCTATCCGGCTCAAGATCAAAGAACTCTCCACGATTTACGACCTCAGGGAGATTGCTTATGACCCTTGGAACGCTCAAGAGACTGCGACCTGGTTGCAGGATCACGGATTCATCGTGTCTCCCCTGCGTCAAGGCTTCCCATCACTCGCAGGTCCGACTAAGAGAGCTCTTGAGTTGGTGCTTACACACGAACTCGATCATCTCGATAACCCGGTACTGCGTTGGATGGCTAGCAACACGGTCGTCGACATGGACGCAACCGGAAGCGTAAAGCCGGACAAGTCGAAGTCCACTGAGAAGATCGATGGCATCAGCGCATTGATATGCGCGCTCTCCCGCGCAATGGTTGTAATTCTCAAACCCAAAAAGCGCCACTTTACACCTTTCACGGTATAGACGATATCGAAGGATTCACATTGGGATTCAGATCCGCACTCAAACAATTCGTGTCCGGTGAGCAGCGATCATCTGGTGATCCACTCGGAAACCCTGCGATCCCGCTGTCCTCTATAGGCTTTTGGGCCTGGGCGACTGGTGGAGAACCGACCGCTTCCGGCGAGAGCGTTACCGTCTCGACTGCACTACAGCAGACGACGGTTTACGCCTGCGCCAGAGTTTTAAGCGAGTCCGTTGCCAGCTTGCCGGTCAAAGTCTACGAGTTGGTCGACCGCGGCCGCAAAGAGAATCCGAATCACGACCTGGCGTACCTGCTGGGTGTATCACCGAACTCGGAGATGACGGCATTCACATTTTGGGAATCGTTGGTTGGAGCATTGGCGCTGACTGGAAATTGCTTCGCCGAGATTCAGCGCGATGCATCCTTGAAGCCAGTCGCATTGTGGCCGCTTCACCCTATGCTGACCGAACCCAAGCGCACTCCGCGCACCGCCGACGGTAAAGGTGGCGATCTCGTATACGAAACTAGCGACGGCATGGGTGGTCAAGGCGCTATCCGAACCATCGCCTCCGCCAACATGATTCACGTTCCACTGTTTTCGTTCGACGGACTCAAGGGACTGTCCCCAATCGCGCTCGCACGCCAAGGCCTTGGCCTGGCACTCGCAGCCGAGAAACTAGGTGCTCGCTACTTCGGTAACGGAGCCCGCCCTAGTGGACTGTTATCAACGATTACCGAGTTTGAAGATGATGACCCGACGCTAGCAGCAGCCCGTGATTCCTGGAACCGCACACAGGGTGGAGACAAGCAAGGATCCACGGCAGTTCTACCCGGCGACTGGAAGTACACGCCGTTGAGCATCTCGAACAAGGACAGCCAGTTCTTGGAGGTCCGACAATTCCAGCGCACCGAGATTGCCGCTCTGTTCCGCGTGCCGCCGCACATGATCGGCGACACCTCGAAGATGAGCAACGCGAACGCAGAGCAACAGGCTTTGATGTTCGTGGTCGATACTCTCCGCCCATACCTCGGCCGGATCGAGGGTGAGTGCTCTCGCAAGCTGCTTCCAACGAACGGTCGTAACGCAGGCCGGTTTCAGATCGAGTTCGACATCTCTGAACGTCTCCGCGGTGACATCGAGAGCCAGGCTGCAGGATTCACCGCCGGCCGCCAAGGTGGTTGGTTCAGCGTGAACGACGTTCGTATGAAGATCGGTGAGAATCCCATCGGACCTGTCGGTGACGTATACATCGTGGCCGTCAACTACCAGAACGCCGCGCGCCTGCTAGATACCGAGAGCCTGCAAGATCAGCCACTAACCAAGGCCGTACCAGCGGTGGATCCAACCGATCCAACCGTGCCGGCTGAAGACGCTACACCGACACCCGAAGAACGGTCGATGATGGCGCAATACACCTCTGCGTATCTGCTGGTTTACCGTGATGCGTTTCAACGGTTGATTAAGCGCGATAACAAAGGATACGACGCCGTTTCCTCCCTATTTAGCCCAGTTCTACGGTCGATTGCAGGGCTTGCACAAGACCACGCAATGACCATAAATAGCCCGGTCGGAGCAATGGATCGTCTGCCCGACAGCAATATCGAGAAGCATGTCGAATCGGTGTGTCGGTCTATGGCTAAACGGTCCGCCGACTACGCAGCCGTGGATCCAGATGCGAGCGTCGCGATGGCTGAGTTCAACAAGGCAGTACGGTCCATCGTGATAAACGTTGCGCGTGATTGCGCCGCCGTTGTCGCTGAGCGAACGATTGCCGCGTAATACACACCCACAGGAGATTCAATGAGCATTAAGTCCGCACCGAAGCATGAAATCCGCCAGATCAAAGCGACCGAACTTCGCGTTTCGACCAATGCAGACGGCAATCGCGTCCTCTCCGGATACGCATCGGTATTCAACAGCCTCTCGTGCGACATGGGCGGATGGTTCGAGATGGTCGCACCGACTGCGTTCACTCGCACGTTGGATGAAAACCCAGACGTGCTCTGTTTGTATTCGCATGACACCTCACTCGTACTTGGTCGCACCAGTTCCGGTACGTTGACGATCTCCACCGACGCAAAGGGACTCAAGTTCGAATGCATCCTTCCCAAGACGACCGCTGCAGCTGATTTGATCGTCCTTGTTGAGCGGGGAGATGTTTCCGGGTGCAGTTTCGGTTTCGTATGCGTCGCCGATGTATGGTCTGAGGATTCAACTGGCCGGTACATCCGCACTTTGCTCGATGTCGATCTTTACGAGATCACAGCGACTGCGCTGCCGGCCTATGACGACACCAGTCTCTCTCTCCGCTCCGCACCGATCGAGATGCGTTCGAAGATCAAGGCGATCGAGAAACGCAACGTCGGATGCCAGTGTACGTGTGATACCTGCGTTGATTCCGACGGAGAAGATTGCGCCAACTGCACCAACGATGATTGCGATGACCTCAATTGTGGCGAGTGCCGTAGCAAGCCCACCCCAGCGCCAGTGGTTGCTCCTGTAGCAGATGCCGCGGCCGACGAAGAAGCCCGCGAGTGGAAAGCCAACATTGAAATCCGTCTGAAACTCCTGTCGCTCAAGAGCAAATAACCACAACCTCTGCAAGGTGCCAACGGTCAGCCCCGCGCTGTGCTTTCAATAGCAACCGACAACTTGCCGCACGGAAGCATGGGCATACGCCCAATGCTGTCCTGCACCTCACCGCAAGCACCTAGCCCACATCCTCCGGACACTACACCCCGGCGCACCAGTAACGCCTGCACACCATACCGTGCAGATGAAGGAATCTACCATGCCTACTATCAAGGATATGTGCGAGCAGCGCACGAAGCTGATCACCGACGCCCAGGCGCTCGTGCTCGGCGAGAAGGTAACAGTTGAGCAGCGCGCCCAGGCCAACAAGATGGTTGCCGACGTCGAGATTCTCGAAGCCGACATCAACACAGCCCAGCGGCTGGAGAAGTTCGAGCTCGAGTCCCGCTCCAGCGTCAAGCCTCCCCGTGGCGCGCCTGCAGCCGGCTCCGACGAATCGGCAGAGAAGTCTGCCAAGGAAGTTCGTGCATTCGAACACTACATTAGGACCGGTGAGAAGCGCGACCTGACTACGACCTCGATGGGCGCAGTTATCCCGCAGCTGTTCAACTCCCAGATCGTCGACGCGCAGAAGCTCGTTGGTAACCTGGTGAGCGTCGTCGGCAAGAAAGTTACCGACATGAGCGGCGCGCCGTTGAAGGTTGGCATGACCAACGACACTGGCAACACCCTTACCACCATGACCGGTGAAACTACCGTCGTGGGTGAAGCTGATCCGGCTGTAAGTGGCTTCATCATGCAGGTGGACACCGTCGCGACTTCCGTGAAGGTGAGCTATCAGGAGCTCGAAGACAACAGCTTCGATGTCGCTTCCTGGATCAAGACTAAGTTCGGCATTCGCTACTTCCGCGGGCTGGAGTATTTGCTGGCAAACGGCAATGCGTCCAACGTGGCGTCCGTCGTGTCGACTGCAACGCTTGGTGCAACTTCCGAGGCGGCTGGCTTGATCGGCTACGACGATTTCGTGGCGATCTATTCGGCGCTCGATCCCGCGTATGAAGGCAATGCGAACTGGGCGATGAACTCCACCACCCGCGCCCGCGTCATGGGTCTCAAGGATACGCTCGGTCGTCCGCTGTTCATCCCGAACCCGAACTCCGGCGTTCTGGATCACATCCTGGGCCGTCCGATCGTCCTGTCGCAGCCTCTCCCTACGGCCTTCACTTCGGGCAATGTCGGCGTGCTGTATGGCGACTTCAACGAGGGATACCTGCTCCGCACGGATGGCCCGATGAGCATCCGGCGTTCGGATGATCGCTTCGTGGATTCGCTCGAAACCATCTTCGTGGCGTATGCCCGCGTCGGTGGTCACTCGACGGATGCTGGGACTCACCCGATTTTGGCCCTGCACACGCTGTAATCAACCTGGACGGACGGCTCGAATGCGGGCCGTCCAATCCAACTTACCCTCCAACGAGGCTCCCCGCCACATGCAGATCAGAATCACCAAGTCGTTTCTCGACCCTTCGCTATCGCCTCGCCCATTGATTACGAATGAACTGTTCGACCTGCCAGACGCCGTCGCTCAGAAGCTAATCGATGAAGGCCATGCACAAGTATGGACGCTAAATCAGCCGGGACAGAACCTGCCCGTGTCTATCGCTTCAACTCCACCCAAGATCCGGCGCGAACGCGCTGTTAGGTCCTAATGCCGCTCTCTCTACAAATCGTTGTGCAGCCCGCCGTCGAGCCAGTCACCGTCGATCTGGCCAAGAGCCAGTGCCGTGTAGATTACACCGACGACGATGCCTTGATCGCGGTATACATTACCGCCGCGCGCCAGTACGGAGAGAAATACACGCATCGCGCTTTCTACAACCAAACATGGCTGCGCACCATGGACTTCTTTCCCGCTTGCTGGAACTACAGCACGACCAACCCAGTCGAGTCGTCCGCCTACCCTTACGGATTCTGGGACAAGCTCACCATCGACATTCCCCGCGCCAACCTGGTATCAGTCACGTCAATCACCTACGTCGACAACTCCGGTGCGACTCAGACGCTCGATCCTTCGACCTACATCGTCGACAACACATCTACTCCAGGCCGCATTGCTCCAGTGCAAGGCGCCGCATGGCCGGCTGTATCGACCTTCATGCCAGGCTCGGTCAAGATCACATTCGTTGCCGGCTCATACGGAGACGGCGTTAAAGTCAACAACTGCCCGTCGACCGTCATGCTCGCAATTCTCCTTCTGGTAAATCACTTCTACGAGAACCGTAGTAACTCGAGCGAGGCAAACCTCAAGAACATTCCGCTCGGTGTCAACGCCCTTCTGGCCTCAGAGAAGGTCAGCATGTTTGGTTACCGATGAACGCCGGAAAGTTGAACAGGCGTGTACAGATCCAGTCGCAGACCACGACGCAGGACGCAGCCGGACAAGAACTCCAGGTGTGGTCTCAGATTTATACCTGCTGGGCGAGCATCGATGTCCTCCGTGGGCAGCTGACTCCCGCCAATTCTGAGCTGGTCTCGAAGGCCACCCACAACATCACCATCCGGTACACGTCGTCACTCATCATCGCAGCCAACCAGCGCGTGATCTACACCGAGACGGCGACGGGCGTGGTCCACACGTATTTCATCGAGGCGGTGCTCAATCCGAAGCAGGCCAACGTCGAGTTATCGCTGCTGGTTTATGAGCTGAAGGAGTCCGAGTAATGCTCGAAGTCGGCCTCACCACTCTGCTCACTTCCGCCCCAGCCCTCTCGGCCCTGATCGCCGCCCGGATCTACCCCATCGAGTTGCCCACCAATCCCACGCTCCCGGCCATCGCCTACAAGCTGGTCGGCTCGCAGTCAGAAGCGTCATTCTCCAGTCCAGGCTACCAGCGCAAGAGGATTGAGTTCGCAATCCACGCCGGGTCATACCTCCAAGCCATCACGGTCAAAGAGACGCTGATCTCGGTGCTGAATCGCTACACCGGCCTGCTCTCGGATGGGTCGTTTGTTTCCTCCTCTGAGCAGATCACAGGCACGGACCTGTTCATTGCCGACGATCTCGAGTACGTCTGCACCATCGAGTTCTATTTCGGGTACGTTGCCGCGGCCTGACCCTCAACCAGCACCACAAATCTCAACACAAGGTGATCCACAATGCCCACATCAGCAGTCTCGAAAGCCCAAGCCGCCGGTACCGGCGCAGTTATCTCCATCGGTGGAGTCACCGGTGTCGGAACGGACACGTTCGTCCCCATCGGTGAAGTCCTCACCGCCAAGTTCGCCGGCGCCAAGCGCGGCGTCGTGACGACCACGTCGTTCGACTCCGGCGGTGTCGCCTCCAAGCTCGGCACCGTGCTCGACTCGGGTAACGCCACGTTGACCACGACTCGGATCTCCGGTGATGCCGGACAGATGGCAGTCCTCGCGGCCTTCAACGCTCAGCCGTCCGTCGCGTATGACTTCAAGGTGGTTCTGCCGCTGGCTCCTGGTCAGCTCGCCACCGGCGACACGATCACGTTCAGCGCCGTCGTGAGCGCTGCTGGAGACTTCGATATCGACATCTCCAAGCAGAGTGAGAACTCCTTCACTCTGGACATCAGTGGACCGAAGGGTTTCACAGCCGGCGCCTAATCGCCCGTTTCATAAGTAAGCAAAGGGGATTGGGAATTGATTCCTAATCCCCTTTTTCATCTGTTTGGAGAGTGTATGACACCCGCAGCAAACGAGAACGCCACGCTTAAGCAAACCACTCTGACCATCAAGCGGAAGGAATACACCCTTCACCTTGACTTCGCCGCTCTATCCACGGCCGAAGCGCTTCTGAAGAAGCAGGGCATCCAGGCAAACCTTCTCCAGTCGCTGAACCTCTCTGCTCTCGACGCCTCCGGACTGGCCGCTCTACTGTACGCCGCGTTGAAGCGTGATCAGCCCGAGATGACTTACCTGGAAGCATTGGGCCTCATCTCGCTGCCGCACCTCAACAAGGTATTCGACGCCCTCCTCGAGGCCTACATCGCCGCCCAGAAGGACCCGGACGACGAGGACGCAAGCCCAAACGACTAGGGGGTGGCGAAACTCCACCCACCTATGAAGCCTTATGGCTATCGATATGGGCCACAGGTCGCAACGACCTTGGCCTGTCAGAGGATGACTTCTGGACATGCACGCCCCGCCAGTTTGACGCTCTCGTCCGCCACCATAAGAACCGCGTCGAGCACGATGAGTTGATGACCGCGCAGTTGATCGCCGCCACCATCAACTGCGGCATGTGTCGCCCAAAGACTGCTGTACAGCCTAAGGACTTCATGCCTTCCCAGTGGGGAGTCATCAAAGAGCGCATCGCTCTTGAGCGCAGCACCCAACAGCGTGACGCTGTAGCCAATGCGTTCCGCGCATGGGCTGGAGTGAAACCGGAGACACCCGCGTGAGCAGTTTTATAAACGTCGACATAAGCTCTGTGGAGTCCATGCTGAAAGGCCTGGACGGAGAGATCAAAGAGAAGGCCATGCGCTCAGCTCTCAAAGCGGGCGCGAGGATCGAGCAGCACGAGATCCAGGCTAACTGCCCCACGCGCATCGACCTCCCGTCGGGTTCCGCGCTTCCCGTTGGGGCTCTCCGATCTGACGTGATCATCAAGCTCTCTGGCAAGAAGGTCGACCGGCCTTATGCGGTCGTCAAGTTTGGCAAGTACACCGCGCACGTGGCCCGATGGGTCGAAGACGGGCACAAGATCCACTATGGTGGCCGCGCCCAACACGGGACGGACACAGGCGAGTCCACCAAGCCCAACCCATTTGTGTCGCGATCCTTCGAGGCGTCTCTGGGCGCGGTGCAGGAAGCAATCCAGACCACATTTCTGTCCAACATCACCAAGGCCGACAAGGCCAGCAACATCGAATCGGAGTAGCCATGCCAGCCGGAAATACCGTACAAGTCGTGCTGAGCATGAACGCTGACACCTACTCGGCGGCCATCACCAAAGCTCAGAAGCAACTGGACCAATTCAAAGGTAAGTCCGAAGAGGCCGGGAAATCCGTTGGCCAGTCCATGCAGAAGTCGCGCGAAGGCGTGATGATGCTCGGCGAGGAGATCGGCATCCGCCTGCCCCGCGGTCTGCGTAACTTTGTGACCGAGTTGCCCGGCGTCGCAACGGCAATGAATGCCGCCTTTGACGCGATTGCTGTCATCGCACTGATCTCTGTGGTGGTCGAAGCAGGCCGGAAGATCGCTGAGTTTATCTCCAAGTCGGAGGAGGCGGGTAAGGCGCAGACGAAGGCCTGGACTGACTCACTTGCCGCTCTGAAGATGACCGTCGAAGAGCAGACTGTCTCCAACGACAAGCTGCAAGACCAGGTAGATAAGTTAGAGCACAAGCCCCGCAATGCATTGAAGGACGCCATAGATGAGGCGATCGTTTCCGCTGGAAAACTAGGGGACAAACTCACCGAAGATATCAAGAAGATATCCGATGGCATCAAAGAGGAAAACGTCTGGCAGCGGATGGGCGTCCTCGGTCCTGGTGACAGCCCGGTAAAGGGCGAACTTGAAAACTACCAGGCACGCATCGCGCAGATCACCGAGGAAACTCAAGCGAATGTCGCCAACGCCAAAAGCATCAGAGACAAGACCGCAGCGCAGAAGGCAGGCGACGAAGCATACATCCGGGCGGGGAACGACTCGAAGGGTCGTCTAGGCGCGTTAGTAACGGCAAACACCACCACCACTAAGGACTCCACCGACGGGTTTGGTGTGACCGTACCTGGAAAAACCAACCACAACTATGCATTGGAGGCGGCGGCTACTGCTGGATCTAGAACCATAGACCTGAATAACGCCCTTACTAAAGGGGACGCGGGCAGCCTGGACAACCAGGACTACATTGCTGCACACAGCGGCGATAAGAACGCCAAGGAGGAAGCGGACAAGGCATCCAAGGCCGCACTGGACAAAGATCAAGCAACGCTGGATGCAAGATACCTTGACCCATCGAAAGATGCAGACAAGATCGCTGCGTACTGGATGGCTATTGTGCAAGCCACCGCCAAGGGCTCAGTGGAATACAAGGGTGCGATGGAGCACCTGGTCGCCGCCAACAAAGAGCAGTGGAAAGCTCTGCATGATCTGGTCAACAAGGAAACGCAAGACCCGCTGCCGCTCCCGAAGATGGCGGAGCTGAACAACTTCCTGCCGAAGGACCTGAACAAGAAGCTCGATGATCTCAGTCTGGAGTTATCCGACAAGGCTGCGCTTGCAACGATCAAAGCGAAGAACGAAATGGATAACTACACCAACAGCCTCAAGGTTGCGACCGGAGCCATGTCTGAACAGCAGGCTGCCTCGCAGAGGATGAGCAATGATGCTTTGGAGAATGCAGCGCAGTTGAAGGTGCTGAAAGACGCGCTGGTGAAGCTGAAGGCCGAGGGGACGTACAACCCCATCACCGGCCAGAACATGGACGAAGCCAACGCGCGCCAGCAGGGTGAAGTTCAAAGCCAGATCGGTTCCACTACATCAGAAGGCCAACTGAAAGCCACACAGGATGCACAGGCACACTATCTAACCACAGCAGTCGGTGGCGTCTCTACTGCGCTCAATGAGTTCGCAGCTAAAGTCACGAATGTTGGCCAGGTGCTGGGTCAGTTTGTGATGCAGTCCCTCTCGGACGTCAACAATGCCATCCTGAATCCCGGTAAGCCTGGAAGCCATCGCTTCAAGGCAATGGGATTGGCTATGGGCAAGGATGCTGAAGGATCGGCTCTCAAAGGTGGCGAAGGAATGGCCATCAAAGGAGTAGACAAGCTTCTCCATCTTGGCGGCAAGAAAGATGGATCGAGCAAGGCCAACGCGCTGTGGACGCAGAGCGCGGATCTTGGTGTAGGAAGCTCTACCGGTTCCGCATCAGGAGTGGCCGAAGCATCCGATAGCGGCGGATTCTTATCCGGACTCATAAGCAAGATGAGTTTCGCCGCTCCACTGATGGGTTTCGCAACAGGTGGTAACGCCCAGGCTGGAACTATGGCGATGGTAGGTGAGCACGGACCTGAATTAGCATACTTCGGTTCTGATGCTCATATCACGCCGAACCAATCGCTGCACTCTGCAGTAGGTGGTGGCGGCGGTGGAGATACCTACAACATCGACGCCCGGCAGACCAGCAATCCAGCTCAGACAGCAGCTTATATTCAAGCCGCGATCGATCACTCGAGACAGCAAGCGGTGCAGCAGTCTGTTGCTGCAACACGCGACATCGCAAAGAGGAAACCATAATGATCATCGGGGTTTTCAACGGGGCTAATATCATTCAAACCCCTAACAGCGCACTGACTGAACTGGAGTTCACGGCTCACGACGCAACGTCGGCCAGCCAGTCGCCGTGGTCTGGTGCCACGTCGATCTATAACTGGGCCGCTCAGTGGTGGACTCTGATGATTGTCTATCCTGCAATGAGTCGCGCCCAGGCGCAACCTTGGCAAGCATTCCTGCTGGAGCTCCGGGGTCAGACCAATGTCTTCCTTATTGGCAATCCTGCTGAGGCGGTCCCGCTCGGAAGCTATGCAGGTACCGGACTGACCTTCCAGTCCGCGACAACCCTGAATAGCATCGTAGTTGCCGGCTTTCCAGCCTCACAAAACAATCTGTTCTTACCTGGTGACTCAATTCAGATTGGCTATCGGCTCTACAAGGTGTTGGAGCCAGTCAATTCCAACGGTACAGGCGGAGCAACCATTAGCATCTTCCCTCAGCTTCGGGACAATCCGGTTGCCGGCACTTCAATCATCACGACCAATACACAGGGTCTTTTCAGGCTTGCCAAAGCTGATCGTAATTGGAACTACTCATTGACCGCTGGATATACGATTCCATCAATTCAGTGCATGGAGGCGCTCTAATGCCTCGCAATATAAACCCAACAGTCTTAGCAGAGATGGCAACAGGCAATATCCGGATGGGCGTGCTCGTGAGTATCGCAACCCTCAGCGGTACTGTCTTTGCATGGACTGGATACGGAAACGTTGTTTATAACGGAAATACCTACCTTGGCCTTGGAGCACTTACAAACATGTCGGCCATCGCAGAGTCTAGCAGCGTCATCTCGCAAGGTGTGACGCTCACCCTGAATGGCGTTGATCCCACCAACATCTCCGAGGCTCTAACCGACATACCGCAAGGCGGCGATGTCTACATTCTCTTCGTAGTTCTGGATGACTGCAACAACGTTGTCGGAGTGCCGATCGTAAGCTTCGCAGGCCAAACAGACGGGATAACGATCACTGAAGATGCTAGTGGTCTATCGTCCATCGCCCTGGATGTCGAGAACCGATTGACTCAGCTGCAGAGAGATCGAACTTACCGCTGGACCCAGGCTCAGCAATGCGAACTATACCCAGGAGACACAGGGTTCTTATACACCGCTGACCTGCAAGACTATGTTGCGGTCTGGGGCAACACGATCTCCTAAGTAACACCATCTTCCACAAGAGAGATTATGAAATCTACTTTCGCACAGCCGTGTCCGCACGCAACGCACCCCCGTCACTATCAGTGGCAGGAAAGGATGCACCATTTCCTGACCGCCCGGGCTACGGTACCTTTTGCCTTCGGGACCAACGACTGCGCGATGTTTGTCTCCGACCATATCAAGGAGCTTACGGGTATCGATATTGCCGAAGGCGTGCGCGGAACCTACAGCACGGAGCTAGGAGCAGCCAAGCAATTCGCTGCTGCTGGTGGACTCGACAATCACTTTGCCAACATAGCCAAAACGAACGGCTTCACCGAGATCCCCATCGTCTATGCACAGCGCGGCGATGTCGTATTCAACCCACAGGACGGTCAACCTGCATTGCTGGTTATGGACTTCGACGGAATTCATGCGATCGGTGTACACGATACAGGTACCGCTCGAATCAAAGCGATGGGCAACTGCACAAGGGCGTGGCGTATAGCATGAAAATCATCATTGGAGTAGCGCTCGTCGCAGCCGCCGTGGTATCGGTAATGGTACCTGCAGTTGGCGTCTTCCTTGGACCTTGGATATTCGCAGCCATTCCTGTGTTCATGGCCGGAGTGGAGATGACTGTCTCCGGCGTTATGCAGGAATTGAGCTTTGGCGAAGGGACAGGTTTTGCAGTTCGTGGTAAGGCAGCATCCGATTGGATCGCTGTATTCGGCCGGCAGCGTATCGGTGGAGCGCAGATTGATTGCTCCGTATCCGGCACCGGCAACAGATGGCTGTGGGAAGCAATCGCCCATGCTTGCCATCCAATCGAATCATACGATGCAATCTATCTCAACGGTCAACAGGCCTTTATCAACCCCGGTACAAACGGGCTAAAGGGTAACACTCTCTGTGGCAATGTCGAGAACATTCAATGTACCGATTTGAACTGGCAGCAGTACTCTAACTTCTACTATGATGGGAATCCGCGCTTCTGGCTATCTCAATATAACGGTACTCAGAACGCGGCAGACCCAGACTATACCCTCGACTGCTTTCATAACGGTGGTGTGCCCCATTGGGGAACCACAGCCGTTCTAAATGACACAGCCTACAGCATCCTACGGTATTGGTGGAACGCGAACTGGAATGGCAATCCCCCAACCGTGACGCAGGACGTTCACGGTTGCAATCAGATCTATGATCCAAGATTGGACACGGCTCCAGGCACCAACCCAACCAACCCCGCATACCTGATATACACGGCCAACGCTGCATTGGTTCTTGCCTACTACCTCACCAACACTAAGTTTGGGGCAGGGTTTACGTGGGCAGACATCAATATGGAGCAGTTAGTCGCAGCTGCCAATGTTTGTGATGAGCAGATTATCCTGACCAACCCCCAAACGATCAACAATGTGACCGTTGCGTGGGAGAATCAGTTCGAAATCAATGGCTGCATTGATTCAAGCCAGGCGTCGGGCGAAGTAATCAATAACATGTTATCGGCGATGGCCGGCAGTCTCAGTTATATCGGCGGACAGTGGAACATCTTCCCTGGCATTTGGTACGGTATGCCTACAGGTGTGTTGACCGCGGCCTCTATGGTCGCGCCTATGACCTACAGCCCGAAGAAGAAAGCACGGGATCTATTCAACGAGGTTAGAGCCCAATTCGTAAGCCCGGCCGCCTTCACGACAACGATGGGTCCGAGCATTGACGTATACCAAAACACGGCCCTATTCGACAACTTCAATGCGCAATGGAAGAAGACGGATATGGTTCCATATTCGGAGAACCCCGCGCGTAATTATGGCATCAATCAATGGTTGACTCAAGATCGCGGTGTGGAGTACATCCAACAGGTCAACTTCCCTCTGACCATTTCCCACGCTTGCTGCCAGAGATTATCCAAGATCATGCTCCGACGCAATCGGTGGCAGGGTGTTGGATCACTGACGCTATCGCTCGAAAGCTACAACATCACGCCGGTCGACAACATCGCGTTTGATTACCCTCGTTATGGCTGGACGCAAAAGCTGTTCACTGTCACCAGCGCATCTCTCGAGACCGGCACCAGCAGCGACAAGATCGGTGCTCCAACCTACAAAATAGGTATTCAGGAGACAGATCCAAGCATCTACGAATGGTGTGTAAACAGCGAAGTTCTGCTGAACGACGTGAGCCAGGCGACCACGGTCATTACCGATGAGCTCGCCAACACGCCCACTGGCATGTCACAGTCCGCACCGAGCGTATCACTGTGCGCTCCGGTAACCAATCTAGTTGCTGAATCCGGTTCAGCCACGATGGTCCATTCATCGGTGGGCATCTCCACGCCAGCAATCCTGGTGACTTGGAACGCGCCGACTGTATCCACGGCAACAGGCTCGACTACGTTCTCAACACCCACGCCGGACACGATGGTGGTCGACGGCGGTTCCTATAATGTCCAAATATCGACAGATGGGGCGGTGACGTGGAATGCCGTTACGACAATCGGCGGTAATACCACAGCATTCAGCATCACGGGCCTCAGTGATGGAACAATCGCCTATGTTCGGGTGCAAGCAGTTCGGCAAACAGGACTGTGCTCTGAATGGAATCAAGTGGGACCGGTTATCGTCAGCGACACGCTGCTCAATGTCAGCGCGGCGGATGTCTACTACGGTGATGAAGGCAGCATGCTGTCCACTGTACTCGCAACGACCATTACTGCCGTGGGTGCCGCTGGAGGGGCAGCATCCGCCGCCCAGGAGACGGCGAATACTGCCAACACCAATGCAGGCTTAGCTTCGGCAGCCGCGGCTGCTGTAGACCTCCTCATGACTACGCTGTCCACGACGAGCCAGCTCTTGCCCGGTACGAAGGCGACGATTGTGGCGGACTACAACACGCTGCTGTCTAACCTGACGTTGTACGAGGGGCAGGCGGCTGCTGTCGGCGTATCGACTACTGCAACCTATACGACATACGTTGATGCTATCTCCGCGCTCATAACCTATCTGGGCGGATTGACCAGCCCTGTTCCGTGGTACAGCGCGACGGGACTCACAGACATCAATGGCACAACCTTTGCCAGCACGTTTGAGGCGGCCTACTCGGCGCAGTCTGCCCTGCTGAGCGCCATCGCTGCCACCATAAACTCGACGGCCATATACGCGACTCCAGCTATAAACCTTGTACCCGACAGCAACCTCCAATTTGGCATCGGCCCGTCGGCATATTGGAGCAATCCCGGCTCTGCGTGGTCGGTGACAGACGCCATCTCCACCAGCAATCCTGATCCTGCCAGCCCTGTACCGGGATGCATGGCGCTGATAGTCTCTGCTGCTGCCAGTGGGGAGTTTCAGTTCACACAGTCCGCACCATTCCAACTGGTTGCGGGACAGACCTACACCCTCAGCGGATTTATCGACGCGTACTATATTACGGCTGGATCGCCAGGTTGGTCGCTATTCAACACGGCTGTTAGTGTCGGCTATGCGGGTATTGGTCAGGCCCCAGGACAGACGGGCCGCGTCAGCACCACCTTTACATTCAGCCCCGCTGGTGTAGCCATTGGAACGGCTGTCCCTGTAGTGCTGATCTTCGACGTGGATGCCAGCACCATCTCCTCTGGTGGAGTCCTTCTGGCAGCGGCTCCCATGATCCAGCCAGGATCGGTGATGACTGCCTATATCGCCGGTGTGGCTGCGACCAATTCGACAACAGGATTGGCGCACGGTGCAATGTCCAGTGCGGTGCAAGGCGTTATTACTGGAGGTAGGCAACTATCGTCTAGCGCGACAGTGAGCGGCACAACCACATCGCTCTCAGCCATCGCACCCATCGCCAGCCTTATGCCATCACAGGCTGGCGCTGATGTTACGGCATCACACCAAAGCGCCACAACCGCATCACTGAGCAACCAGTCGCTGGACAATCTCGCGGATGGTAATTCCTATAAGCGGGTCTCGTCTTCCATAGGTATCCAGAACTGGAAGGTTGCTGCTCATGGAGATTCAGCGACCATTGGATCGCCAGGACTCTGGTTGAATAACGTCCTTCAGAGTTCAGGGTCACGATCCTACAACGTAGCGGTGATTAGTCGCTCGACTATGGCGACCATATCCATCACCACCTACGATGTGTTTGGAAACTCAGCGAATGCGCCGGCTATGGCAAACGCTTTGAATGCGCTCACAGTGAGTGACATCGTCATCATCTGGACGGATGATGAGCCCCAAGGTAACCATCTGAGCGGCGGTCTGCCTGCAGCCATGTATCGCTGTGGTGCTTCCACCTTGTTTGCATCCCCATCATTCCAATATCGTTCCGCCTATCTTCTTGTCGGATACCCCGGCCTCGGTCAAGGCAACGGCATCGAAATGTACAGCGGCTCGATTGGAAATGACCCCAATGCCTATTGCGAGACGAGTGTTAGCATCGTCGATGGCAACATACAGGGGCTGAATGGCGCACTACCATTCGCCGCCGATGCAACCTGCTTTAACTATTCAGCAGGCGGCACAGTTGACAGCCTGAAACCCGCTGCTCCCAATGCGGATGTTACAGGCAGCAACACAGCAAATGATGTTGCCACTGGCTCAGGTAGGGCTGTAGCTGAGCACGGTGCGGATATCACTGGGAATCACACATCTGCAAACAGCAATCAGTTGGGCGGTGTAGGGGCTGGCAGCATCACACCGATCACTGGGCTGATGCCCTCGCAAGCTGGCGCGGATGTTACGGCACAACAAGCCATTGTCTACACAGGTTCCAGCGAGAGCATAGTCCCAAACGGTAGGTTCATCCTCAACAACGCACAGGGATGGTTCTTGATTGGAGCAAGCTACGATGTAGGTAGTGGTGCTGGGTCGTGGAATGACCGCATTCTTATTAGCCCATCTAATCTTGGCGGGAACTTTGCAGCCTCACCAGTGTTTAGTGTTGTTGGTGGTGCAACATACATGATAACTGTCACAGGTTTTTATGGGGACGTTCCAGTTAGCCCAAACCCGGTGATGCGTGTCAATTATGGGTCAGCCTCAACAGGATTGCAGGGCTGGACTAGCTCTTTCACCCAGATCAACCTACCCTTCGCTTATGACGGGGAGAATAACTACAGCTTCGAGTGGGTGTGTCCAGGTGGCCTCTTCGCATCCATACAGATATGCACCAACGGAACTACTGGCGGGAATATCTATTTAGAGGGTGTGACCTGCGTACCGTATGGTGCAACAGGCCAATGGGGTGCGGATGTTACAGCACTGAATACCTCAGCCAACACTACAAGCGTTGGCTCCTTGTCGTCAGGTGCGGTGAATACGCTGGCAAATCAGGCTTCGATCAGCGGTGCTGAAATGCTTACCGATGCCAACTTCCAGTCTGGTACAGGGTGGAATCTAAACACCGGTGCGTACTATGATTCCTCGCAGTCTTACTTAGGCACTCAGTCAATGAATCTGTCTAGCGGTGCTTGGTGTAACCAAGTCTGTCAAGCACAGTTTATCTCTGGTCATGTGTACCAAGTACAATGCTGGATGAAAACAAATTGCGCGTCGGCTGGCGGAGTAGGTATCTATTTCGAGGGCGTCGACGGTCCGGCTGTGAATATACTCAGCACAGTCAATGGCAATCAATCTGGAGGGAATGGCCTTGGCTGCTTTGTTCCAAGTGGAACAACGCTCAGCACCTGGACGCAGCTACAGTTCACTGCGGTGGCAACAGCCACGAAGACGATGGGTATTTCTATCGCAGTAGGCTATGGGCCATTACTTCCCGGTACAGCGTGGATAGATAATGTGTCCTGCATAGACATCACCTCAGCACAATCGCAACTAGGAGGCGTAACTGCATCATCCATCACACCCATTGCAAGCCTTGTAACATCAGGCAGCAGCTCATCCCTGAATAAGCAAGGAACATTAGTCACAGGTTCAGGACAAACGCTGTCAACCGTTGTCAATACAACGAGTATCGAGATCGTTTGGAATCCAGAGACTCTTTATTACCCGTCGGGTGCAGTCTCCAACATTCCAGGAGGCAACTGGACGTGGAGCGGTTTAACCCCATCCACCACCTATTACCTATACCTCAGCTTTAATGTTGTGACCCTCGCGTTTGGGCAGGCGTACTGCGCAACAGCGGATGCTGGTATCCAATTTCAAGTTCAGTCAAGCTGTGGTGATAATTGGGTTCCCATTTGCGCAGGCAGCACAATCGAAACAGAGGCCAGTGGGGGAACCGGTGGCAGTGGCGGAACAGTTAAGCCTCCTCCAGGCTGCCCCGCACTTGAAATGTATGTCAACGATGAGATGCGAGTTGCCAATCTGGAGGTTGGATCACCGCTGGACTGCACAGACGGAGAGCACGCTGTTGAGGCTATGAACATTAGCCATCAGCCGTGTACTAGACTCTGGACGGATGCAGGACACGAGCTTATCACTAGCGATTCCACGCCATTCAATCTACCGGATGGCTCACAACGGTTCGCGCCTGATATGGCTGGAGCTTTGGTTCTGACTGATACGGGACATGGCACAGCTACGCAATGGATGCAATGCCATACAGAGAGTGTGCAGGCGCGTTTGGTCAACCGTATCCATGCGGGGGATCGCATCTTTGCAGCGGGAACAACAGCCCACGCACGCATTTATTCCCACAACTACAAGGCGATCTCAATCAATACAACTTATTAGAAGGAAACTAATGAAAATATACACAGTATTCAACGCGAAAGACAAAGATAAGTTCCACGCATGGGCGCTGGCTGGCGGGCTGAGCACTCATTACAGATCAATGGCAAACGGCAACTTTCTGGCTATTGCTAGTGGAAACATTAGGCATGAGAAAGAACTGACAGAGATGGGTTTCTCACTGCTTCCGCCGTTAGAAGAACCAGAGACAACCATCAATGGAAAAGCTGTTGCAATGTTCCCTGCAGAGTTGGGAATACTTGCAACACACAACACCTATCAGGCTATGAAGGTGTATAGCGAGAAGACAGGTACTAAAACGTTCCATCCTCGCAGATAACTAGGTAACAAAGGAGTAACACATGGACTACAACGCTATACTGCATTTTCTTTATCCGAACGCACAGCAAGGTACCGATTATTACTTGTATTTCCAGCAAGGGAATACTGTTCCCACACTCGGCAACTGGAACGCCACCAAGCTCGGCCCTCAGCCAACCTTAGCTGAATTACAACAGGCATGGCCGAGCGTGCAGTTATATCAGGCACAGCAACAGCAGCTCACCCTGCTCAGCAACAATGCCAAGCAGGCCATCATTGGGGGATTTAGCTCGGCAGCGCTCGGCTCCACGCATCTCTATCCATCGGGCGAGACCGATCAGCTCAACCTCACGGCCTCGGTCGTGGCGTCCATGCTTCCCGGCGTGCAAAGTACATTCGCCACGCTGTTCTACTGCGCGTCTGGCAGCCCCGCCGTCTGGGCATTCACCCCGCACACCGCAGCGCAGATCCAGCAGGTCGGCACCGATGCCAAAGCGTGGATCCAGGCTCAGCAAGCTACCCATGCAGAACTTGCCGCGCAAGTGGCTTCTGCTACCACGATTTCGGCTGTCCAAGCCGTTGTCTGGCCCTAGTCCTTAGGTCCTGCCACCCTCTGCTTCACCCTCTGCTTCAATTCCCCGCTTCACCCTAAGACCGGCTCGACCGGCCTTCCGCACGCGTATGTAAGGAACGATCCATGCCAGAGCACCAAGCACCTAAACCTCAGTCCTCCTTCGCACCGTCCTCTGAGCAACTCGACGACTGGCGTATCGGCCTAACCACCGATATGTCTGAGGTAAAGACCATGCTGAAGGCCCTGGTGGGGAACGGTCAGCCTGGAGTCATCGACAAGCTGGAGACGCGAGTCACCGCGCTAGAGAGGGTTAAGAACCAAATGGCAGGTGCGATCGCTGTGGTGTCAGCAGTCGGTGGGTACTTCATCCATGGGTTATTTGCCAAGGGTGGCCACTAATTGAGCCGGCCGCGGAGTTACGTTCTTCCGATAGCAGCATAATCACCGACCACAACTGAAAGCAGGTAAACACCATGGCAAACATTGCTGCGGCGGTCCTCTATGTCTTGCGTGATGAGGATTCTCGACTTCGCGGGACTGTGACTACTGACCAAGGTGGCAAGACCAGATTCGGTATTGCTCAGAAGTTCCATCCTGAACTCGATCCTTCGTTTTATACCTGCCCGGCGCCAGAAGCTCTGGCACAGGCTCAACTGATCTATGCCAAAGACTATGCAGCTCCACTGCTTCTTAGTTTGATCACGTCGCAACCTACTGCAAACAAGCTGCTGGACGTCGGTATCAACTGCGGCGTTGGAATATCTGCACGCATGGCGCAGACAGCAGTAACTACTCTCGGCAAGCCAGTCACCGTTGACGAGCACATTGGACCAGCTTCAATCGCGGCCATCAATGCAGTCGACTCAAGCAAACTCATGGCCCAGCTCATAACCCTGTCGAAGATCTATTACCGCAACGTCGCTGTCATCGAGCGAGCTTCTCCGGATGAGCTCGCAAGCTGGCTCACTCGAGCCGCTAAACCAGGAATCTAGCACCCCGCTCCGGCTCAACCGGAGGCGGATAGGAGAATCATCATGTCTATCATCACGAAGTTGGAAAGTTTCGATCACACCACGGTTGCCTTCCTCGAGAAGGTCATTACCGAAATCGAGGGCAAGGAACCAGAGATCGCGCAGACGATCGATACGGCCTTGACCTACGTCACCCCTGCATTGCAGGTTGCACTCGCCGCAACTGGTGATCCTGCAGCTGCAGCAGTCGTCGGCACCGTCTCTGCCCAGGCCCAGAAGGATCTCGCGGTAGCCAGTGCGATCGTTACGGATCTCGGACCCTCCCCAACCGCAGCCGGTCTGTTCACAGCAGTTGCCACCAACCTTAGTGGCCTGCTTACCGCCGGCCATGTGACGAGCGTGCAGAGCGTAGCAGCGGTCACCAAGGCTGTATCCGTAGTTGGGACACTCGCCTCTGCTGTTTCGGCTGCGGCGGCTGCAATCTCCACTCCGGCCACAACCCCGGCTTAACTTTATGGGCGGGCATGTAACGGAATGGCGCCCACTGGTTACATGCCTGCCCGTAATTCAATCTCATGGAGAGATCAATGAACCTGTCCACACTCGCCAATGACTTCACCCGAGCCGAGACGTATCTGAAGATTGTTGTGGTTGCGGTTGCCACCGGCGCCGCCGCCGCGGTCGGCCGGCTCATCGTCAACTCGGAGGACCAGCTGGCTCTGTTCACCCAAGCTGGACTGGTTCAGCTGAGGCATGCCTTCCTCGCCGGAGCCGTGCTCAGCCTGATCGGACTGTTCACCAAGAGCCCGCTCACGAATACTCCGACGGCCAGAAATCCCGCCCACCCATGATTCCCAGCACCTTCCGGATCATCGTCATCGGCAAATAGTCAAAATCCTGTCAACCCCCTCAACCCCTAACCCCAACAAACCAAACCAAATAGAGTGGCAACAATATACATGACTTACCCATATTTGCTTTATTTTGAGGTATCCTGATTTTGCGCCCCAGATGGCCGCCAGAATTGACAGAACTGTCGCTGAACGACACATAATGTCATGAATTTTCTTGCTGTATAGCTCTTGCGTCTGTAGTCTTAATGAAGAAAAGCCGACCCCAGATTGCTGTCTGAGATCGGCCCTGTTGTGAAGCGTTATGCAGGAACCGGATGTCATCTCGCCCTAGACAAGTTGGGTGGCAACTTTGATGGATCAACTTTCACGCGCAACCGACTGTCCTGTACACCGGTTGCGCTTCAGTGTCTGCATTGTAACCAGCATGTCATGTGCTGAGTTTACAGGGTGGACTAGCAAGCACGCGAGGCATCGCCCCTGTGCAAAACGAAAACATTTCGCCAGAAATGGCCAGATTCAATGCGGCCTTGAGGGACGTTCTCAGCATCTCAAAGAGCGAGTTGCAGCAAATGCTTGCTACAGAAAAGCAGGAAAGTGCTGATAAGCCAAGGCGAGGACTGAAGACGAAAGTGAAAGATCCCCAGTGAGTTCAAGAAACAGAGTTCATAGTTTGAATAAGTCCGGGGTTAATTTGGCGGCAAGTACGGGCAGTGCTGCCAAAGCCAGCTTCGGGCAAGGTAGTGTGGGCGCATTCACGCTTGTTCAGGTCAATGTTGATTACACAATCGCCCCGATACCCACGCAGGCGTATCTTGCTGATTATGTCGCGGTTCGACCCCATAGGACGGGCTTTGTATTGGTATTCGGAAAGCTGAACGGGGCTGGTGATGCCTTGAGGACACAGATTGAGGTCATTTTCCCAAAACAGACATTCAATAGCCAGCTTTGGCAATCCTCGGTTCCGCTTCGTGATACACTTTTCAAACTCAACGGAGTGACGGCGAATATGAGCCGTCCAGAGCTTCCGGATGCAGAGAAGACGCAGACTGTCGCAGCAAATAACGTGTTCATGGCCACGACTTTAGAAGAAGCTGTTTTAGATTTCTATTACCTGTCGCCTCGTGGGATTTTCTTCGCAAATGTCACGCAGTCCAATGATGTGGGCGATTTAGAGGCCGTGATCCGAATATCAACTGATGCCTCCCTGCTCAGAGAGTTTCTTGATCGTTGCAAACCGTATGTCGAGGAAGGCCAGTCCAATGTCCAAGTTAAATATTCACGATGAATGCGGAGTGAAGTGGGATATTGTCGAGAATCTTACCTCACCCATCAAGCCCACAAGCACTCGTTGGGGCAGTAAGGTAAGACCTGTGGTGACGAGTGCTGTTGCTGCCTTATTGATGTTCACTTTTGTCGCAGGATCGACCCCGCGAACCGATATAGCGAGCGTTGGATCAGTGTCCGCAACTATGCAGTCAGTTCCCGAACGCAGTTTTTCGGTACGGATGGATAAAGCTCTTCGAAAGCCTACTAAAGACGGACGTGACACGGATGTTGGGATGTCCCACCGCCGTCTCGCTGCATTACTTCCTGTCTTCTTTGAGCCGTCGGAGCCTGAGATTGAATACTCTACGGAGTACAGTCTCTTCTAGCCTTGTCCGACTTCTATCAATCCTTTGAACCGAGCTATAGCCAAGGGGACATCCTTAGTGTGTCCCCTTACGGCGTTATCCGCCCTTCTGAAGAAGGAGAAGGTGGGCCTTGGACCTTTCAGAGCAAGAGCGGGTTGGCTATCGTTCTCACCCATGATTGCACTATCGACAAATCTAATACGAGGTTCGTGCAAATATGCCCCATCTCTCCCCTGAAGGATCTCGAACCATCCTTGCGTGGTGAAGTGAAGAAAAACCGACCGTTTCAGTATTTTTATTTACCTCCTGATGGAGAACTTACGGAAAGTTTTGTAGATTTTGCCTACCCTACGACGGTAAGTCTTAGCATGGTTTCTGGTATCCCTCGCCTCATGACCCTAAGCGATCTAGGACGAAGAGCCCTCTATGTCCAGTACATCCGATGGGTGACGCGATGGGAGATGCGCAAAATCAAGTGTCCAGGGTGTGGAGAAGACTTCAATGCATCTGCCGCGCTTCCGGTAAGGAAGGACTAAGGTCAAGTTATTAGCAATACAGAAGCCCTCCTTAAGCGGAGGGCTTTCCATTTGGAGATGAGAATGAACATGACAGTTGAAATGTACGCACAAGCAATCCACCGCGCGATGAAAGAAACAGCAATTTACCTTCAAATGCCTATAGAACCTTTGTCTGAAAAGAGCCAGGCTGAAAAGCCGACTCGATCTTGATATCTTGGGCGGCTTTCATAATTCCATACTGAATGAGGGCAATTGAAGCGTGTACAAATCTCCCGAGTTGCTCCATCTGATCATCAGTGATTCCCGAATCCAGAAGAGCAGACCTGGACGCGACAATCGAATCTTTAGCATTCTGAATTTCTTCGTTGATATTCATTTAGCCTCTTCTCTGTATGTTTGCCCATCATACGCGGTCCTCAACTTGGACCGTTCCTATTTCGCTTAGGACCACGCTTCCCACGGTACGGGTTAGAAGGACGCTCTTTGACCAACCTTACCCGTCAGTTCCGCATAAGTAAGGCGACGGTTGCCACCCGTCCCCACCGATAAGAAGAAAGGCCTCACCTTCGGGTGGGGCCTTTTGCTGTTGCTGGCTTGCGCTACATTCATCTGCGATGATTTCATCATGCACGCATCCGCAGATGTGGAACGCCCATATTATCGATTACCTTTGGCCCGATTGTGGGTAACGCAGAGCATTTCGCAGTTGTCGGCCGTGCTTCCGCCGCCCTTGCTCCATGCGGAAACGTGGTCCGCGTCCATTTCGTTGAGCTTATAGATTCTGCTCTTGTTCGCGTCGTGCCCTATTGCGCAGAGCGAGCAGTTGGAGCTGCTGTTCGCCTCTGCCGCGCTCGTTTGCTTCTCGTAGACTGAGTGCTTAGTGGCATCGTCGAACACGCGCACTTCCAGCAGCCTCAAATCCTGCTGGCCGCCGAGGATGAATTCGAATATCCCGCGTTTTTTCGTAATGTAGGGATCGCCGTATAGCCGCCTCACGTCGGCAGACACCTTTCCTGGGTCGTAGGACTGGGAGTGATATTGCTCGTAGAACTTGCCCCATTCCAGACCCTGCATCTCTTTTTTGACATCGTTGAAGACCGTTGAAACCCAGTCGATCACGGTGTTGAAGTAGGTCTTCAACTCATTGATGTTGTTATCGTTGCGATGCTCGCTCATGTAGTCGCCAATGTGGCCCTTGCTCACCCAGTCCAGCGCCCGCTCCAGGAAATCCTGCCGGTTCGCGCTGCCCTTGACGTAAGCGCTCCACTTCTGGATGTTCGCGTTTTGGCTATTGCTGAACTCAGCCTTCGCAAGCGTCACGAACGGTCCGGAGTAGATGGCATTTAAGAGCTCTTGGGGTTTAAGAGGCACGCCTGCGATGTTAATCGTCTCGAACCACTGCTTGATCTCGGTCTCCGTGCCCTCGCACTCGTAGATAAGCAATTTCGAGTCCCGAATCTTGGCTTGTTGGTCGGCGGGCAGGCTGTCGAAGTTCTTCGGGTTGCCGTTATCCATGATCGCGAACTTGTTTGTAACGAACCTCCCGATACTGGTGATCCGTTGCTGGCCGTCTAGTACTTCGAATCTGTCGTCACCGACTTTGTTGAAGTAGATCAGCCCGAGCGGATACCCCTTGAGCAGCGATTCGATAACCGCCGCCTCCCTCTTGCCTTCGCCTTCGGCATAGATGTAGTTGCGTTGGTACTCCGGCTGAATGGTAAGCTTCCCGCTCAGCCCGAACAGCCCTTTGCCCTCCAATCGGTTGTACACAAACCCGTCGCAGATATCGGCGACGGTGATGTTAGTTCTCAACGTAGTATTCACTTCTTTGTCCCTCTTGCGCGTTGGGTGCGATGGCGGTGGCGAATCAGAATGCGCTTGAAAATGACGCGCGGCTGAGGTTCAAGCAGACCGAGCATCCGCATGCCCGGGCTGTAGTGTCCAGTACCTCCACGGGCGTGATATGCGCTGATGAACTCCCGACCGAGGGGGCGGACTCCAATCTCACGCATCATGTCCGAGTCGTCACTGTTGCCAAGTATCTCGAACTGGTCGGGATTGTACTTGTCGAGGAAGGTAACTGGGACGCCCATGACGCCCTCGTAGTCGCTGGGAATTTCCTTGTATGTGCTGACCTCGATTGCATCGTAGTTTTCGTAGCGATCGTACGTGGGCTTTCCTCTTAGGTTCCTGCTGAACTTCAGGTTGTCCGCCATTGTCATGAGATTCAAGGGTTCATGGCGGCGACCGTGGTCTAAGTTCGTGTACCAGCACGACGTCGATACACGTGCTATTTTCCTGCCTGTCTCTTTGTCGATGTGGTGAAAGCGCTCCCAGTGGTCAGGTACTTCGAAGAACATTCCTACGTTGAAATTCGTGCATCCAAGCCACAGTTTGTTTTTCTTAATGAGCGGGAAAATCTCCAAGTAGGTGATCGAATTCGTGTTCCCGATGATCAGGAACTTCTTCCCGTGCTCCACGAGTTGAGCGACATACTCCTTGAAGAGGGAAAAAGGCGGGTTGGTGACCACGATGTCCGCCTGCATGAGCAACTTGACGCAGTCGGCGCTGCGGAAGTCGCCGCCTCCCGCGAGGCGTGTGCGGGTGTGGGGGTTCTGCTTCAGGAAGAGCTTGACATCTTCGATCCCGGTCGCGCCGTCTCCGTTGACATCCTTCACTTCCTCGATTTCGACGGCGATCGCCTTGGGCTTTGGGCGCTTGCCATTACCCTCGTCGTACTCACCGAATGTGAGTTGTGCGCCGGCGATCGGGGAGCCGTCGTAGCTGGTGGTGATGAGCTTTTTGAGGCCGAGCTTGTTGAAGTTGGCGGCGAAGTACTTGAAGAAGTTGCTCTCGAATGGGTCGTCGCAGTTGCAGTAGACGACCTTGCCGCGGAAGGTGTCGGGGTCGAACTCCAGGTAGGCCTCGACCTCTTTCTGAATGTCGACGTACTGGGTGTAGAACTCGTCCTGCTTGGCTTTCTTCGCGTTTGATAACCCCTGGTTCGAAGGACTCGCAACTCGGCTCAACAGATTATCCCCCAAAGGTGTCAACGTGCCCGGAATAGCTTGCGCTGCGATTCGGCTGGTCGATCCGATCCACTGTGGATGGATAGGAGGCTGGTCCCGTTAAGCTGACCATGGACTCGCAAGCGAAGGAAAGGCAAGTCAAGTATATAGCTCCAAAGGTTTTCACCGCTCCTGTATTAACATTCTTACGACAAGCCGTTAGTCACCGGCGCAGCTTCACGTATTGTTCCAGCGTCAGCTTCAGCCAGACAGACCCTCGACCCATTTCGATCCCATGCTCGATCGCTTGGCGGCCGGCGAGGTTGAATCGCGCCGAGCAGGCCGAGATTAATCCGATGTACGTGTAGAGGGCATCATCCTCAACGGGCCAAGCCCGCTAGGCTGATAGGCTGCATCTTCGCTTGGATGTCAACCGATGGAATCAGCACGGCACGTTTTCCGTTTTGCTTTTCTTCATCCGTCAGTTCCCATGATCGTTTCATGGCCCAAAGTCTACCGCTTTGGAATGTGTGAGAGAATAAACAACCGGTGACGGCCACTTGATTTTGGCCGCCAACCAAGGAGAAAAAGATGGCAGTCAAACGGGATCTCAGTTCATCTTCGACGTACTCGCCGGGAATGGTATCGGTGTCTGGGGTTGCTTCAACATTCCCAACTGCTGCGCAATTTGTATGGTCTTCAACGCCGGGCCACGAAAATGCCAACGACAATTCTCAAACTGCGTATTCATCCAAGCAGAATCGCCGCCCGAGTAAAACAGGTCGCAGTCCCTCAAAACGCAGTTAATGAAATAGCACTCGTCAATGACAAGAGCTTGCTTAGTGAGCGTCTTTCCTTCATGTTTGGTTATTGACATTTCAAGTCCTGGCTCCAAAGTTGTGTTGCATTATGTTCAGCTAGGAATTAAACTTGTCCCAGCAGTAAGGGCTGATGACCGCGCCCCGTTCAAAATCGAACAGAGCGCAGTCGTCAAGCCGTTAGCGGTACAGCAAATGAAGAGTGGCAACTGCATCGCCTCCCTTCTGTTGGCTTCACTCTTCGAACTTCTGAGGGGACGAGAGCGAAACCCAACGTCAATGTCTAAACCCCCGTCTAAACAGCGGGGGTTTCTTCTTCTTCCTCCTGATTGAGTTCGTCCTCGGGTGCAATTGCACCCTTTTCGGCGAGCCAAAGGTTCGCTCCGCTGGGAGACTTTCCAGTTAGAACAGTTTTGCCTTCAGACTTCAATGTCTGGAGCGCCTCATTTACAGACACAGCTGGAGTCTTCGACCGGAACGTATATCCCCGAGCCTGCATCATCTCTACGATAGATTGGGGCGTCTGCGGCTCAGTTTCCGAGAGGCAAGCGAAGACAGACCGCTTGAGCCCGCCGTAAACAGGCGCATTAGGCTCCTCCTCCGCCTTGACATGGAAAGTGATGCCCGCTGCGCGCGGACTCGCCAAGATCACACGTGCCTGCTTCATATAGTTCAGATCTTCACTAGCGGCTTGCAGGGCAGCTTGTGCTGTAGCTATACGAGCGTCGAGTTCCGCTACCGTCTCTTGAAGTAAAATCGTAACCATAGATTCATTATGGCACATGGGTTGTTTTCCTTTGCCTGTGGAAAAACAATCCATGCACCCCTATGTCTAATAAGGCGTAGGGGTATCATAACTCAGCTACCTGATACGAGGGGATACTTACCCTCTATCGCCTGCCGGCCGCCCGGCTTCGGCATCGGCTAGTTGTTCCTCAATCTGTGCCCGCTGATAGTCGGACAGGGGCTGGTCGAGTGGGTCTTCGTTGGGGGCGATGGGTTTGTCAGCCATGGGAGGAGTTTACGCGGGGCTGGCTGCGCGTTGCCACCCACCGCGCCGAACAAGAAGCAAAAGGCCTCACCTTCGGTGGGGCCATTTGCTATTGGATCGCTATTCATCCTGATCGAGGATGGCCAGTCCCTTAAGGACCGAAGTCTTATCCAGGTGCGCGTATCTGGCGCTCATCTGGATCGTCTTGTGGCCGGCGAGTTCCTGTATGACCTTGAGACTGACCCCACCCTGGGCTAACCGGGAGCAGAATGTATGACGCAGGTCGTGCCACCGGAACCTCTTGACCTTGGCGCGCCGCTTGGCCTCCTCCCACCATTTCTTGTTGTCGCGTATGGCGAAGACGACATCCGCCGCGGACGGATTCGGCGTGTCCATCGCTCGGCGTTTCCGCTCCAGCCCCAGTGCCTGGATCGTGCGCAAGGCACTCACGGCTTTCTTGGTGAGATGAACCTGTCTGGAGGTTCCGTTCTTTGTGTTCCGGGCGGTGCACTCTTTGATCTCGAAGGTTACGTCGGACCACTCTAGGTCGTACTGTTCACCCTCACGCATGCCGGAATAGAGGGCCACATCGAACTCACATTGCCGGTGAATCATGTGCTTGCGAAGTTGCTCATTACGCGGACCGCACGCATCGATGTCGTACTGTAGAACCTTTCTGATCCTGGCTTCTTCCGATGGCAGTAGGTACCGAATCACGCCGTTGTCGACTGGCACCGGCTCAGTGGCGCGGACTGGGTTGTTCTGGATGAGATCTCTCTGGACCCCATAGTTATAGATGGAGCTGAACACGGCTCTGTACCGATTCTGCGTTGCGCCAGCGACCGGCAATGAACGGAACCAGTCCGAGATCTCGCTTACCTTGATGCTGGCAGCCGGCCGCGATCCGAACGCCGCCTTGATAACTCCGATTCGGTGTGGAGGATTGAGCTGATCCTTGTACTCACGCGGCCGATCCTTGATCTGCTGGAGTAGTCCGTCACAGAACTCGCCGAGGGTAGCTCCATGCTGGCTCGTAGACTCCATCTCCTTGTACGTAAGGACCGATTGCTTCGCCGTGGTCGGGACCAGTCCCTCACCACTCCGCTTCAGGGTGCGTACCTTCTCCAGATAGGCAACAGCCGCCGCCCGATTGCGGCCGAATGACTTACGGACCTTCTTCCCATGCATCCAATACCTGGCGTACCACAGACCACTGTCGGCTACCCGCTCGTACACGCCCTCTACCGGTGCTGCCTTCTTTGCCATATCGAACCAGTCTATACCTGCTATGTGACCCAATGGGTCACATGCGAGGGGTTATTCCTGCGACTCACTGCGACCCTTCGCCTTCAAGTGAATTGCGAAATCCCTGTATTCATAGGGGTTTCATGCGCATGGAGTGGCAGTGTGTTGCAGTGCCTGGATCCTTGAAATCGCACTCCTAACGCGAAGGTCGGCAGTTGGACTCTGCCCCGGGCCACCACAAGAACCAAGTAATGACAAGGGTTTTATCGCATGCTGCCGAACGGCAAAGATGTCGCTGTACAGTCTGGTGGCAC
>Ga0224555_1001187_pt1 | contig 37436 bp, 30 predicted proteins | sample 714S23034metaG_FD_180687 | JGI IMG/M metagenome (GOLD analysis project Ga0224555, IMG submission 180687) | Peat soil microbial communities from Stordalen Mire, Sweden - 717 S2 30-34 | ecosystem: Environmental > Terrestrial > Soil > Wetlands > Peat | place: Sweden: Norrbotten County, Stordalen... | reverse complement strand
GAGGCCAGGGCCTGGAACCGAATCATGAATCGCAACAGGGCGAAGATCGACTGGCAGTTCACACGCCGCAAAGCGCGCAGCAGGTTAGGCTACACAAGAAACGTGATCATGCGGTCGTAGTACTAGTTCCGATCCCTCGGTGACTTTGGCTAACCTGACCCTTTCTCCCGAGATCAAAGTCAGGTTGGAACTGTTCATCCGTCAACAGCGGGAGCGTGACCGTTTACGCTCCTTTAATCGGACACCTGCGTCCCGGCTTCTGCTGATGGGCCCCTCAGGGTCGGGTAAGACACTGACTGCATCGGCACTTGCCGGCGAACTGCATCTGCCGCTGCATGTGATTAGCCTCGACACCGTGATAACTCGTTTCATGGGAGAGACGGCAACCAAACTCCGGTTGATTTTTGATCAAGTTGGCATGAGCCGCGGTGTTTATCTTTTTGACGAGTTCGACGCGATCGGCAGCAAGCGAACGGCCGACAACGACGTGGGGGAAATGCGAAGGGTGCTGAATTCCTTCCTGCAGTTCATGGAGGAGGAGAACGGCACAGACAGCGTGATTACTGCGGCGACCAATCACCCCCAGTTGCTAGACGAAGCCCTTTTCCGAAGATTCGATGACATTATTCGATATGATTTGCCCGATGCGCCGATGATCGAACTGGTTCTACGAGACCGATTAATTTCCTTCGATACTGGTTCGGTGGACTGGGACCCGGTCCGTCAGGCTGGTATTTCCTTGTCTCAAGCGGAAGTTGTCAAAGCGGCCGACGAGGTTGTCCGCGATATGATTATTCGAAAGAACAAGACCGTTAATTCTGCGCTCTTGGTTTCGGCTCTTGACCACCGCCGCAAGTTAGCGGATCGGAAATGACATTCACTGTACGACACGACCGCGGTCCAATGAGCCGCCGGACCTAAACGCGCCTGATCCGAGCAAGCGATGGCCACGAACAACCCGGCTCCGATACCGCCCCATATCCGACCTCACTTTCGAATCGAGCGTTTCCTCAAAGCTCCGCGCTATGTTTCACCGCGAACTGGGCGAACTGAAAGGCCTTTTATCGGCGACCGCCGAGAACAAGCCATTCGCTTGGTGCGTGAGCTCTCGGTTGCTTTTGTAGCAGCCCGCGAACGCGTTGCCGCCCGCGCAGTTGCAACTCGGAGGAGAAGGCCGGGCGTTTACGTTGAGTTGCACAGTCAACCTGGCAAGCAGATTCCAGAACTCACTTGGATGAAGAAGGGACTCAGACTCGGCGCAGTGCGCTCAATCGCTGAAGGTACCCAGGTGGGTGCGCTTTTTATCCCTGATAGATCTAGGGAATTTCTTGAGGAGAAGCTAAGGTCCTACGGAGAGGATCTTACTGGTGCCGGAAAGGTGCCCAACCGGGATCGATTCGAGAATCTGGACAGCATTTCCCCAGCTACTGTAGGGAGCCTCTGGGCCGATTCGCGCGGCCTTCCAGCGGATCGGCAGGCCGAATTCTGGTGGGAGTGTTGGACTTGGAGAGATGGAGTCGAAGAACTGCGCGGCATTGCGCAAGAGCTCGAATTTAATCGAAGTGACCATTCTCTAAAATTTCCCGACTTGGAAATCATCCTCGTGCGCGGCTCGATCTCTCAGATGGATGAACTCATCACACTCACGTCATCCATTGAACGCCTGCGCTTCGCTTCAGACTCTCCGGTATTCTTCACGACTACGGTCGAACGGCAACAGCTTCCGTGGGTTGAACACCTCGCTGGTCGAATTGCCGCAGCGCCTGCCGGCAGCCCTGTCGTTTGCCTGCTCGATACAGGAGTTGCTCGCGAGCATCCGCTTATCGAACAGTCTCTTGCGACCGCTGATTGTCTGACTGTAAACCAAGCTTGGAATGTAGACGACAGTCACCCAACCGGACACGGGACCAATATGGCAGGTTCGATTTTATTCTCGGATCTGACTTATCCTTTGGGGGACCGGGCGAATCTTCGGCTTGCATTCGTGCTCGAATCCGTCAAATTGATTCCGCCTCCAGGTTTTCTTCCGACGGATGCCGAGAATTATGGATCCATTACTCAGTCTGCTGTTTCCACTGCCGAAATTCATGCACCGGAAAGGGATCGAACCTTCTGCATGGCGGTGACGAACCTTGATGTCTCCGGGGAGCAGCCAACAAGCTGGAGTGCATCCCTCGATCAGATTTGCTCCGGCAGCACAAGTGGAGGCGGCGATCCAGAAGAACCAAGGCGTCTCTTTTGTATATCGGGCGGCAACATTGGGGATCAGTATCACACCGAGGACTATGAGGATTTGACCGAATTCCCGATCGAAGATCCGGCGCAGGCTTGGAATGCCCTCACTGTAGGGGGATTCACCAACAAAGCAGAGCTCCATCCTGACGATCCGTATGCGACTTGGTCGGCTTTCGCGAATCCGGCAGTTTGAGTCCTTACAGCCGGGTTTCAACAGACTGGATTCATGGCCGCACTCCAATCAAACCGGAGGTTGTCTTCGAGGCAGGCAACCGTGCGTTGAGCCCAGCAGGAAATGAACTTCTCTCCGGTGTTGCCTCGCTTTCATTGCTCACTACGGCGCGAGACTTTCTCACCGAACCACTTACGACCATTTGGGCAACGAGTCCTGCCACGGCGCAGGCTGCCGCCATGGCAGCAACCTTAAAGGCCCATGATCGAACATGGTGGCCGGAGACCATTCGCGCATTAATGATTCACAGCGCCGAATGGACCAACTGGATGCATTTCAAGGGCCTGGTTTTACTCCGCCCTTGACACGGAGTAAACCGGATCGAGGAATGGGCGGGTTCCGTCCGCCAGAACAACGCGGACATACAGACGTACCGTTGGGTTCTCCACAATTCGCTCCCGAGGGTTAATACCCGTCAGAGGCGGCAGAACCCGATTATCTGATCCGAAAAAAGTGCAACCGAGAGTGTAACCGAGCGGTTAAACTCTTTGTTTTCAACTGCTGGCGGAGAGACAGGGATTCGAACCCACCCTCAATGCTTATCTTGAGACGCCGCCGCCCAGTTCCCCACCACCCGGCTGATGTGGGCTTTGTCCAGCTCCTTGACCCACGGCGCGTAGTGCCTGCGGACCATCAGCGTGTCGACGTGTCCCAGCATTCGCCCCACGTCCTCTGGTCGCTGCCCTTCGCGGAGCCACCGCACCGCTGCCGTGTGCCGAAACTGTTTTGTGTTGGCCGGTTTTCGCTTCGGCTGTCCGCGATCGTCGCGAGTTGGCAGTTCCACCCACTTCACTCCTGCGTCATTGATCGCAGCCTTGACCCTCTTGGACCAAGCGTGCGAATCGGTCATTAGTTCGATGCTCGGATCCCGGAATGGCATGTTAGCGTTGCCCTTTGGCAGTGTCTTTATCGAGCGTAGTTGTTGAGCTGCATCGGCGTACAGCGGAATCACACCCTCGACCCCTGTCTTCAATCGTTGGTAGCGATAAACCGAAATCGTGTCCTCGCCAATCCTGACCTCCTCGATCCGAAGCGGATCATGAAGAACGGCGTCCGTGACATCACAGCCTGTGTTTAGCAGGAGCGAAACAAACGTCCAGAGACGTTCGTCATTTTGAACCTGATGCTGAATTGCTGCCACCTGTTCATCGGAATAGGGTCCCTGGACATGGTCGCCGTTGAAGCGTACAGGCTTGATGACCGCAATCGGGTCCTTTTCGAGGATTCCACGCTCGGTCCAGTAGCGAAACATGCTCCTCACCATGATCCACCTCTGCCGACGGGTCAGCACGGCGTATTTGGACCATTCAGCGCTCATGTACCAGCGATCGAGCTGTACGGTCGTGACGTCCTGGATGTGCTCGATCCCCTCGGCTACAGCCCAGGCCATGAACTTCTTCACCATTACTGCGACCTGCTCGCGACTGCCCGCACGTTCAGTTCGACTATTTGTCGCGTCCAGCCAGAGATCGCAGGCACCCTTGACCGTGACAAGCTTGCGCTTGCGTACTGCGACCTTTTTGCGAGCCTCGGCGATGTCGGGGTTAAGGCCTTCCAGGGTACTGGCTGCGATCTCCTGGGCTTCCTTCCAGGAGGGTGTTGCCAGGCTAAATCGCTTGCTCTTTTCTCCACGCGGGCGCAAATAAATCCATTTGGGGCAGGTGCAGACGTTGTATTTTTTCTCTTGGCGATGGGGGCAGGACTGCAGATGGCGCGTGTAGGCTCGGCAGCTTCCGTAAGCGGTCTTCTGATCGGCTTCCATGAGATGTTGTCTTACTGGATACCCTCATTGTACGCCATCCTGTACACGAGATTCACATAAATCGTTAATCTGTTGAAAGTACATATGTTACTTATGTAACGTACAGTATCCTAATAATAGGGGGATAGAAAGAAATTCTCCCCCGCCCACTTAGCTGCAAGAACCACCCAAAGGCTCGCCAGGCGAGCCTTTTCCTTTGCGCAAGGACAAGACCATGCCCACTGCAAACTCGCTCGCCGACCGCTTCATCGCCGACCGCCGCCCCGCGGATGCCTGCCCCAAAGTTGTCAAGTTTGTAAACATCGCTACGAATTTAAAAACAAAGGACTTGCAACTTGTACCCCCGTCAAAGCACAACATCATCGACAAGAACGGCGCACAAAAGGCGAATCCATCCCAGGAGATCCCTGCAGTCCTCGCCACGCGAGGCGACGGCGAAAGCCACGCATCGTCCACGCTTGAAACGCTGTTCACCAAATCGCCAACCCCCAGGGGGCCCACAGAGGGACTCGCTCCTCGAATCAACAACTTCCGAGGGGGTCAACCCCCTCAAACGGTTTTTCTCGAAAGAGGAACGAACGCATCAGTCCAGGAAGGAGACCCGCCCGCTGACCGGTTTCAAGCTGACCGCCTCTTCGCCGACCGGCCTGGAGGGCCTCTATAACTGCGGCTCTCGCCTGCGTCCCCTTTTTGGTTGGCCGTTAGCGGAGGGAAGCGGCGGGGGCTGTGAGGTGATCTCGAGATCCTGGGCGGACTGGGCGCGAGTGAGGTGACGCTCCATGACGGAACGGGCTTCGGCGGCGTTGCGGGAGCGGATGGCACGGAAGATCTCGCGGTGCAGGTCGGCGGATTCCTTGAGGTCGCGGGAGCGCTCGGCGGTCTTGCGCCGCTCGTCGTAGAGGGCGGAGGTGATGGTCTCCATGAGCGCGGCGAGGATGGGATTGCCGGAGGCCTGGGCGATGACGCGATGGAAGCGTACGTCGTGGATGAGGTACTCCATGGGGTTGTCGACGGTGGCGTACATTTCGGCGACCTCTTCGGAGAGGGCGGCGAAGTGCTGCTCGCGACCGCGCTCGGCGGCCAGGGCGGCGAGCTCGCTCTCGAGGATGCGGCGGGATTCGAACATTTGCCAGGACTGGAAACCGTGCAGCGCACCGAGCAGACTGATGGAGGATTTGCCGAGTTCCGGCGGGCCGTTGGCGACGAAGGTGCCGACGCCGTGGCGGACGTCCATGACGCCCATGGCCGCGAGATAGCCGATGCCGGTGCGGAGGCTGGCGCGGCTGATGCGGAGCTTGCGGGCAAACTCGCGCTCCGGCGGAATGCGATCGCCGGGCTGCAAGTCGCCGGTTTCGATCATGCCGCGGATGTGGTTAACCACCCGCATCGTCATGTGTGTATCGGATTTCGGCATGGCTTCCTCGCCCTGCGGGCCACCGTTGGGGGCCATTGTGTCCCTCATTCCGAGATTTAAAATACCTTACGCCGCATTTGTTGTAAGGTCCAACAAAAGGGGAGGCAATAGGGGAGGCAATTTCCTCATGCTGCGGTGTATTCTAGTGGTCGGACCACGGCAGCGCAATGTTTTTTCTGACGGTCCAGGAGGTCAACCAGTCCGATGTCTACCGGTGCTATGGCCCTCATCCATGACGATCGCCTGTTCCCCGCGGATCCCACCATGCGCAACATCGCGCGCCGGCTGTACGCGGAAGTGCGGGATCTGCCGCTGATTTGTCCGCACGGCCACACGCAGGCTTCCTGGTTTGCGAACGACGAAGCGTTTCCCGACCCGGCGAAGCTTTTCGTGCAGCCCGATCACTATATCTTCCGGATGCTGTACAGCCAGGGCATCACGATGGAGGAACTGGAAATCGGTGCGGGGGAGATGAAGGACCCGCGGAGGGTGTGGCGGATTTTTGCCGAGAACTACTATCTGTTCCGCGGAACGCCGACGCGGATGTGGCTCGACTATTCGTTCCACGAGCTGTTTGGGCTCGACGAGCGGCTGTCGGGCGCGACGGCGGACCTTTATTACGACGTGATCGCGGAGCGGCTGAAGACGCCGGAATTTCGGCCGCGCGCGCTGTACGAACGCTTCCGCATCGAAGTGCTGGCGACGACCGATACGCCGCTGGATTCGCTCGCGGCGCATCAGGCGATTCGCGACTCCGGCTGGAAGGCGCGCGGCGTGGATCCGAGAATCGTTCCGGCCTTTCGGCCGGACTCGGTGGTGGATCCGGAATTTGCCGGCTTTGCTGAGAACCTTGCGAAGCTTGGCCAGATGACAGGCGAAGATACGGGAACGTGGAAAGGGTATCTGCGGGCGCTGGAGAAGGCGCGCGCGCGCTTTAAGGCTTTGGGTTGCACTTCGACGGATCACGGCCATCCCACGGCGCTGACGGCGGATCTGCCGGTGGCGGAAGCTTCGGCGTTGTACGACGCGGTGCGGCTGGGGCGCGCCGATGCGCGGCAGCAGGAGCTGTTCCGCGCGCAGATGCTGACCGAGATGGCGCGGATGAGCGTGGAAGACGGGCTGGTGATGCAACTGCACCCAGGCTCGTTCCGCAACCACAATCGTAAAATTTACGAGCGGTATGGGCGCGACGTGGGAGCGGATATTCCTGTGGCGACGGACTACGTACACGCGCTGCATCCGCTGCTGGCGCGCTTCGGCAACGAGAAGAACTTCACCATGATCCTGTTCACGCTGGATGAGACGACCTACACGCGCGAGCTGGCGCCGCTGGCGGGGCATTATCCGTGCCTGCGGCTGGGGCCGCCGTGGTGGTTCCACGACAGCCCGGAGGGGATGCTGCGTTTCCGCGAGCAGGTGACGGAGACGGCGGGCTTCTACAACACGGTGGGGTTCAACGACGACACGCGGGCGTTCCTGTCGATTCCGGCGCGGCACGATGTGGCGCGGCGCATCGACTGCGTTTGGCTGGCGCGGCTGGTGGCCGAGCATCGGCTGGACGAAGACGAAGCGGTGGAGGTGGCGCACGATCTCGCCTACAATCTGGTGCGGAAAGCGTACAAGCTGTAACGCGCTGCGAGTTTCATCGGGGCTCGCAGGTATCGGAGATTGAATGGCGGCACGAGGCACGGACTCTCGCTCGTTTTTCGGTACGCTTGGCTCCGCAGATCGCGTATCACACCAGCGCTGGGTGATCTGCGCGCTGCTGTTTTTTGCCACCGTCATTGCCTACGTCGATCGCGGCGTCATCGCCTACCTCGAGAAGTTCCTGGAAGGCGTCATCCCTGGACTCAACAGCGTCAAGTACGGATACATTCTGGCCGCGTTTCAGGCAGCCTACGCCATCGGCATGGTGGTGGCGGGGGGACTGACGGACAAGCTGGGAACGCGCAAGGCATTTGCGATCGCGATCGGCCTGTGGAGCGTGGCGGCGATGCTGCCGGGGGCGGCGTTTTCGGTGACCACGTTTGGCATCGCCATGTTCTTGCTGGGCCTGGGGGAAGCGGCGAACTTTCCCGCGTGCATTAAGACGGTTGCTGAGTGGTTTCCGAAGCGCGAACGCGCGCTGGCCACGGGCATTTTCAACTCCGGAGCCAATATTGGCAATATCGCTGTGCCGTTGGTGGTACCGGCGCTGGTGGTGCTGGTGAGTTGGCGGGGCGCGTTTGTCGTCACTGGTGGGGCCGGCGTTGTGTGGCTGATCTTTTGGCTCATCTACTATCGCCGGCCGGAGCGGCACCCCAGCGTTTCGAAAGCGGAACTGGAACTGATTCTCAGCGATCCGATTGAAAAGCTCGAAACCGTTCCGTGGAGCCGGGTCTTGCCGTGCAAGGAAACCTGGGCATTTGCGATCGGCAAGTTTCTCACCGATCCGATCTGGTGGTTCTATCTTTTCTGGCTGCCGCGTTATCTGCAGTCGACCTTCGGGCTCAGTTTGTCTTCGAACCGGCTGCCGCTGGTGATTGTGTACAGCGTTTCGACTGTGGGGAGTATCGGAGGCGGATGGATTTCTTCAAGTCTGCTGCGTGCGGGCAAGAGCGCGAACGTTGCGCGCAAGACCGCCATGCTGATCTGCGCGCTGTGCGTCATACCGGTCTTCGCGGCGCCGTACATTCATCACCTTTGGGTGGTGGTGGGCCTGGTGGGTCTGGCGACCGCCGCGCATCAGGGGTGGTCGGCCAATCTGTTCACGCTGCCCTCCGATATGTTTCCCAAGGCGGCGGTGGGGAGTGTGATCGGGATCGGCGGCATGTCGGGTGCCATTGGCGGCGTCTTACTGCAGCTGGCGACCGGATACATTGTGAAAATTACGAACAGCTACGTGCCGCTCTTCATCATTGCGTGTGTCGCTTACGTGGTGGCGCTCGCCATCATTCATGGGATTACGCCCAGGCTGGCGCCGGCGCAGCTCGAATCGTAGGAAAGGAGAAATCACCGCATGAGTCTCTATTGCAAAGTGGGAAGCGCTGACATGGATCTCTCCGGGCAGCAGTTGAACGATCTGCTGGTGGGAACGCTCGACAAGCTGGGGCCGCGGAAGCGGGTGCTGGTGATTCCGCCGGACATTACGCGGCTGCACTCGGGTGCGGGTGAGCTGACGCGGATTGCATGGAAGTACTATGGCGCGCGGCTGGCTGCGATTTTGCCGGCGCTGGGCACGCATGCTGCGATGTCGCCGGAGCAGATGACGCGGATGTTTGGGGATGTGCCACAGTCGCTGTTTCATATTCACAACTGGCGTACGGATATCGAGACGATTGGGGAAGTGCCGGCAACGTTCATCGAGGAGCAGTCCGAGGGCAAGCTGCACTACAGCTGGCTCGCACAGATTAATCGTCTGCTGCTGGAGGGCAACTTCGATCTGATCCTCTCGGTGGGGCAGGTAGTGCCGCATGAAGTGATCGGCATGGCCAACTACAACAAGAACGTGCTGATCGGGACTGGGGGCAGGGAAGGCATCAACCGCAGCCATTATCTGGGTGCGGTCTACGGGATGGAGCGGATCATGGGGCGCGCGGATAATCCTGTGCGCCGCGTGCTGAATTACGCGTCGGACCGCTTCCTGAAGAATCTGCCCATTGTTTATGTGCAGACGGTGGTGGGGCGGGCGGCCGATGGCGGTCTGGCGACGCGTGGACTGTACATCGGCGACGACGCGGAGTGTTTTCTCCGTGCGTCCGAACTGAGCCTGCAGGTGAACTTTGAGATGCTGGACCAGCCCCTGCGCAAGGCTGTCGTTTATCTCGATCCGCATGAGTTTCACAGCACATGGCTCGGCAACAAGGCGGTGTACCGCACGCGCATGGCCCTGGCTGACGGAGCGGAGCTGATCATCCTTGCGCCGGCGGTGAAGGAATTTGGCGAGGATCGCACGATTGACGCGCTGATCCGCAAGTATGGCTATCGTGGGACGCCGGCGATGCTCGATGCGGTTGCGAAGAACGCAGATTTGGCTGCGGATCTCAGCGCCGCCGCGCACCTGATTCACGGATCGTCCGAGGGCCGCTTCACGATCACCTGGTGCCCGGGGCATCTCACGAGCGAAGAAGTGGAGGGTGTCGGATTCAACTACGGCGATCTGAATCAGGTGACGCGCCGCTACGATCCGGCAAAACTGCAGCACGGTTTCAATAGCGTCGACGGGGAAGAGATTTTCTTTGTTGCGAACCCTGGGCTTGGGCTTTGGGCGCACCGCGACCGTTTTAGAAACTGAGGTACTTATGGCAATGGTTGAACTGGGCAAATTTTCTATCGGGGTGGGCGACCGTTTCGCCCATCAGGCGAAGGCGCAACTGCAGGCCTGCATTGAAGCGGGCCACGACGGCATCGAGGTGATTCCGGTCTGGAACAAATCGAATCGTGAGCACAACATTATTGGGTCGGAGCCGTTCTCGGCGCGCGCGGCTGCCGATGCCGCGGTGAAGGCGCTGGGGTGGACGAAACCGTACTTTTGCGATGCGGACCACATCAACCTGACGACGGTGGACCGCTTTCTGGCACCCTGCGATTTTTTCACCATTGATGTTGCGGATTACATTGGCAAGGCCGCCGAGCCGGCTTCGATCGAGAGATTCCTGAAGCGTCGCTCCGATCTGACGGGTGCGATCCGTCTGGAAGGCGTGAGGGAACCGATCCAAATCACGCCGGAACTGCTTCGCGCTACGGCTTCGAAATTCCTGTTCGCCGTGCAGGAAGCGGGAAAGGTCTACCGCAAGATCGAGTTGTCGAAAGGGAAGGGAAGTTTCGTTCCCGAAGTTTCCATGGATGAGACCGACGCCGCGCAAACGCCTGCGGAGTTGCTGATTATTCTGGCGGCGATTGCCGATGAGGGCATTCCCATCCAAACCATTGCTCCGAAATTCACCGGCCGGTTCAACAAGGGCGTCGATTACGTGGGCAATGTCGATCAGTTCCGCCGCGAGATTGTGCTGGACGTTGCGGCGATTGGCTGGGCCACCGCGAATCTAGGACTGCCGAAGAATCTGAAATTGAGCGTTCACTCCGGCAGCGACAAGTTTTCGATCTACGCGGCCATTTTCGAGGCGACGAAAGACTCGGGCGTTCACCTGAAGACGGCCGGCACGACCTGGCTGGAGGAGATTATCGGGCTGGCCGAAGCGGGCGGGGCGGGTCTGGCACTGGCGAAGGAGATTTACACGCAGGCGTACGACCATCGCGATGAACTTTGCGGGCCGTACGCGACGGTGATTGACATCGATCCGGAAAAACTTCCCGCGCCATCGGTTGTGGCGCAGTGGATGTCCACGCAGTTTACGTCGGCGCTGCGTCACGATCCGCATTCGCCGGCCTACAATCCGAGCCTGCGGCAGCTGCTGCATGTAGGCTTTAAGATCGCCGCGAAAATGGGCGATCAGTACATCCGGTTGCTTGAGTCCAACGAGAAAGTGATCGCTAAAAACGTGACTGAAAATCTGTACGACCGCCACATTGCGCCTGTGTTCCTGGGCAAACCGTCACCGGTTGCGGCTCTGGCCCACGCGGAGGCGAAATGAGCATCCCGGCCCTCCAGCTCAATGGGAAAACCGCTGTCGTCGTCGGCGGAACCTCGGGGATCGGACGAGCGATTTCGATCGGCCTTGCTGAAGCCGGTGCTGATGTGGTCGCGTCGGCGCGCCGGCAGGAACAGGTGGACGAAACCGCCGGGGCCATCGAGGCGACGGGTCGCAAAAGCCTGCGCCTGACGTGCGATACGCAGGACCGCGCCTCGCTACAGCGGCTGCTCGATGAATCGGTAAAGGCATTTGGCAAAGTGGACATCCTGGTGAACAGCGCGGGAAAGATTAAGCGCGCGCCGACGCTCACGTTTCCGGAAGACGAGTGGCGTGACATTGTCGATACGAATCTGACGGGCACGCTGCGGGCCTGCCAGATCTTCGGTGGGCACATGCTCGAGCGGGGTTATGGGCGAATCATCAACATCGCTTCGCTAAACTCCTTCGTCGCTCTGGCCGAAGTGGCAGCGTACGCGGCCAGCAAGGCCGCGGTTGCGTCGCTGACACGCTCGCTGGCTGTCGAGTGGTCGAAGAAGGGTGTGCTGGTGAACGCGATCGCGCCGGGTGTCTTCCGCACCGCGCTGAACTCCGACCTGCTCGACAATACGCCGCGGGGCAAGGAGCTGCTGATGCGCACGCCGATGGCTCGGTTCGGGAAGACGGAAGAACTGGTCGGGGCGGCGATTTATCTGGCGTCGGAGGCGGCGTCGTTCGTGACGGGGCAGGTGCTGGTGGTGGACGGTGGATTTTTGGCGAGTGGAGTGAACCAGTAAGGACAGAGTTTAAGGATTAAGGTTTAGAGTTTAGTCCGTCCGTGGTCAGCTACCCTGGTTGATATGCAAGTCTGTTTTCTAAACTCTGATCCCTAAACTCTAAACTCTACCGTCCTGTCATACTAGCTACAGGACCGTTTTCCCCTTGCCCCTCAACAACACCATTGCCGTTGCGATGTCCGGTGGAGTCGACTCGTCGACGGTTGCGGCGATGCTGCGTGCGGACGGTTACACGCTCGTCGGGTTGACGCTGCAGTTGTGGAACCAGCGGCGGCTGGCCGGCAAGGAGGGCATGCCGGAGCAGGTAACGGGCCGGTGCTGTTCGCTGGACGATGTGTATGACGCGCGACGCGTGGCCGAGGCGCTGGATATTCCTTACTACGTGGTGAACGAGCAGGAGCGGTTCGAGGACGACGTGGTGCGGCCTTTCGTGCGCGAATATCTGAACGGGCGCACGCCGATTCCGTGTTCGCTGTGCAACAACCACATCAAGTTCGATCAGCTGCTGGTGAGGGCGCGGCAGATTGGCGCGGACCGCATTGCCACCGGGCATTACGCGCGGAATGAGTACGACGCGGCGCGCAATCGGTGGATTCTGTCGCGGCCTGTGGATGAGTCAAAGGACCAGACGTATTTTCTTTTTGGCCTGACGCAGGAGCAGTTGTCGCGGACGCTCTTCCCGCTGGGCGGCTATCGGAAGCCTGAGGTGCGCGCGCTGGCTGCGCAGCATGGGCTGGCCGTGGCGATCAAGCCGGATTCGCAGGAGATCTGCTTCATTCCGGGCGGCGACTACAAGAAGTTCATCGGTGCTTATCTGCATGAGCAGGGTGAGGAGATTCCCGATACGGCGGGTGAGCTGGTTTCGACCACGGGTGAGGTGATCGGGCAGCACGGCGGGATTCACAACTTCACGATCGGGCAGCGCAAGGGGCTCGGGGTGGCTTCGCCCGATCCGCTGTACGTCATCCAGATCGAGCCTGGGTCGCGTCGCGTAACGGTTGGGTCCGATGCCGAGGCGACCACACAAACGCTGCGCGCGCGCGATCTGAACTGGATCGCGATTCCTTCGCTCGAGGGTGAGATGCGGGTGCGGGCGAAGATTCGGCACCGGCACGAGCCTGCGTGGGCGACGATTCGCAGGGTGGGTCCGGAGGAGGTGGAGGCGTGCTTCGATGAGCCGCAGCGGGCGGTCACGCCTGGGCAGTCGGCGGTTTTCTATGACGAAGATGAAGTGGTTGGGGGGGGATGGATCCTGTAAGGCAGGGAATTGGGAATAGCCAATAGGGAATAGAAAGCCGGTTTTCGCTTATAGGGCGCTATTTGGCAATCATCACCGCACTTCGTTCACGAGCGCACGCATTGCGGGCAGAATTGTGAAGCGCGTCAGGGCGACGGGCTTTTGCGCTTCGTCCAGGATGGCCAGTTTCTGCGCCTTCCATCCCGGCGGCGGCTGCACACCCGATGACAAATACGACAGCGCCTCCAGGCCCATCGTGCCCATTTCCGCCAGTTGCTGTGCGCGGGGGAGAGCCTCGGCGAGCTGCGGTGACGTGGACAGCAGTTCCATCCGGCGCGGGTCCGCGGACCAGGAGCGGAAGGTCTCCTGCAGGGCTGCCTCGATCTCCGGGTGATCGATCGGGTCCTGGAGATACGTGCTCATGAGGTCGCCGAAGTCGTGCTGCGACGGGGGATCGGGCGGCAACGCGTCGACCAGATTGTCGAGCGGCGAGAGCGTGGTGACGCCGTGGTGTTGGGACCATTTGGAACGGGTGTCGAAGTCCACAGGCTCGAGCACGGCCATCAGCGGCCGCAGCGTGTCGATGTCCGGTGTGCCGGCGAGTGCCCGCAGGCTTGCCGACTCCTGCGAGATGTGAGTGAGGCCGAGCGCCTCCAGGCGCAGCGATTCCACCGCAAGGCGCCGGTACATGTCGTCCTCGCTGGTGACGGTGCGCGGCGACCAGAGGCGTTCAGCGATGGCCGCGGTGCGGGGCCAGATGCGGGAGTCGATGGTGCGCGGCGATACGGACTCACTCCACATGCAGGCCTCGCCGCCCAGGATGCGGGAGGCCTGCTCGGGCGTGAGACCGCTGTTGGCGGGCAGGGGGTCGACGCGGTAATGGGCCGATGCCGGGTCCATGTGGTCGAGGTAGTAGCCGGCGGACAGAATGCCGCTGTATCCCTGCTTGGCGCCCGCCGCGAGGGAGTCGAATCCGCGCCAGGACTGGACGACGACGTCTTTCGGGAGGTCCGGCGTCAGGACTTCGTCCCAGCCGATCATCTTCTTGCCGTGCTTCGTGAGAATGGGTAACAGTCGCTGATTAAAATACGCCTGGATGGCAGCCGTACCGTGCAGGTCGTGTGCGGCGGCGAAGGCCTGGATCTTTGCGTTGTGCTGCCATTCGACGCCGTTGTTCTCGTCGCCGCCGATATGCATAAACGCATCGGGAAAAATTTCGGCCATCTCGCCAATGAATTTGTCGAGGAACTCCCAGGTGCTCTCGCGGGTGGGATCCATCACGGGATCGAAGACGCCGAACCTGCGCTCGATGGAGAAGGGTCCGGGTGCGCTGGCCAGATCGGGATAGCCGACCATCCACGATGTGGTGTGGCCGGGGATATCGAATTCCGGCACGACGCGGATACCGCGCGCGCGAGCGTAGGCTACGACTTCCCTCGCCTGGTCCTGCGTGTAGTACTGGCCGTCGGAGCCCATCCCGGTCAGCCTGGGATAGAGCTTGCACTCGATGCGGAAGCCCTGATCGTCGGTGAGGTGCCAATGGAAGACGTTCATTTTCACTTCGGCCATCGCATCGAGCGTGTGCTCGATCACGCTCACCGGCTCGAAGTGGCGGCCGACGTCGATCATGAGGCCGCGCCACCGGAAGCGGGGCTCATCCTGAATGGAAACGGCCGGTAACCAGAATCCGCGTGCGTCTGCCTGGATCAGCTGGAGGAGGGTCTCGAGGCCGCGGATCGCGCCGACGTCGGTGGCCGCGTGCAGAAGCGCATGTCGCGGCGTGATGTCCAGCGTGCAGGACTCGTCTTCGTCGACGCCCTGCACCGCTTCGCCTGGGCCGTCGACGGAGATCGTCAGCGTAGCGGCGGTACCTGACGCTGCGTCCTGGATCATCACGCCTGTCTGATTTTCCAGACGGCGCAGGTCCCGTTGCACGGCTGTCTCGAGGCGCTCATCGTGCGTCCTGTCGAAGCCGACGGAGAATCCAGGCGCGACGGGCAGCCATCCCTCCCCGATGGTGAGCTGGGCTGGTTGCGGCATAAGGGTGTTCACGAATTCGAGCTGGGTGGTTGCGCCCGGCTGTGCCAGCGCGGCTCCCGCCATCATTGCTGCTGTAACCGTCGATCCCATCCACCACCGCCAGGCGCCAACTCGCATCCTTTGCCCTCACAAGAGTCCGGGATCAGCTTACGCAAAAGCTCTGTGGCAACGCCAGCGCGGAAAAGATGCGCCATGAACCCGGAGGCAATCTGTTACCTTGTTTCTTCATTTCTACCAGGAGCCCCGCCTCATGCGTAACCGTTTCGCAGCGCTGGTTGCGACCGCCACAATCGGAGCATCCTTCGTGTTCGCGCAGCCAGCACCCACGTACACGCCGCCGGATGCCGCCACGAAAGAGCTTGCGCTGGGCATTTTTAAGCAGCTCATCGAGATCAACACCACGGACTCGGTCGGCAGCGTCACCGCCGCGTCGAAAGCGATGCAGCAGCGTTTTCTCGACGCGGGCTTTCCCGCCGAAGACATCTATCTCGGCGGCCCGAATGACCGCAAGGAGAACCTGGTCGTCCGTTATCGCGGCACGGGGGCGCACCCGGCGATTCTTTTCATCGGTCATGAAGACGTGGTGGAGGCGCGGCGCGAAGACTGGACTACCGATCCGTTCCAGTTTGTTGAAAAGGAAGGCTACTATTACGGACGCGGCACGCAGGACATGAAGGAGAACGATGCAATCCTGGTGACGACGTTTTTGCGGCTGCACAAGGAGGGTTTCAAGCCGGATCGCGATCTGATTCTCGCGCTGACCGCGGACGAGGAGGGCGGCAAATCGAACGGCGTGGACTGGCTGCTGAAGAATCAGCCGGAGCTGGTGAAGGCCGCTTTCGCTTTCAATCCTGACGGGGGCGGCGTCGAGTTGCAGAATGGTAAGGCCGTTTCGGCCGATGTGGACGCGAGCGAGAAACTGTACGCGGACTTTCAGCTGGTGACCACGAACCCCGGAGGGCACAGTTCGCTGCCGGTGCCGGACAACGCCATTTATCACATCGCCGATGCTTTGCAGCGTCTGCAGAACTACAGCTTCCCCTTCGAGCTGAATGCCATCACGCGCAGCTATTTTGAGAAGCTGGCCACGCTGGAGCCGGCGCAGGCTGCGGCTGACATGCGGGCGATGCTGGCGACGCCGCCCGATGCGGCCGCGATCGCTCGACTCTCGAAATCGCCGGAGTGGAACTCAACGATGCACACCACCTGCGTGGCGACGCGGCTGCTGGCCGGTCACGCCAACAACGCGCTGCCGCAGATGGCCCAGGCAAATGTGAACTGCAGAATTCTGCCGGGGCACTCGCGGGAAGAGGTGCACCAGGACCTGATCCGGATCGTCAACGATTCGAAGATCACGGTGAATTATGTCGACGAGGGAGGCAAGATCTACCCCACAGCTCCGGAAGCGAAAGCCCTGCCGCCGGTGGCGCTGCAGCCGGAAGCGATGAAGCCGCTGGAGAAGCTGGTGGCGGCGTACTGGCCCGGCACGCCGGTCGTAGCCGATATGGCTGACGGAGCTTCGGACAGCATTTATACGAACGCGGCGGATATCCCGACTTACAACTGGTCGGCGATCGAACTGGAGACGAGCGACGTCCGCGCGCACGGCAAGGATGAGCGGCTGCCGGAGGGGTCGTACTGGAAAGGCGTGCAGTTCTGGTACGACTACGTGAAGACGATTGCGGGCGGGGATTGAGCCTGGAGAGCTACTTCGTCTTCGCGTTCTCGGCTGGGGTGGTGACGATGCTCACGTTCGTGATGCCTGCCTGCTTGACCGCGTCCATCAGCGTGGCGAAGGCTCCGAACGAGACGGCCTGATCGGCGCGCAGGTAGATCACCTGCTTCGAGGTGTCGGAACTCTGCGCGCGCAGAATATTCGGCAGATCGTTCAGGTTGACGAGCTTGTCGTTGAGGAAGACCTGCTGGTCCTTATCGATGGTGAGGACCATGCGCTGTTCGGTGATTTCGCGCACGGTTTTGGTTTTAGGAACGTTGACCTGGATGCCCGACTGCAGCACCGGCGCGGTGAGCATGAAGATCACCAGCAACACGAGAACCACGTCCACGAGCGGCGTGATGTTGATCTCCGCCAGTGCGGTTTGGGTGTGGCCGCCTCTACTTGTGAAGGCCACGGTCGGCCTCCCCTGGATCCTGACCCGGCGCGAGGGCGGCTTCTTCCATGCTGTTGAGCAGCTCGCGGGCAAAGTCATCCATGCGTGCGGCGAAGTCGCGGCAGCGGGCGGTGAACTGGTTGTAGGCGACGACCGCGGGGATCGCAACAAGAAGTCCGGCGGCAGTGGTGATGAGCGCTTCGGAGACGCCTGGGGCTACGGCGCGTAGTGTCGCTGTGCCCTCGGTGCCAAGGCCGTGGAAGGCATCGACGATGCCCATGACGGTGCCGAAGAGGCCGACGAAGGGAGCGATGGAGCCGATGCTGGCCAGCCACGTGAGGCGCTGCTCCATGGCGGTGAGGGACTCGCTGGCGGCGGTCTGTCCGGCGCGCTCGAGGGCAGTGATGTTACGCGGCGGGCCAAATCCGCCGGTCTGCCGCCGGTAGGTCTCGTAGACCTCGTCGAAGACGTTGACCAGCGGACTGGGCTTGAACTGCTCGCTTACGGTTGCGATTTCCTGCAGGCGGTTCGCCTTGCGGAAGGCGCGGAGGAAGCGGTGGCTCTGCGCGCGGGCGCGACGGAACGCCACCCACTTGCCAAGAATGATGGCCCAGGAAAACAGACTCGCCACCAGCAGGACGCCGAGCACCGTCATGGCGATCACGCCGCTGTTCTGGAGCATCTCCAGAATCGCGCTGCCGCTGTTGGTGGGAGGCGCGACGGGGTTCGTATCCTGAAAAAGAAGCAACGCGGAGAGGAGACTTATCATCGTCTGACTATCACGTTACCAGAAGCAGGAATCTGGCGTGGGGTTGCACGGGGAGTGGGGAGAACCTGCATCGTTACACCTCAATCCGCGAGAAAAGCCAGGCGCTGGTGCCGAGAAAAATGGCTGCCAGGGCAGCGAGGATGCACAGATCGAGCATGAAATTGAACTGCCAGTTGAAGCTGAATTGCCAGTTGCCGATCAGGACGCCGCGAAGGCCGTCGATGCCGTAGGCCAGGGGATCCAGATGGGTGATCCAGGTGAGGACTCGGCCGAGGTTCTTCAGCGGAAAGAGGGCTCCGGAGAGGAAGAAGAGGGGCATGACCAGGAAATTCATGAGCATCTGGAAGCCCTGCATGTCTTTGATCGTCGACCCGATCGAGGCGCCCAGCGCGGCGAAGACCAGGGCGATCATGCCGATGAAGATGCCCGCGGCAGGAAGCGCGAGCCAGTTGTGGCCCGCTCCGTTCTGGTGCAGCGGCCGGAAGCCTGCGATGAGGCACACGATGAGCATGAGCAGCCCCTGGAGGCTGGCCACGGTTGCGCCGCCGAGGGTGCGGCCGAAGATGATCTGGATGCGCGGCACCGGCGCCACCAGGGTTTCTTTGAGGAAGCCGAACTGGCGATCCCAGAGCATGGCCATGCCGGAGAAGATGGAGCTGAACAGGACGGTCATGCCGATGACGCCCGGCGCGATGAACTGGATGTAGTTGCCTGCGCCGGCTTTGGCGAATACGGGACCGAAGCCGAATCCCAGCGCCAGCAGGTAGAGCGTCGGCTGACCCAGCGACACGATGATCTGCGCCTTCGAGCGGAAATAGCGTTTCAGCTCGCGCAGCCACATGATGTAAATCGCGCCCATCTTTTTCTCCTTAGCGGCCTGTGCTGCCGCTTGCTTATCGCTTTTGCCACATCTGCGCAAACCGTCGCATGGCATCCGTGGAGTTGGCGCCCTCGTCGCGCAGGGAAGAACCGGTCAGCGCGAGGAAGGCATTCTCCAGGGAGTCAGTGTTGGTCTTCGCTTTGAGCTCGGCCGAGGTTCCGATGGCTACGATCGCGCCGTGGTCCATGACCGCGATGCGGTGCGCCACGCGATCGGCCTCGTCCATGTAATGCGTGGTGAGGAAGACCGTGGTGTTCTCGCGCTCATTCAGCCCCTTGACGTGGGTCCAGAGCTGATTGCGGCTCTGAGGATCGAGGCCCAGCGTGGGCTCATCGAGGAAGAGAATTTTCGGCGTGTGCAGGAAGCCGCGCGCAATTTCGAGCCGCCGCTTCATGCCGCCGGAGAAGGTCTTCACGAGATCCTTGCGGCGCTCCCAGAGCTCAAAGAGCTTGAGCAACTGCTCGATCCGCTCCACGCGCACCTTGTGCGGCACGTGATAGAGGATGCCGTGCAGCTCCATGTTTTCGTACGCGGTCTGCTCGCCGTCGAGACTCGGATCCTGAAACACGATGCCAAAGCATTGCCGCGCCTCGCGCTGCTTCACCCAGGGATCGAATCCATCGAGATGGATGCGCCCTGCGGTTGGACGCAGAAGGGTGGTGAGCATCTTGATGGTCGTGGTTTTGCCCGCTCCGTTGGGGCCGAGGAAGGCGAAGATCTCCCCGGAGTCCACCTCGAAGGTGATGTCTTTCACTGCGGTAAATTCGCCAAATGTTTTGGTGAGATTTTCGACACGGATCACGGCCTGGGCCTCCGGGAGAACAAAGCTACCGTTGGGACAATCTATCTAGTTTGCCAGAAAGAGAAACGGCAGGCTATGGGCCGGTTGCCGCGGGAAAGCGCTGTTTTTCTGCCGGGCTCAACGGGTAGGCGTGTTCAGCGCACTTTCTTCAGAGCCGGCGTCCAGGTCGCACGGTTGTCGGGCTGAATCTCGATCGCCAGCGTGCCTTCCTGCCCCAGTTGCAGCTCCGGTCCCTTCACGGTGTGGCTCTTATGCGCTGCATCGGTGAAGTCGATGCTCGTCGTGTCAGTGCCCAGCGCGTGGAAACGATAGCGAAAGCTTGCGCCCGGAGCAATCGTCTGCACGCCGAACGAGCCTCCGGGATAGGACACCTGGACGAGGGAAACCGGCGTGGCCTGCTGATTCACGATCGTGCACGCTATCCACGGCGATTGGCAGCCGGCGAGGAGGGTGCCAAGAGCCAGCGCTGCTCCGCACAAGATCGTCCGCCAACGCTGCCCTTGTTTCATCCGCCGCCAGACTATCATCCGCCCCCACGGCGGGCGCCGTCCTTCCAGGGGGTCATGACTTTGTAGCTGGGAACTGCCGTTGCGTTGGCCTTCGTCGCGTGCAGCAGCTTCCGTCGCACAAGCCAGCGGACGGCTGCCTGGGCCGCGCTCTTCGATACGCCAATGGCCTCGGCCATTTCCTGGAAGCTGATGCGGACTTCTGCGCCGGCACGCGCCTGGGCAGCGGTCAGCCACAGATAGACCAGGAAGCTGACTGGCCTGCGGTCGTGCCCGACCAGGTCGCGCATCAGCACTTCGATTACGTAATCGTCCACGGTCGCCATGGCCTATACCAATGGATAGGTCATGCCTGAAATGTGCCCCGGCCAGCAAGCGCTCGCTGTTTGTCAACGCAAATTTCAGGCAATACCAATGGATACTATAGCAATGCCTGGACGATTGCGCCGGTTGCGCGGGCTCGCTATGCTCCGGAAATCAGAGGAGAGAAACCCGCATGATCAAAGGCATCAAATTCGTTGGCGTTCCGGTCACCGATCAGGATCGCGCTTTGAAGTTCTGGACCGAGGCGGTGGGGATGAAGGTCGCGACGGACCAGCCGTTCAACGAAAAGCAGCGCTGGATCGAGCTGAAGGTCCCCGGCGCCGACACGGGCATCTCGCTTTTTACTCCGGAAGGGCACGAGAGCCGCATCGGGCAGTTCCAGTCGATCTCGTTTTGGTGCGATGACGTTTTCGCGACTGCCGATGCGATGAAGAAGAAGGATGTGGTGTTCGCGCAGGAGCCGAAGAAGGAACACTGGGGCACGTCGGCTGTGTTCAGGGACCCGGACGGCAATATGTATGTGCTGTCGAGCCGGTGAGGGAGTGCAGGGAACAGGGAACAGGGAATAGAGAACACGGCGCCGGGCACAGCTTTCTTCGATCAGCGCTTGCTCGGGAAGGATCGCAGAGGGTTTGGCTACAGGACCGACTTGCGTTCGAGCGCCCGCGCCGTGAGCACGACGCCGGTCTCGCGCGTGTGCAGGGTGATAGGGAAGGCGAGGACATTCCAGACCCAGCGGTCGCCCTTGCTGGGCAGGTTGAGCACGCCGCGGAACGTGCGGTCGATGTAGGTCTCGCGGGTTTCGGCGACGGTGCTGAGAATATCGGCCCAGTCGACGGCCAGTTCCGGCATCTCTTCAAACATGTTGCGGCCGGGGAACCAGTCGCGGGGCTTTTCCAGCACACGCGCGCAGGTTTCGTTCACATACTGCCAGGTTCCTTCTCCGTCGAGGATTTCCAGCACCACGTCGTCGCCCATGGCCATGTTGATGCGGGAGTAGAAAAAGTCGCGCGCGTCGACCACGACGGGCTTGCCGCGCCGCTTGGCCTCAAATGACCGCAGTGCCGTGACCAGGTCGTCGATGGAGCTGTAGCCCTTGAGCAGGTGCATGTCCTCGACGCCGCCAAAGCGCCGCTCCAGCGTGGCCGAGAGAATAATGATGGGCACCTGGGGATGCAGCTGGCGCAAGCGGGACGCGACATCCGTGCCAAATTTTCCGGCGCCCAAGTGATAATCGAGGACCGCGATGTCGATCTCGTCCAGCAGGCTCTCGGCTTCCTCCACCGTGCTGGCCGTCTGCGTCACGTAGCCGTATTTACGCAGGATCGTCGACCGCAGCAGGAGATTGTCGGGATGGTCGTCCAGCAGCAGCACACGAATAGGCGCGGTGGAGGGTTGCACCAGCGACAGCGAGGATTCCTGGTCGTTCGTGGGCATAAGTCCTGTTTTGATGCAGTAGACGGCGGCGGCGCTGTTTTAGCCGCGAGATAATTTGGATGCGTTCGCTTTACTTTACTCTTCGCGCTTCGGTTTGCGCTGGAATTGTCGGAGCAACTCCGGTAACCGCGCGAAGAGCGCCGTGGCGCGGAGCCACTGCTTGTGGTCGAAGGCTGGCGAGCCGGCGAGCATCGATCCGGGAGGAATGTCGCCGTGTAGGCCTGCCTGGGCGATAGCGATGACGTTGTCGCCGATTTTGCAGTGCCCGGCAACGCCGACCTGGCCGGCGAGGATCACATTTTTGCCCACATGGGTCGAGCCGGCGAGGCCCACCTGCGCGCAGAGGAGGGTATTTTCGTCCACGGACGAGCCGTGGCCGACCTGGACGAGATTATCGACTTTGACGCCATCGCCGATGCGGGTTGCGCCCACACTGGCGCGGTCGATGCAGGCATTGGCCTGGACTTCCACGCGATCGCCGAGGATAGTGGGTCCCGACTGCGGAATTTTGTGCCACTGCCCGTGCTCGTCTTTGGCGAAGCCGAAGCCGTCGGAGCCGACTATTACGCCGTTCTGGAGGACGACATCGCTGCCGAGGCGGCAGTTTTCGCGCACCACCGCATGGGCGTGGGCAAAGAAGCGGTCGCCGATGCGGACCCCGGGGTAGATCACGACATGCGGCAGGAGGGTGGCGTCGTCGCCGATGACGACGTTTTCCCCGACCACCGCGTAGGCGCCGATGCGGGCGTTCTTGCCGACGTTCGCCGTTGGATGGATTACGGCAGTGTCGTGAATTCCCACCGGCCAGGCGGGCGGCTGGTAGAAGATCTCGATGGCGCGTGCAAAGGCCAAGTAGGGATTTTTGAGGCGGAGGGTGACTGCAGGCACATCGGGGAAGTCAGGCGTGACGAGGATCGCACTGGCCCGCGTGGTTTTCGCCAGGCCGGCGTACCTGGGATTCGCGACAAACGTGATTTGTCCGGGCTGGGCTTCTTCGATTCCCGCTACGCCCGTGATTTCGACATCGGGCGCGCCGTGCAGTTCGGCTTCGAGCACACGCGCCAATTCGCCCACTTGCATGCGGAGATTGTAAATGGCCGTCCGGGCGGTATTTTGGTATAGTGGCTAACCCGTCGGGCTTGGAGAACGTCCAACTCCTGTGGCATCATCGTTTATAGAGCAGTGACGATCCCACAGCCTACCCGATTGAAAAGCTCACGACCAGTTTTGCGCGCTTTCGCCATTGGCCTGGCATGCCTGGGGCTGTGTGTCTTTGCCTGGGGACTTCGGTACAAGCTGTCGCTGTACGATCCTCCGCGGCCTGGCGCGCATCCGATGCCGGCAGCCAAGCTGCTGACGGGCAACGAACGCCGCGCTGTAGCTACTGTCGATCTGCGGCCTGCTTCCGGCTTGCCCGCCGTGGCTTTTCTCGCCGCTTTCGTTTTCTCGGTTCTGCTGCTCAAGCATCCCCGGATCGTCCCGGCATTCGGCTCGTCGTTGCTGCTTCCGGCCGGTCGCCGTCCCGTGCCAGCCTGGGCACCCTATGCGGCAAAATTCATCCGGCCTCCTCCCCGTTTTCGCTAATCTCTTGTCGATTCCGCGTTAGCCGTACTCCGTCGCCGCAAATCTGCGCGATGGAGATGTCGACCGCTCCCCATTCCGGTCAAAAAGGTTCGTCCCTGGGCCCATTCTCAGGAAGGTGTCTCACCCGATATGCGCAAGCGTCTTTGGATCGTCTTTTCTGCCGTCATTCTTGCTGCTGCAATCTGCGTTCTCGCATGGCGTGGCCATCATCGCACTGCGACCGTGGAAGCCGCCCCCGGTCCACCCGCGGCAGAAGTCGCTCTGGTCCAGCGCGGCGATATGGCGCAGGTGCTTACCCTGGCCGGACAATTTCAGCCCTACCAGGTGGTTGACGTCCATCCCAAGGTTTCCGGTTTCATCCGGCATATTTATGTCGACATCGGGGACCGCGTGCGCCAGGGGCAGAGCATCGCTGTGCTGGAAGTTCCGGAGCTGAAGGCGCAACTGCAGGGCACTGTTTCTGAAGTCGCTCGCAGCAGCGACGAGATTGTGCGCGCGCAGCACGAAGTCCGGCGCGCCGAATCGACCCACTCCGCGCTCCACGCCGACTACCAGCGGCTGCTCGACACGTCGAAGGCGCAGCCGGGCCTGGTGGCGCAGCAGGAACTGGACGACGCGCAGGCCAGGGACCTTTCTTCGGGGTCGGAGGTCGATGCTGCCAAGGCCGCCCTGGCGGCGGCGCAGAAGGGGATGGAGGTTTCGAGCGCCGATAACGCGCGGGTGAGCGCCATCGAGGACTATACCAACGTGGTGGCGCCGCTGGACGGCGTCATCGTCTGGCGCTACGCCGACACGGGCGCGCTCATCCAGGCCGGCGTGAGCTCGAACGATCAGGACTTGCCCATCGTGAAGCTGGCCGAGGCCAACGTGATGCGATTGCGCCTGCCGGTGCCGGAATCCTACGTGCGCTACGTGCATATCGGCGATCCGGTTAAAGTGCGGGTCGATGCGCTCAATAGTTCCTTCACGGGCAAGATCGTGCGCTTCACACGGGAGCTGAATTTCGAAACCCGCACGATGGAAACCGAAGTCGACGTCGACAACCCTGGTCTTGCGATCGACTCCGGCATGTACGCCAATGCGCTGATGCGGCTGAACCATGCCGACCAGGTGCTCACCGTTCCCGTGGGAGCGATCATTCTACATGGCGATCAGCAGCAGTTGTACGTGCTCGATGCCAGCAACCACGTGGAGATTCGGAACGTGCAGGTCGGGATCCGCGGCAGCCAGCTGGCTGAAATCCAGAGCGGTGTCAATCCTGGCGATCGGGTCATCCTCGCCGCCCAGGCCAAGTACGACCAAGGCGAAGCCGTCACACCCGTGGTCGAGAAGAGCCCTGCCTCGGAGACCGCACCGCAGACGGGCGGGATGATCGACATGAACGGCGACGCCACCTCCACGAGCGGAGGCCAGCAGTAAATGCCAAAGTTTGCGCTGAATTATCCATTTTTCATTCTCATGCTGTGCCTCATCGTCACGATTGTGGGGATCGTGAACCTGTTCAGCATGCCGGTGGATCTGTTCCCGGAAATCGACATGCCGGTGGTGGTGGTGGCCACCTTCTACAACGGCATGCCGCCGGAACAGATTGAAGCCGACATAACGAACACCTTCGAGCGCTTCTTTACGCTCGCGGCCAACGTCGATCACAGCGAGTCGCGCTCGCTGACGGGCGTGAGCCTGATCAAGATTTACTTCAAGCCGGGCACCGATCCGAACGCGGCGCTGAGCAACGTGTCGAATCTGGCGATGGCCGATCTGCGGCGTCTGCCTCCGGGCACTCTGCCGCCGGTGGTGCTGGGCCTCACGGCCTCCACGCAGCCCGTGTGCCTGGTAACCCTCGAAGGCAAAGGCCTGAATGAGACGCAGCTGAAGGATCTGGCGCAGTTCCAGGTCCGCAACCAGATCTCCAACGTCCCGGGCGCTTCGGTTCCGCAGCCCTTTGGAGGGACCTATCGCCAGATCCAGGTCTACGTCGATCCGCTCAAGATGGAGGCGCGCAACCTCAGCCTCAGCGACGTGGTCACCGCGGTCGACAGCTCCAACCTGATCCTGCCCGCGGGCGACGTTCGCATCGGCAACAAAGACTTCAATATTTACGCGAACAGCCAGTTTCCGTCTGCCGCGGCGATGAACCAGATGCCGCTGAAGTCCGTCGGCAATGGCTCTGTTCTGGTCGCCGATATCGGACACGCCGTCGATTCCGGCGCTCTGCAGTACAACATTGTCCGCATCGACGGCCAGCGCTCGGTCTACGTTCCGGTCCTTAAACAGGGCGGCAACAGCAACACGATCACGATCGTGGACGGCATGAAGGAGGCGATCAAGAAGCTCGTCGACATTCCACCGCAGCTCAAGACTGCCGTGGTCTTCGATCAGGCGGTGTTTGTGAAGCTGGCGCTGAAGCAGCTGGTGAACGAGGCGGCGATCGGTCTGGTGCTGACCGGCATCATGATCCTGCTGTTCCTCGGCAGCCCGCGCGCCACCGTGGCGGTGATGCTGTCGGTTCCGCTCTCGGCGCTGGCGTGCATGCTGATGGCGAACATGCTGGGCGGCACGATCAACACGATGATCCTCGGCGGGCTGGCGCTGGCTTTCTCGCGGCTGATCGACAACGGCGTGGTGGTGCTGGAGAACATCTTCCGCTACATGGAACTGGGCGAGCCGACGCGCATCGCCGCGGAAAAGGGCGGCACGGAGGTTTCGCTCGCCGTACTGGCGGCCACCGTGACGACGTCGATTGTGTTTCTGCCGGTGGTCGGGCTCTCGGGCGTGAGCAAATATCTGTTCACGCCGCTGGCCATGGGCGTAGTGCTTTCGATGTTCGCCTCCTACGCCTTCGCGATGACGGTGATTCCACTGTTCTGCGCGCTGTTCCTGAAGGGGCACAGTCACGGCGAGCGGGACGAAGAAGGACATCCGGTGGATCAGCACGAGGCGAAACCGAAACGCCGTTTTGGTCTCGCGCCTATCGTGGCGAAGTTCAACGAGTACTTCCAGCGCATGGTCAACAGGTACGAAGGCCTGGTGCGCCGCTCGCTGCTGCGTCCGGGATTCACGACCGCGGTCGTTCTGGGAGGATGCGCCATTCTGCTGGCCGTGACGTTTCCGTTCCTGGGCCGGGCCTACTTTCCGCGCACGGATCCGGGGCAGTTCATCATCAATGTGCGCATGCCCTCCGGCACGCGGCTGGAGGTCAGCAACGAATACATTGCGCGCGTAGAGAAGATCATTCGCGAGGAAGTGAAGCCGAAAGACCTCGACATGATTGTCTCGAACATCGGGGTCTATCCCGACCTCTCAGCGATCTTTACCTCCAACGCCTCCATGGACACCGCCTTCGTCCAGACGAGTCTCAAGGAAGGCCACTCCATCGGAAGCTATGAATACATGCGCCGCGTGCAGGAGCGTCTTTCGCGCGAGATGCCGGAACTAACCACCTACTTTCAGGCGGGCGGCCTGATCGACGGGGTCATCAACCAGGGGCTGCCGGCGCCGATCGACCTGCAGATCGCCTCCAGCAACATGGACGGCGCCTACCAGCTGGCAGAGCAACTCGCGGCGAAGATTCGCACCTTCCCCAACGTGAGCGCCACCTATATTCCGCAGGACATCAATTACCCGGGCATCCAGCTGAACATCGACCGCGAGAAGGCGAGCCTTATCGGGCTTTCCGCCAAGGAGGTGGTGGATAACGTGATCACCGCTCTGACCTCCGACGGCATGGTCGCGCCCAGTTACTGGATCGATCCGGCCAGCGGCAACAACTATATGGTGACCGTGCAGTACGCGAATCACTGGATCCAGAACATGTCGATGCAGGACTTCGAGAGCATTCCGCTGCGCGGTACCCATCCGCCTGGGTTCAGTCCGGTCGATGTGGGACGAACGGCTTCCTCCCTGCCGATCGATATGTGGACCGGGGATCACCGCGCGGGGTATACGCCGCTCAACTCGGTAGCCGATATCCGCCTGATCAACACTCCGACCGAAGTCGATCACTACCAGATTCGGCGCGTCATCGACATCTATGTTGCGACGAAATCCGAGGCGCTCGGCACCACGGGCGCGAAGGTCCGCGACCTTATCGCGCACACGCCCACCGATCGCAACACGCGCATCCTGCTGCACGGCGCGGTGGTGAGCATGAACGAGGCGTTCGAGAACTTTGGGCTGGGGCTCCTGCTTGCGGTGGTGCTGGTCTATCTGGTGCTCATGGCGCAGTTCACTTCGTTCATTGACCCGTTCATCATCCTGATGGCCATTCCGCCCGGCATCGTGGGTGTGGTGGCGCTGCTGCTGGTTACAGGCGCCACGCTGAACATCATGTCGCTGATGGGCACGATCATGATGACCGGCATCGTGGTTTCGAACTCGATCCTGATCGTGGACTTCTCGAACCTGCTCCACAACCAGGGGCTACCGCTGCTCGACGCCACGGTAGAGGCCTGCAAGATGCGTCTGCGGCCGATCCTGATGACGTCGATGGCGACGCTGCTGGGCATGATTCCGATGGCGATCGGCGCCGAAGCGGGCAGCGAGCAGTACGCACCGCTGGCGCGCGCTGTGATCGGCGGGCTGGGCGTTTCGGTTGTCGTCACCATGTTCCTTGTTCCCGCGGTTTATCTGGCGATCCATTCGCGCCAGGAACGGCGGGCCAACGAGCGCCGCGGAGCCGAAGCATGAGAACGAACCTGATTCTTGCCTCCGTTGCTTTGCTGTGCTGTCCACTTCTGTTGGCGCAGTCGGCGCTGCCTGCGGCACCGGGACCGCAGGTGCTTTCGTCGCTGCAACAGCCGGGGGCGATGCCTGCGGCAGCCGGCACGCAGCAACCGACCGCGCCTGCGCCTGACGCCAACTTGCCCGCACTCACGCTGGCGCAGGCGGAGCAGATGGCGATTCGCAACAACCCACAGATCACAGTCGGCAAGCTCGAGGCGCTCGCGCAGCACGAAATCACGCGCGAAGCGCGCTCCGCCGAGTTGCCCAGCGCCACCATTGCGGCTACAGCGGTCCAGGCAGAGGAAGCCAGCCGCATCGGAGCCGGCTCGCTGACCTCATCGCGACTTCTGCAGCACGCCGGCGTGGGGACGAGTGTCACACAGCTGATCTACGACTTCGGCCACACACATAACCTGGTGCTTTCGCGCAAATTGGCGGAGAAGGCTGCGAACGCGAACTCCCTTGCCACAACGGAGGAGATTGTTCTGGCTACGGACCAGGCCTTCTACGACGCGCTCACGGCACAGGCCGAACTGAACGTCGCCAAGCAAACGGTCTCTACGCGGCAGACGACGGAAAGCCAGGTAGGCGAGATGACGCGGAACAAACTCAAGTCCACGCTGGACCTGAGCTTCGCCGACGTCGATCTTTCTCAGGCGCAACTCCTGCAACTCGACGCGCAGAACAACGCCGACTCGGCCTTTGCGGTTCTCGACGCGGTGCTCGGCCTCGACCATGACGTCCGGTACAACCTGATCGAGGAAACGGGTGCGCCCCAACCGCCGCCGCCCGCTGTCGATCCGCTGGTTCAAGCCGCGTTGCAGCAGCGGCCGGACTTGCAGGCACTGACGTACGATACCGAGTCCGCGCAGAAATATGCGCGCGCCCAGTGGGACCAGCTGCTGCCGACGATTTCGGCGGCGGGCACGGTGGGAGCGCTTCCGGTTCATCCGGGCACTTACTACATTACGAACTGGTGGGGCGGGGTGGGCGGCAACATCAACATCCCGGTGTTCAACGGGTTCCTCTACAGCTCGGAAGCGAAGGAAGCAAAGTACCGCGCGCAGGCGGCGTCGGAAAACGGGCGCGATCTGCGCGACCGCATCGTGCGCGACGTGCGCACCTCCTGGCTGCAGGCGAACAACAGCTGGCAGCGCATGTTTGTGACGGCGCAACTGGTCAAGCAGGCGAACCTGGCCATGGATTTGGCGTCAACCCGTTACAAGCTCGGCCTCAGCTCCATCGTAGAACTGAGCCAGGCGCAGCTGCGGCAAACCAGCGCTCAGATCGAGGACACCAGCGCGCGGTATCAGTACCGGCTGGCGCTTTCGACGCTGAACTACGAGATGGGGATCAGTCCGTAGGGCGGGGAACGCGGAAGGAGAGTTTAGTGATTGGAGTTTGGAGTTTAGAAATGTGCGGAACTCTGCACAGGCTCCAAAAACCAGCCCCGGCGATGATCGCCGAGGCTTCTAAACTCTAACTCGTGAACTCTATTCCCTACGGAGCCCCGCTGCCGACGGAGCGGCTCTCGGTCACGTAGTTCAGCGCGCCGCCTGACGCCTGTCCGGGATACTGCGAGTTCACGTGCATGTCCACGATGTTGCCTTCCATCTCCATCGTATCGCTCACAATATCGGTGTCGGTGCGAATGATGGTCAGGAACGAGCTGTTCTGCGAGGCCACGTAGACCTTGCCGATGGGGTAGTTGTAGACCGCCGCAATGGCGTGCGGATTCGCCGCCAGCGGAATCGTCTTCAGCACCTGGTAGTTGCGAAGATCGACCACCGAAACGCTGCCGGGAGTGCCGGCGTCGATGTCGCCCTGGTTCGCGACGTAGACGCGGCTGCCGTCCTGAAGAACCGCCGCCTCCACTGGGTGCAGCCCCACCGGCACGGTGGCCAGCACTGTGCCGAAGGTTGTGCTGTCGTTGCCGTAGATGTCGAGGCTTGTGTCGATGATGCTGATCGAGTTGCCGTCGTAGTTGGCGGTTACCAGCACCTGGCCGTTGCGGTAGTAGTCGGCAAATACCGGGCCGGCACCCACCGCGATCGTCGAGTGCGCCGCATCGATCGCATTGAGCTGCGAGTTGATCACCGTGACAGTGCCGCTGCCACGGTTCATGATGAACGTCCGCTGGCCATCCTGGGTCATGAAGCCGTAGACCGGGCAGATGCCGAGGGGCAGGCGCGCGGAGATCGTGTTCGACGTTGTCTCGATCGCGTCCGCCTCGCCGGTGACCGTGACCGCCGACGGATTGGCGCAGGCGCCCCAGGCCAGCGCTCCGCCGCCGGTATTGCCCTGGCTGATGGAGTACATGCGCTGCGCGGTGCTGAACCCGGCTAAATTGATCACCGACGGCGCCACCGGAATCTCCTGCTTCAGCGCGGCAGGGCTGCCTGTCATTTGCGCCACACAGTTGGTTGCCAGGCAATCGGGCCCGTGCAAGCCGACTTCCGTCACATAGAGCTGACCATTCGCCAGCAGCGCGTTGGTTGGCTCGGATCCAGGCAGCAACGTGCTGGTCAGCACGTTCTTCGATAGCAGAGACGTGGTCGTGGCCGTGGCCGTCGTCAGGGAGCCATCGCAGTTGGGGGCGTAGACGCTGGCCCCGGTCGTGTCCAGCGAGAAGGTGATCGGGCCGAGGCCACCGTTGGCCTGCGCCACGACGGAGTCTCCGGAGAAGTCCAGCAAGGTGTAGATCGCCGGGGTCGCATACTGCGTGCCGCTGCAGGGCCCGGTGACGCCGGCCAGCAGCGGCGAGAAGCCTGGCTGGGAGACCACCGTGACGTAAGCGATCGGCTCTGCCGCAGGGCCTGTCGGGTTGATGGGCGTAATGACCGGCCGGTATTGATTGCCGCAACCGACGGCCAGCGCGACAAAGGCCGCCGCCAGGCTGGCTGCCGCTGCTCGTGCAAAGCCGGAGCCAGGGATTCGATGAGAAAGGATTCCGGCTCCGCGCACCGGCCAGCTCAGGAAAGATGCCTTACAACGCACTCGCAATACCCGACTCCTCAGACCGGCCCGGGAATGCCGGACGCGGCTTTAACTCTTTGCTGATAGAAAAGATGATTGTACTGTACGCGGCGCGGCTCAGGCCGCGCATGAGCTATAGACGATGAGCGAAGCAAAGGGTCCCGATCCGCGTCCGCAGCAGGCCGCGCTGCACTGGCAGTCGCAGGCGGTGCTGCTGCTGCTGGTGCCCGTCACGGCGGTGTGGGTCATGCTGGAGGCGGGGCAGTTTTGGTATGCGCGCGACGGTGCGCTCTGGATCGGCGCTGGGCTTTGCCTGCTGCTCTCGGCGGTGGTCTTCTCCACCCGCGCCGCCACGCCGGGAGCGGCGCTCACAGGGGCGGTCTTTGCCGGCGCGCTCTGGCTGCAGACGCCAGGGTTGCACACCGCGCTGTGGCCGCTGCTGGCTCTGCTGGTGCTGACCTTCTCGGCGACGCGGTTTGGGCGGCGGCGGAAGGAGTCGCTGGGGATTGCGGAGGGACGGCGGGGGCGGACGGCTTCGCAGGTGGCGGCGAATCTGGGAGTGGCGGCGCTGGCGGGGATCCCGCTGTCGGCGGCGCACGTGTTCACGCCGGTAGCGTTTGGAGGGCGAGCGGCCATGGCGGCGATGGTGGCGTCGATGGCGGAGGCGACGGCGGACACGTTGTCGTCGGAGCTGGGGCAGGTGCTGGGCGGGACGCCCTGGATGATCACGAATCTGCGGCGCGTGCCGGCGGGGACGGATGGGGCTGTGTCGCTGGCGGGGACCCTGGCTGGGGCGGTCGGGGCGGCGGTTGTGGTTGGGGTGGCGCTCGTCGCGCTGCCGCAGTTTTCGCGGGCCGATGCGGGGGTTGCGCTGGCGGCGGGGATTGCGGGGACTGTGGTGGACTCGCTGCTGGGAGCGGGGCTGGAGCGGCGAGGCTGGCTGAACAACGATGCGGTCAATGCGCTGTCGACGCTGGCGGCGGCTCTGATGGCGGCTTGGGCGACGGGGCGGGTGTGAGGCGATCCCGGATGGCGGGACGAGGAAGGGTGTGATGGCCCCTCCCCCCTCCCCCTCGGTGCGGGAGGGTCATTGATTCCTCAGGGCTTGCCTGGTATTGACTCGTTTGACAACTGGCGGGAAGCCGGAGGCGGGAGGCCAGAAGCAGGAAGCTGGAAGGAAGAAGGTCGCAGTAAGAATATGGCGCCGAAATGGGTGCGGATTGGCATCGCGCAAAGAGAAAGGCCGCCTAAGTGGCGGCCTTTTTTCTTTCTGTCTCCCTATTATCAGAATAGCAGGTCGAGTTATAAAGCCTGCCACACTTGTTGGGGTGTTGGGGCGGGGAAGTTATGTGGAATGAGGGGAAACACTTTCGTACCGTGGAGGAAAAGCTTGACAGATAGTACGCACGCGCTAAGTTCCACGTGAAACATGCTGTAATTATACCTATATAAATTATTCAGTCATCGAAACTACGTTACTTAAGTTAGCTGGCTCGATATCTTGTGCTATCCGTCGCAGGCGCTAGCTGGCGGATGGTCGTCCTGACCATCGACGGCGGTCCGGGCGCACTCATCATGGGATTCAGCAGCCGGCGGGTGGGCTGGGCACCGAGAACAGGTTGAGTCAGGTGAGCTGCTGAATATCTTCGGGGTTAGTGGCATGGAAGTGGCGTAGAATGATGGGTCATTGGGGGGGGGCAGTTTTTCGTGGATAACAATCCGTTTCAAACTCGGCAGCCGTACGTCGAAGGTAACCTGAAGGTTCGCGTTCCGCAGCGTGAAGCGTATACCGAGCCCGTCAAGTTCGCCGCCCAAACTGGCGTCCCTAATCGGGAGGCTGGGATTGTCCTGCCCGTTGGTTGTGGGAAGTCCGGCGCTATCACGCTCACGCCTTTCGCTTTTGGGGCGAAGAGGGTGTTGGTGATCGCGCCTGGACTTAACATCGCGGATCAATTACAGAAAGACTTTGATCCAGCTAAACCAGAAATGTTCTACGTAAAATGTGGGGTCTTGGATGGCGAGCCGTTTCCTGAGCCCGTTGAGATCCGGGGCACGACGACTAACAGGGCTGATCTCGAGGAAGCTGACGTGGTTATCACAAACATCGGACAGCTGCAGGGCACAGAGAACCGGTGGCTCCAAACTCTTCCGGCAGACTTCTTTGACCTCATCCTGTTCGACGAGGGGCATCACAACGTTGCCGCGAGTTGGATAGCCCTTCGGCGGCATTTCCCGGCCGCCAGAATTGTGAACTTTAGCGCCACCCCGGTGCGTGCGGATGGCCAGCTTATGGCCGGCCGGATCATCTACTCTTATCCAATTTTTCGGGCGATACGCGATGGATACGTGAAGCGGTTGAAGGCTGTCGTTTTGAACCCGCGGACATTGCGCTATGTGAGAGAGGAAGACGGGAAGGAGATTGAAGTAGGGCTGGACGAGGTCCGTCGTCTCGGGGAAGCGGAAGCGGATTTTCGTAGAAGCATTGTGACCTCGAAGGAAACGGTTGCCACCATAGTCGATGCTTCAATCAGACAGTTGAACAGATTGAGAGAATGTACTGGTGAGCGCAGGCTAAAGATCATAGCTTCTGCCCTCAACTACAAGCATTGCATTCAGGTTGTCGAGGCTTATACGTCGCGCGGATTAAGCGCCGACTACGTTCATTCGCAAGAGGTGGGTGCAGCGAATGCCAGGGTTCTGAAGAAGCTAGAGAACGATCAGCTCGATGTAATCGTGCAAGTGCGGAAGTTGGGCGAAGGTTTTGACCACCGCTTTTTGGCAGTTGCCGCTGTATTCAGCATTTTTCCAATTTGTCGCCATTCGTTCAGTTCGTGGGACGCATTATGCGTGTCGTAAAGCAAAACGCTCCGGGAGATCCGGTGAACAATGGCGTGGTTGTGTTTCACGCCGGAGCTAATGTTGCTCGGCGATGGGAGGATTTTCAGAGCTATAGCGAAGCTGACCAGGAGTTCTTCGATCAGCTTTTGCCTATCGAGGATCTTGATTTCTCGAATGCGGAGGAACTTGAGGCGGAGCCTGTCATTAGCGCGACGGGTGGGGGAGATCAGGTTCAAGTGCGCAGCCAGACGGATGTTCGCCTCCAGGAAATTCCATTGTTGGAAGACGACGCTGAGGCCGTCGCGGCCTTGCTGCTGCTGCAGGGCAAAGGTTATACGTCGGTGCAAGTTAGCGAGGCTTTTGACGCTCTCCGGGCAGTTCCGGTAACGAAGGCGCGCGCTCGACAGGCAAAGCGCCACGGTCTCAGCGAGATGGAGCGTAACGCCGCCGGCAAAGTGCTGAAGCAGCGGAAGGTGAATCCAGGTGGCAAGTCGCTCGACCCGACTCATCAAAAGACGAATTTGGTCTTCATGATCTCGGCGATAGCGCGCTTAGTAAACAAAGCAGTGGGCAAGCGTGCTCGGCAGCGCAGCGAATTCAGTAGGCCTGAGCTGGATAAGATTGAAGGCGAGTTCAACGATATCGTCTCGCGTGCGACAGAGGAGGTCTTTGGTGCCAAGTAAATCTCTGGTGATCCGAGTAGATATCGACCATGCGGCGAAATTGCACTACTGTCAGGCAAGTGACAAGCACGTGATCAGGTTGGGTGATGCCCGTCTAAAGGTGCGTAATGGAATGGGTTGGGATCACTATTGCGTACCTTGCGCCAAGGCCATCGTTCAACGCGATTTGGCAAAACTAGAGGGGTTAGCACGAAGGCTATTCGATCTGCCGCCGACCATCTCAGGGATCGCATAAGCTCGTCTCGCGTTCACTCATCGAGGTGTGTTGGGATTCGTGTTGCCGTCTGGTTCTGAGGGGGCGGGCTCGCAATCTGCCTCGTCGGAAAACTCGAAAAACCGCTGGTGGATGCTGACCGAGGCCGTGGGCCCAGAGTACTTTGGAAAACCGCGCGGTGGCTGAAGTACTGCTGAGATCTGCTGGGTTGCGCTTTTTCAAATCGGGACAAAACGGTACTTTCGGACTGTGGTCCAGGGTCAGGCACGTCGACTATCGTATGCGCAGAGGCGCATGCTTCTTGCTGTGGGGTGAACCTGGCTTCCTCAGCGTTCTTTTTTGCCTTGGACCTTTTGGGGCGCTTCGCTGGTGCCGCACTTCAGTCGATGCCGAGTTTGTGCTGGAGCTGTTCGAGGGTTATGCCTTTCGTCTCTGGGTAGAGGAAGAGGACGACGAAGAACTGCAGGACCATCATGGCGGCGAAGAATCCGAAGGGGGCGGCTTTGGAGTGAGCGGCGACCCAGGGGAAGAGTCCTGAGATAAAGGCGTTCATGATCCAGTGGGAGCTGCTGCCGAGGCTTTGACCTTTGGAGCGGACACGGGTGGGGAAGACCTCGGAGATGTAGACCCAGATGACGGCTCCCTGCGAGATCGAGAAGAAGAAGATGAAGCCGACCAGCAGCCAGACCAGGTCGGCCTGGTGCGTGTTGGAGGCGAAGATGGCGGCGACTCCGGCGAGGCAGGCCGCGGTTCCGACCGATCCGATGAGGAGGAGGGATTTGCGTCCGATTTTGTCGATCACCGTCATGGCGAGGATGGTGGCGCAGAAGTTCATGGCGCCGAGAAGGACGGCCTGCTTGTCGCTGGAGAGCGAGGAGTAGCCGGCGAAGCCGAAGATGTCGTTGGCGTAGTAAAGGATGGCGTTGATGCCAGCGAGCTGATTGAACATGCCGATGGTGACGGCGAGAAAGATGGGCAGGCGGTATTTGCGCTGGAAGAGGGGCTCGTTTTTGGCGGCACGCTCGAGGTGGATGGAGTCGATGATTTCTTTGAGCTCGGCCTCGGTGTTGGGGGTGCCCATCATTTGGAGGACCTGGCGGGCTTCGTCGATGCGATTTTGCGTGACGAGCCAGCGTGAGCTGCGCGGGATTCCAAAGAGGAAGAGGGCGAAGAGCGCGGCGGGGATGGTAGCAACGCCGAATTGCCAGCGCCAGGCGTCGGCGGTGGCGACGAGGCGGGCAACGCCGTAGTTGGAGGCGTAGGCGAGCAGGATGCCGGCGACGATGTTGATCTGGAAGAGGCCGACGAGGCGGCCGCGGAGGCGTGCGGGGGCGAGCTCGGCGAGGTAGACGGGGCCGAGGACGGAGGAGCCGCCGATGCCGAGTCCGCCGATGAGGCGGAAGCAGAGGAGCGAGGGCCAGTTCCAGGCGAGCGCGCAGCCGGCAGAGGAGATGAGGTAGAGGAGGGCCATGATGCGGAGGGCTTCGCGGCCGCCGATCTTCTGGCCGAGGGGGCCGGCTCCGATGGCGCCTGCGACGGTGCCCCAGAGAGCGATGGAGACGGTGAGTCCGAGGGCTCCGGCGCTAAGGTGGAAGACTTGCGTGAGCTGGTGGGTGGTGCCGGCGATGACAGCCGTATCGAAGCCGAAGAGAAGTCCGCCGAGCGCACCGACCAGCGTGCTGCGGAGGAGAAGAGGGTTGAGTCGCATGACAGGGTACAGGGTACAGGGTGCAGGGTACAGGGTACAGGGAGCAGGGAGCAGGGTACGGGTTGCAGGTTACGGGTTGGAGGTTACCGGTGACAGGGAGCGGGGAACAGCGAGGAGAGAACAGGGAGCAGGAGGCTGGAAGCCGAGGTTACGGGTTCCAGATTTGGGTTACGGATTCGGCATGGTGTTGGCGAGAGGGGTTGGGTAGGATCACGGATCACGACGCGCGGGGTCTCCAGAAATTTGTCCGCGCCTCCCCGGCATCCGATGAAGCGTGCGCCAGCGGTGTGCGCGCTCGGGAGGAGGTGTATGGGGAACAGTCCGGCACAGCGGGAGCGTGAGTTCGTTGCGTGGATTGAGGCGCAGAGACAGACCCACCCGGAGCACAGCCAGCTTCCGTTCGTCGTGGCGCGCGGGGAGGCTGGGCCGGTGTTGCCGACGGCGAGAGACGTGTTGGGCGAGGGGGAGGACTGGGCGCGCAGGGTGCCGGATGGGCTGATCGTTGGTGCAGCGGTGCTGGGGGCGTGTATTGGGTGCCCGATCGGCGCCGCGGCCGGTGGCGTGGTGGCGGGGTTTGTGGGCGGTTTCGTGGGGGCGTTGCTGGGGGAACTGGCGG
>Ga0224555_1001184_pt1 | contig 37491 bp, 30 predicted proteins | sample 714S23034metaG_FD_180687 | JGI IMG/M metagenome (GOLD analysis project Ga0224555, IMG submission 180687) | Peat soil microbial communities from Stordalen Mire, Sweden - 717 S2 30-34 | ecosystem: Environmental > Terrestrial > Soil > Wetlands > Peat | place: Sweden: Norrbotten County, Stordalen... | reverse complement strand
AGCTCGCTGGCAACCGGCTCGAGCAGCAGTTCCGCCTCGCCGACCAGCGTCGCCAGTTCAGATTCGATGCCGGCCGATGACACCAGCTCTTCCAGCGTCTCCAGCCACGCGCTGCCTTGCCCACCGAACGCGACGGCGTAGGCCTCGCCGGCGGCAAGACGATCGACCAGCGCATGAGTGCCCTGGCTGGCATCCCCGGTCATCCCGTCGTGGTCAGCGGACACTCGGTGGTGCTCGTAGATCGTCACGTGCGTATCTCCCTAAAAAGCGCTATCCGTGCCTGCGTGCCAGAGCCGCGCTGCCCCGTAAATGCCGTCCATATCCCGATGGAGCCCCCGTGTAACCGACCACATCTCGACTGACCCGCGTCAGCAGGTCAAGCCAAGGGGGCGCGTTATCGGCTTGCACTAAGAGTGTCATAAGAAATCCGGGGGTTTCCTGCGCAAATTAGTTACTGGTGAGTTCTACGCGCGAGTAACGGTGGGCTGGGTAACACTCCGCTCAACGGCCGCTGACGGAGTCCGGAACAAACCTGCTGCATGCAGGTGGTTACGGTCGAGTAGCTATAACTGCGCAGATCAAGGCAGTATTGTTATGCAATCGTTATCTAGAAATTTCGCGCTCCATCGGGCGCCGCCGTCCATGCGAGGTGGGACGCCGCGACGGGGCCGACGAAAATCGGGCCGCCGGGCCGGCCACCAGGAATTTGCTGGGAACTTACCCGTGAGTCAGCTCAGGCCCACTGGCCGAATTGGGGCTTGCAGATGTTGTTGATGTCGACCCCGACGCCGCCGACGTGGCGCTTGTCGATCTCGACTTGGTGCAGGTTCGCGGCGGGATGGGTGCGGCCCCCGGGTGAGCCCCAGTTGTGCTGCCAGAAGTAAGAGCCCAGGCCGTCTTGCAGCGCCCACTCGATTGTTTTGGAGTTGCCGTAGACGCCGGTCCGCTGGTGGCCAACTACCGACTCCCAGCCGCGCAGGTAGGGCGCGACCTGCTGCTTGTATTGGTCGTAGGACGGGTCGTCGTCGATCGAGGCGTAGACGGGCACGTTGGCGGGTCCACCGGCGGCCATATGCAGCTGCCACCCGCGCTTGGCATGCGTGACGCCCGCGCCTTGACCGCCCAGCCAGTCGGCGGAGGCTTCCTTCCCGTACTGGTAACAGGACACGATCTTGAGACCGCTCTGGTGGAGGTCGCGCGCTTCATCGATTTGCATTGGCTTGCCCAGCATCCAGGCGCCCCCGGGCCGGCGATCGGACACGTACCGGATGGATCCCAGGGCACCGGCCGCCCTGATCTGGTTGGCGGGTATCACCCCGGCTGCGTAGTCCAGCAGCACGCCCAGGCCATCCGCCGACGCCGACGGGGCACGCAGCGACGCGGCCGCTTCACCGAGCGCGATCAGGGCTGGTGTTGCTGCCGCGAATTTGAGCAACTCGCGCCGAGACACTGACACGTGTCACAGAGTACGACAAATACACCATCTACCACATCAACGCCACCCGTCACATCTGTATCAAGATCGGCCGATGGCTGATCCCGCGCTGTTGGCTACCGCGTCCGCCGTGCGCCGATGCCCGAGCAATTCGAAACTGGCTACCACCACCGCCGGCGCTGCCGTGACCACCAGCAGACACACCGAGGGGCCGCGCTGGTCTGGTGGCTTCCAGGTTCGCTCACCCGGACATTCTCACTCGGTCCACGTGGGGTGCGCGCCGGCCAGCACCACAACCGTTGGTTTTGCGCGGCAGTCTGTACGATCCTCCCCATGCCGCTGGTCAGTGGAGCGACGGCAGCCGGGTTCAGTATTGTTCGGCCGCTCGAGTACGAGGAGTTCGGTGAGCTTTATGTAGCCAAGCATCCGAGGCTTCCACGCCTTCAGGTGCTTCAACTGATCCCGGCCGAAGTTTCAGCCGATCTGGATTACCGAGAACGGTTCACCCAGGAATCCGATCTGGCAGCAGAACTGTGGCACCCGAACATCCTCGGAATCACCGACCGCGGTGAGTTCGAGGGCCAGCTGTGGCTTTCGAGGGACTACGTCGATGGCGCCGACACAGCCCAGTTGCTCGGCAACAACCATCCCGATGGCATGCCGCCCAAGATGGTGATAGAGATCGTGTCCGCGGTCGCAGACGCCTTGGACTACGCACACGACCACGGGGTGCTGCACCGCTTCGTGAACCCCGGCAACATACTGGTCAGCAAATCGCCATCCGACATACGACGAATTACCTTGGCGGGCTTTGGTGTAGCGCACCCCATCGGCGACACCAACACTTTGACCCGCGCCAACGTGATTATCGGCACCGCGAGCTATACCGCGCCCGAGCAGCTGATGGACGACGAGGTCGACGGCCGGGCTGACCAATATGCATTGGCGGGCAGCGCTTTTCATCTCCTCACCGGATCGCCACCGTTTGCGCACTTCAATCCCGCGGTGACGATCGGCAAGCACCTCAACGAACGACCGCCGCGGCCAAGTGATATCAGACCGGACCTGACCGACTTCGACGCGATCTTTGGCCGCGCACTTGCGCAAGACCCCGTTGACAGATTCCGCCGGTGTCGAGACTTCGCCAAAGCGCTTGAGTCGACCGGCGGTACTAGGTCACACGTCCGAGGTGCGTCCATTTTCCGTGATGCGCCCGATCGCCAAGATAATGCGACGACGGCCTTGCTCGCGGCGCCAGAGCCCGACACTGCGGCACCGACCAAGCCAGCGGCACACGCTGCGCCCGACACCGGAAGCCACGACTCCCTCGCTCCGCCAGATGTCCTGCCGGACTCTGAAGTTGACGACGCCAACCCGTCCGTTGAACCCACTGTATCCGGCGCTGCCGGTGACGACGCCGCGGCGAAAAGTCGCCGATTGCTGCACACGGCGGCGCTCGCCGGCACGATCATGGTTGTGGTGCTGGCGTGGTTCTTCGGGGTCAGAGCGCTGCGCTCGGCCTCTGAATCCAACGACACGCCAACCAGTGTCGACAACACGTCCGCCGAGTCGACGACCCCGCCCGCGCCCCCACAGCCGGCGATGGCCACTCCGCCCCCGGCGGTGATCGCCCCGCCTCCCCCACCCCCGGCGTCGATGGCTACTCCACAACCCACCCTCACCGCGCCGGCACCGGCGACGACGAGCAGGCCTTCGATGCCCGTGACGACCTCTGCGCCGGCCAGCTCGTCGGCAGCGCAGACGACCGTGCCGCAGACCACCCGGCCGCGTTCCACCCCGCCGACAACCACCCCGAGCGGCCTGGACACTCGGCCGGCAGTCGGCATGCCCTGCGGCCCGGATCAGACGGGCGCGTCAGCCGTCTCGAACTCGGGCGGTCCGGTCAGCTGTGTGGACACGCCCGGCGGATCCGCGTGGGAACCCCCCGGAGGGTGACTGGCGGCGCACGCGCTCTTCCGCCTTCAGCCGACCTCGATTACCTCTTGTAATTGCCAAATAGGGCACTTGGCGCTGGGTGCGCCGAGTGTCCAGTTTCTGTTCAACTCGGAGAAAGGACATGCATCATGCCACTCGCTCGAATCGACCTCATCGAGGGTAAATCGGCGGAATACCGCCGAACGATCGCAGATGTCTTGTACGACAAGATGATCGAGTGTCTGGGAGTGCCCGAGGATCGTTTCCAGACCATTACCGAACACAAGGCGGAGAACTTCCTCTTCGACCCCGACTATCTCAGTCTCTATCGGTCCGAAAACTGCATCTTCATTCAGCTGATCTTCCTCGACGTTGCGAGCCCCGAACAGAAGGCCGCGTTCTACAAAGCTGTCGTCGACCAGTTGCACGAGAAGCTGCAGGTGCGGCCGGAGGACGTCTTCTTCAACCTCATCACAGTTCAACCAGCAGACTGGTCCATGGGCAACGGGCAAGCCACCTACATCAATGGGGTGCCGACTGACCGTCTCGATCCCAACTCGGTCGAGGGCTGACCTGCTTGGCACTGGCAACAAGCACCTCGCGTCTTTGCTAAGTTAATAAAGTTACCGTCAAAGGCGAGTGTGACGACGGTGGAGGACCGCTGATGGAACGTGACCAACTCATCGACTTGACCCGACGTGCCGTGAAGCTGGCACGCGACAAAACCACCGATCTCGCGCCGGCTGAGCATGCCGTCGCGGCCGGCGAGTACACCTCGATCGAGCGCCACGAGCGAGACGTAGCGATGCTGATGACCAGCCCGCAGTTGGTTGGTTATGTGTCCGAACTACCGGAGCCGGGGTCCTACTGCACCAAGTCGGTCATGGGGCGATCGGTGCTGCTGACCAGAACTTCCGACGGTTCGGTCAAGGCATTCAACAACATCTGCTTGCATCGACAATCGGAAGTGGTCACCGGTTGCGGCACGGCGAAACGGTTCACCTGCCCCTACCACGCATGGACATACGACAACACCGGGCGGTTGGTAGGACTTCCCGGGCGGGAAGGCTTCCCGGGCGTCCAGGTGCGCTCCGACGGCCTGACCGAACTACCCGCTACCGAATTCGCCGGATTCCTCTGGGTGACACTCGATCCCGAGGCCACACTGGATGTCGCAACACACTTGGGTCCGCTCGCCGAGGAACTCGACTCTTGGGGCATCGGGCGGTGGTCGCCGCTGGGCGAGAAGGTCCTCAACTCTCCCATCAACTGGAAACTGGCGGTCGACACGTTCTCGGAGAACTACCACTTCGCCACCGTCCACCGCGACACCTTCGCAACGATCGCGCGCAGCAACTGCACCGTGTTCGATTCATTCGGGCCACACCACCGGTTGATCTTTCCGCTGAACTCCATCCTCGAACTGGAGAATGTTCCTGAAGACCAGTGGAACCCGTTCCACAACATGGTGGTGATCTACGCACTGTTTCCGAACATCGTGCTGTCGGTGACCATCGCCAACGGAGAGCTGTTCCGGATCTACCCGGTCGACAAACCGGGCAGATCCATTACCGTCCATCAGAATTCGACCCCGCTGGACATCTCCTATGAATCGGTGGCCGCTGGCGCTCAAGCCGTCTTCGACTATGCCCATGCCACCGTGCGCGACGAAGACTACCGGCTCGTGGCGGGCCTACAAACCAACCTCGAGTCCGGCGCCCGAGATCACCTGTTGTTCGGCCGCAACGAACCGGGGCTCCAGCATCGCCACATGTCCTGGGCATCGTGGCACCCCGCCGGCGCGGCGACGTCGTCAGCTGTCGACCGCTAGCGCCTCGGTCAGGGCTTCGACGATTTCCCGGCAATCCACCCGGTCCGATGGCAGCCCTGCGGGCATCGTCTGCAACACCTTTCGCGCCTCTGACCGATCGCCCGCAGCGACGAGTGGCCGCACCTGATCGACCACCTGCTGCTCGGCCGGGCTGAGGTTCTCGACGGCGGCCGCCAGCACATCGATCAGCTCCCAATCCCGGTAAAGCGCCAGCGAGCGCTCGTAGAACGCGAAGCCGCTCACCGGTTCTCCGCGCAGCGTTCCGCGGTAGCGATACGGTCCTTCCATGTATTCGATCGGAAGGCCGTGCGCCGGTGCCGCCACCAGAGGCTCTCCGGTGAGATCCAGTTGCAAACTGGCACAGCGCAGCCGGTGACGGTCAGGCATGAACCGGGCCGAAGCCAGCGGCTTCAGCAGCGGCCGGATCGCATCGGGCCATCGCACGTAGCTGCGCACCGTCACCTCGACGTCCTCCGCGCACTCCGGAGCCATCGCCGGGTCGGGGTAACTCACCGTCACACCCGTAAATGGTTGCAGCGCATTGCCGTCCGTCCGGTCGAACTGCCGCCAGATGCTCATATCGACGCCGTTGTCCAGGTTGATCGTGCGCCACTCGTGTGACCTGGCACGCGGGTCTCCCCCGGTTCCCCCGCCACCGACGTATTTAGGGAACCACTGCCGGTCGACATGTCCTGCGCTACCGCTGACCTCTTCACTCAGCTCACCCCAGCGCAGCGTCCCGCTCATCGCCATCCCGGTCTGGAAATACGAATAGGTGTCGGGCTGGCCGAAGCAACTGATCTTGCCGTTGCACGCATCCGCGCCGACGGGTACCGGCGCGCGGGTTGGCGTGACGGTCAAATCCAATTCCATCGACTGGCCGCCCTGATCGACGCCGCGCAGGCTGACACGGTAGGTATAGGGCCGCAGTTCCCCATCGTCGTCGCGGCAGGTCGTCCACGCCACCGGCCCGGCGCTGCTTTCGTAGCGGATGTCGAGGTATCCGTCGGCCATGGACATCTTCGGTCGCGCATCCGGCTGCATGTTCTTCGGCGGCATGTCGTAATCGGTGTAGGTGCCGTAATCGCCGGTGTCGCAATCGAATAGCGACATCGTGTAGAAATCGGCGACCACCGTCCCGCCCGGGCGGTTCTTGTTGAAGATGGTCAGGAACGCAAACGACCGGCCCGTGGCGCCGGTCAGCTCCCCGGCGATGAACCAGGTGTCGGACTCCTGGTCGGTATGTTCGCCTTCGGCGGCAGGGAAATCCAGCGCGCTGTCGTTGTGCACCAGCCGGAACGGGTAATTGCGCCAATCGGTGTCCATGTCACCCCTCGGGGGTTTCGATCGCGTCGTATTTGTCGGCGCCCAGGAACTCACGCACCTTCTCGATGTGGTCATCGGCGCCCAGCTCGAGCGTTTCGGCCGCCAGCCCGTAGTCAATGATCGCGATCGCCGCCTGAGCAAGATGCTTGGAAAACGCCCGCTTGGTGGTCTGCAATGCGCGGGCCGGCTGGGCCGCCAGCCGCGCAGCCAGGTGCAGCGCCTCGTCCATCAGTGTTTCGGCGGTCGTGACGCGATTGGCCAGGCCCAGATCGACGGCCAGTTCAGCCGGGATGCGCTCACCGGTGTAGATGTACTCCTTGGCGCGAATGAGGCTGGTCATGTAGGGCCACAGCAATGCCCCGCCATCGCCGGCGGTCAGGCCGATCGACACATGGGGATCGCACAGATAGCTGCGCTGCGACATCAGGACCAAGTCGCAACACAGCGCCAGCGACGCACCCAGCCCAATAGCCGGGCCGTTCACCGCGGCCACCACCGGTAGCCGAAAGTTGATCATCGCGTTCAGAATGTCCGCCGCCTGCGCGGAGACGTCATACCGGAAAGCCAGCGACCCATGCTGGGCCTTCAGGAATGCGAAATCGCCTCCGCCGCTGAAGGTTTTCCCGGCTCCGGTCAGTACCACGCAGCGGGCGCCGGTGTCACGTTCCAGGTCGCGCCAGACGTCCAGCAGCTTGTGGTGCAGGGTGGCGTTGATGACGTTGAGAGCATCGGGGCGGTTGATCGTCACGATTCGTACGGCGCCGTCCGTTGTCACCCGAAGTTCGTCGCTCACGTCGCCTTCACTGTTGACCCGAGGCTGATGCCAGGCGCTGCTTTTTTGCTATGTTAGCATCAATAGCGAAGTTGCCGTCGCGTTTTCAGAGGTGGTGCCCACATGACGGAAGCCCGTGACCACCGTTGCTACGACCAGCTTTTCGTCGGGGGACACTGGCGCAAGCCGTCCACTGATCAGCGCCTGACGGTCATCTCCCCACACTCCGAAAAGCCCATCGGCGACGTTCCCGCTGCAGCTCCCGCGGACGTCGACGCCGCGGTCACCGCCGCGCGACACGCCTTCGACCACGGACCGTGGCCCCGACTGGACCCGCACGAACGTATGCGCAAGGTCGAAGAGCTCGCGACGATCTATTCCGGCCACCTCGACGAGATGGCCGATTTGATCACCGACGAGATGGGGTCTCCGCGCAGTTTCAGCCGGCTGGGCCAGGCCGCGGCGGCGGTGTCGATGATGTATCTCACCCTGGCAGTCGCCCGCGACTTTCCCTGGGCCGAGCGCCGCAACGGTGTTCTCGGCGAAGTGCACTTACGCCGCGCCCCGGTCGGCGTGGTCGCAGCGATCGTGCCCTGGAACGTGCCGCAGTTCTTGATCATGCCCAAGCTGATTCCCGCCCTGATCGCGGGCTGCACGGTCATCGTCAAACCCGCACCCGAAACACCTTTGGACGCTTTGTGGTTGGCCGAAATGATCGAGCAGCTGGACTTGCCCGACGGGGTGGTGTCCATACTTCCCGGCGGCACGGATGTCGGTGAGGCGCTGGTACGCCATCCCGGTGTGGACAAGATCTCCTTCACCGGGTCGAGTGCGGTCGGACGCCGGATCGCCGCGCTGTGCGGCGAGCAACTCAAGCGGGTGAGCCTGGAACTCGGCGGCAAGTCGGCGGCGATCATTCTCGACGATGCCGACATCGACAAAACAGTCAAGGAACTGAAGTCCGCGAGCCTGATGAACAACGGCCAGGCCTGCGTCGCGCAGACCCGCATCCTGGTCAGCGAACGGCGTCACGACGAGGTCGTCGACGCGCTGGCCGACATGATGTCGGGCCTGCGGGTCGGCGATCCGGCCGACGAGGCGACCGATGTCGGCCCCCTGGTCGCCCAGCGGCAACAAGCCCGGGTTCAGGACTTCATCCGGTCCGGGGTGAAGGAGGGCGCGCGCATGGTCCTGGGCGGCGAGGACCCGCCGCATGACCGGGGTTGGTATGTGCGGCCGACGTTGTTCGCCGACGTGACCAACGACATGCGTATCGCGCGCGAGGAGATATTCGGCCCCGTGCTGAGCGTGCTGACCTACCGCGACGAAGACGACGCGGTGCGCATCGCCAACGACAGCGACTACGGTTTGGCCGGATCGGTGTGGACCGCCGACATCGCGCACGGCCTCGAGGTCGCCGCGAGCGTGCGGGCAGGCACCTACGGCATCAACATGTACACACTCGACATCGGTAGTCCGTTCGGCGGTTTCAAGCAATCGGGCATCGGCCGCGAATTCGGCCCGGAGGGCCTGCACGAGTATGTCGAGCTGCAGTCGGTGATAAGCAAAGGCGCAATGCCGCCGTTGTCCGGCTAGGCATCCGCCGGTTGCCAGCTGGGCTTGCGACCCCGCCGCGCAAGAAGTTTCGATTGGAACGCATGCATAACCTTCATTTTTTATGAAAGAAGTCTTCGTTTGAAGCGTTCTTGAAATCGAAAACCGTGCCGGCATTGGAACTGTCGCTACAGCGCTCTCGCGAGAGCAGCATAGGGATGTTGGTAGTGAGATAACGGTGAGCACTTCAACCCCGGTATGACGGTCCGTATCGGCTTCCGCGCTGTCGGGTCGGAACTCCGTTGACATCGCCGCTGGCTTAACGGTTTCCTCGTACTCTACGCATCCGATGGCCCGGGTACTGTCAGGTGGCAGCTCCTGCGATCGATATCTGACTAGGGGTGCGAAATGGCCCAGCCGCAGCGGCCGGTGCGGTACTTGCCCGGTGAAGTGCTACTAGCGCTGTATCGACGGCGTGGCCCGGTGATCAACCAACGGTTTGGCGGATACGGCTTGGTCTATCTGCTGGGCCCTGAGGCCAACAAGTTCGTATTCGCCAACTCCGACGCCTTCAGTTGGTGGGACGCGTTCCAGGTGCTCGTCCCGGTCGTCGGACCGACAGCTCTGATCGTGAGCGACGGAGCAGAGCACCGTCGCCGCCGCAGCCTCGTGCAACCCGCGTTCCATCACCAGCAAATCCGGCACTACGTGCAGACCATGGTGGCCAACGCGGACGTGGTCATCGACACCTGGCAGCCCGGACAGAAGCTGGACATCTACCAGCAATTCCGCTCGGCGATCAGGCGAAGCACCATCGAATCGCTGTTCGGCCAGCAAATTGCCGAACACGCCAACTTCCTGGGCGAGCAACTACAGCCCCTTCTGGATCTCACGCATCGGACGGAGCCGACGCTGAAGTGGCAGCGGCGGCTGCGATCACCAGCATGGCGGCGAGCGATGGTTGCCCGGGCGCGCGTCGACGAGCTAATCCATGCCGAGATCGACCGGGCCCGTACCGACAGCAGCGCCGATGATCACGTGCTGACCGCGTTGGTCAATAGCCGCACCGAGGCTGGAGAACCCTTGAGCGACGCCGAGATTCGCGATCAGGTGGTCTCACTGATTGCCGCCGGCTACGAAACCACGAGCGGCGCCATAGCGTGGGCGATCTATGCGCTGCTGAGCATCCCCGAGGTGTGGGATACCGCGGTCGATGAGGTTCAAAGCACCCTCGGTGGCCGTGTGCCTGGTGCCGATGATCTCAAAGCCCTCTCCTACCTCAACGGTGTGGTCCACGAGACATTGCGGCTCTACCCACCGGGAGTGGTCTCTGCCCGCAAGGTGATACGCGACGTCTGGTTCGACAGACATCGCATACGTGCTGGACGCCTGCTGCTGTTCAGCGCGTATGTGACTCATCGGCTACCCGAGCTGTGGCCTGAGCCGCTCGAGTTCCGGCCAGAGCGTTGGGTTCCCGGCTCGCCGTACTATCGCAAACCCGCACCGAACGAGTTCCTCCCTTTCAGCGGAGGACCCCACCGCTGCATCGGCTCGGCCATGGCGACCACCGAGATGACGGTCATGCTGGCCCGTCTGCTGGCCAGGACCTCGTTGCGGCTGCCCGCTCAACGCATCCACGCAAGCGGATTCGCCGCCCTACGCCCACGTCACGGACTGACCGTTGAACTCACCGAACAACTGTCTAACCGCCAAACCCACTGACTCAAACTCCGCCGCGCGAGCATCACCGCCAGCGGGGATCCACTGCATCGAGCACCAACAACCACCACATCGAATCGCTTCACAGGTGCCGTTTACCCAAGTCGTCGGCGATCTCAGCCATGTTCGGAGAGCTGCAGGGTGAGCTCGACGGGACAGCACAGCTCACCGCGCTGGTTGGTCACCTCGATCTGCAAGTCGAGCAGATAACGCGGCGGGTCGACGGTGCTGTCACAGCGCTTGGCGACAACACGTCCTCGGCCCACCATCGTGTCGCCGGCATAGATCGAGCCGGTCAGCCTCATCTTCCGACGCACCACCCGGCTCTCCGGCCCGGCCCAATCGGTCGCGATACGGTCGGCGAAACCGGCGAGATGCATGGTGTTGACGAAAATCGTTGGATGACCTTGGCTTTCGGCGTAGGCGGGATTGAAGTGGCCCGGAAAGTAATCCCACGTTGACCCGGAGTTCATCACCACACGCTGGTAACTGATCTCGTCGATGACTTCGGGCAATTCCACCGGGACGTCGATCTCATCCCAGGGGATCATGCGCCGCTCCTCCTCATCGCTTCGTCCCCCGCAAGCGGGAGGTGCCCCCACTGCATCGTCGCCGGCACGGGATCATGACGACCTCGCCGGGGTGAAGCGAAACAAGGTGTTCCGGTTGGTGGCCACCACCGCGCCATCCTGGCGGGTGAAGGTGTCCATGGTCTCGATGAAATGGCCGACACCGAGCTTGGTCTGCTTCTGCGGTGAAACCGACACCACTTCTTCGACGACGGTGAGCCGGTCGCCTTCGACGATAGGCAGCAGGAATTCCGCTTCGTTGGCCGCGTTGATGAAGGTGGTGCCGGGCAGTGGCACCCGGATCGCAATCGCCGACACCGGCGGTCGCCCGCCGGGTTCCCACGGCAGCGGCGTCAGCCACCCCATCAGCAGCGCCGGCGGCGCCACCAGCCCGCCCCAGGTCTGCACCGCGAAATCGACGTCCCAGTACGACGGATTCCCGTCCTGCACCGTGGCGGCGAACATTTGGATCCGCGCCGCACTGACCGCGGTCCCCGCGGTTCTGGGCTCGGTCGCCGCGCCGACCATACGCAGGGCGTCCTGGTAGGTACCGAACGCAAGCTGATAGCTGATGGGTGTCGACAAGGTGTCGCTGCCGTCAAACCGCGAGCGGATGCCCGTTCGACACCGAATCCCACTCGAGCTCACGGGAAGTGAAGTACCAGCCACCGCGCTCGTAGATCAATTGGTCCCGGTAGGTTCCGGTGGCACGCAACGTGGTAGCGCCGTCGCCGTTGACAGCGAAAAGCAATGCGGCGCAACGCTGCGTCGCATTGACACCGTCGACGCTGATTTCATGATCGACGGCAACCAGGCGTCCGTTTCCGCCGTCGAAAGCCTCACGCAGATCGGCGAACTCCGTACCGTCGCGGGTGAAGCGGGCACCGGAGTGGCGGAATGTCGCGATCCATCCGTTGCGGTCGCCCTCGGAATAGCATCGGTTGTGGCGTGCCGTCAGGTTCAGGATGGCGTCGCGCCCCGCCGTACCGTCGAGGACGTACTGCTGCTGGTAGGTCATGGCCATCAGTTTTCTCCCTATCTCACCGGCTGACGATGTATCCATGGCTTTCGCGGTCCCAGCTGGCGGGCCCGAGACCCCTGGCGCGCAGAATATCCTTGCGCACCCGCCCGATAATGGTCTTTGGCAGCTCGCTGACTAACTCCACGTATCGCGGTACGGCGAAGTAGGGCATCCGCGCGACGCAAAAGTCCAGCAACTCAGGGAAATCCAGAGCCCAGCCACCCCGCACGGTGACGAACAGCAGGATGTCGTCCTCGCCCAGGTCGCTCGGGACACCGATCACCGCGGCCTCGAGCACCGCCGGATGCCCCATCACCACCGTCTCCACTTCGACCGACGAAATGTTCTCCCCACGACGGCGCAACGAATCTTTCACCCGGTCCACGTAGGTGAGATTCTGCTCGCTGTCCAGCACGCCGAGATCCCCGGTGCGAAACCACTGCGGGTGCGGGTCAACGGCCAGGCCCGAGGGGTTCACGTAGCCCTCGCTCATGACGTGTGGGTAGCGGGGCCGACACGCGATCTCGCCCACCGATCCGTCCGGGAGCGGCTCGCCGTCCGGGTCGACGATTTGCACGTCGAAACTGGGGTTCGGCCGACCCGACGTTCCGGGCACCCCTTGGTCGGCCACGCCTTTGACCGCGATAGGGAAGGCTTCGGTCAGCCCGTACATGGTGACGATCCTGCAGCCGTAACGCTTTTCAATCTCGCGGTACACCGCCGCGTCGATCGGCGCCGCGGAGATGAACCGCAGCGGTAACTGCGCGTCGCGCGGATCCGGCGGCTGATGCATGAGCATCGAGACCATCGCGCCGGCGCCGACGAAACCAACGGCACCGCAGGCGCGCACCTCGTCCCACACCGACCCGGGATGAAAGGCCGGCGCCAATACCGTTGTCCCGCCGACAAGCATCGGCGCCAGTACGGCCGGCGCGGCGCTGAGGTGGAACAGCGGCATCGCCGTCCACAGCACCTCACCCGCACCGAACTCCCAGGCCGACGCGGCCGTCGCAGCCGTGGTGAACAGGTAGTGCCAGGTGGTGGCGACCGCTTTTGATGCCCCGGTCGTGCCCGACGTGAAGAACAGCGACCCAATGTCCCCGATGTCGCCGATGTGCTCGCCGACGGTATCCACGGGCCCGCGGTTCAGCACTTTTTCTAGTGAACCGCTTTGGACTACAATGGTTTCCAGCCCGGGCAGGCGATCGGCCAACTCAGCAACGCGCGACTGCCGATCGGTGTCGGTGACAACCACCTTGGCCCGTGACAGTTGAAATGCGTGCAGCAGGAAGTCACCCTTGTTGGCTGCGTTCACCGCTGCGGCGACCGCTCCGATGCGTCCCGCAGCCAACCAGAAGTAGACCCATTCCGGACAGGTCGCAGCAAACAATGCGACGCAATCGCCCGGTCTAATACCTGAGTCCAGCAGGGCATTAGCCGCCGCGCAGGACCGCCGCCGCATCTGCTCGAACGTCACATCGATGCCGTCGATCGACATCATCACCCGGTCGGGAAATTGCTCGGCACGACGATCGAGCACTGTCGCGACGCTAAACCGATCGACCCCGAAATCAGCCGGGCCGATAGGCTTTCCGTCGCATGCGGGTGCCGCCCCAGCCGGCACGCGGGCCATTCGGGCTCCTCTAAACCTTCGATGCCGCCGGGTCAGGATCACCGTCGGCGGTGTAGCCGAAGTCCTCGGATGAGCGTTCTTCACCCGGGTAGAAGCGATGCGCCCACCGCCGCAGCGCCGCGTAGTCATGCGCCTCTTCGGGTGCGAGATTCGGCTTCTCCAGGTATTTCATGTTTTCCCAGGTGAAGAAGTCTTGTTTGATGACTTCTTGTTGCAATGCCAAGAATTTGGCGGCGCGGCCGGTAGGCACGTCACCGGAGTCGCCGGGCTCACGGACGGAAGCCTGGGTGTAGAAGTAGTCGGTGTAGTCCTCGTCGACCGGTGTCTGGCCGGTGACCTCGATGGTGGCCACCAGGTCGCTGGGGAAGCGAACGATTCCAAGTCCCAGCGAGTAATTGTCGTAGATGATCTTGGCGTCCACCGGCCCGCTCGGGGTCAACCAGGTCTGCGCGCGGCCGCCGCCGAAATGGGCGTTGACGGTGGCGTGCAGGTGGTATCCGGATGCCTCGAACGAGGTCGTGTTGGCCGGGTTGGCGGCCTTGTGCACGTATTGCACGTGATACGGGTCGGCCGCGTTCTCGATGATCATCTGTGCGTGCACCTTGACCCGGTTGAGCATCCGACTGTGCGGGTGCAGCGGGTAGTACTCGTCGGTTTCCAGCTCGGGTAGCACCGGCGGTTGCCAGTACGGCGCCCGGCCATGCCGCTCGTGCCAGACCAGGATGAAGCCGTACCACTCCGTGCTGTGGTAGGTGCGGACGCGGACGTTGTTCTTGCAGCCGATCTTGCTGTACGGGATCAACGCGTTCGTGCCGTCCCCGCGCCATTGCCACCCGTGCCAGGGACAGACGATGTTCTCCCCCGCCACCGTCCCGCCGACCCCCATGTTGGCGCCGAGGTGCTGACAGTAGGCGTCCAACGCGTTCAGCTCGCCGGACTCGGTGCGAAACAGCACCATCTCCTCGCCGAAATAGTGCACCCGCTTGACCTCGCCGGCCGCCAGGTCGGACGCAAAACCGACGATGAACCACCCCGTCGGGAACCGGTAGGCCGACAGCGCGATGCCGGACGACCCGAACTCTCGTTCCGACGGATCGATGGAGGAGTCCGAAACCGTGTGCGTCACTGCCCTCTCCGTTCCCGCGCAGCCGACTAGCGCACGGCCGTGCTTGCGCTCGCCACGCTATGGACGACTTCCGTCTATTTTTACTATTTTAAGCATTGAACGTCAACGGACGCGGTGGCTGACGGTAGTGTTAGTCAACAATGCGGCACCCTTCGCGGTTCTGACGTCTCCAGTGAATCGAGGTTGCGGATGACGGCTTCGACAGTCGATCTGTCCGATTTCGCATTGTGGCGCAATGGCTTTCCTGACGACTTGTTTGCCGATTTACGGCGCACCAGACCGCTCTTCCGCCACGGCCTGACGCCGGGCGTCGCCCAAACCGTCCATCGGGATTTCTGGGTGACCACCAAGCATCGGCACGCCGTGCGTCTCCATCGCGATGCCGATTCCTTTACCGCCGCCGACGGCCCGCTCATCCAGCCCGCCGACCTGTTCTCGTCCTACCCGACCATCATCAACATGGACCCGCCGGGACTCAATAAGCGCCGCAAGCTGATCTCGAACGCTTTCAACCCGCGTGCTATCGCCAAGCTCGAGGACGGCATCCGAGCCCGCGCGGCGCGGATGATCGACGACCTCGTAGCCAAGGGGGAAGGCGACTGGATCGACGATGTGGCCGACGCGCTGCCGATGACCGTGATCGGCGACATCCTCGGCATACCGGAGGAGGATCGGCCTCGGATCTTCGACTGCTTCGATCGCATCTTGAAGGCCCGCTCTACCGGGTCGCAGGAAAACCGGGAGCAGGACATCGGCCTTTTCGCCTGGGTCTTCAACTACGCGACAGAGCTCACGGCGGAGAAGCGGCGCAATCCCACCGACGACATCTGGAGCACGCTCGCAACCGCGGTGATCACCGGCGACGACGGCGACCAATTCAGTCTGCCCGCAAACGAACTCGAGTTCTTCTTCTTCGTGCTGGCGTTCGCCGGCAGCGACACCACCAAGAATGCGTTGGCGATCGGTTTGCAGGCGTTCGTCGCCGAGCCCGAGCAGATCGAGCGGTATCGCGAAGACGAGTCACTTCGGTCGAGTGCCGTCGAGGAGGTGCTGCGCTGGGCGTCGCCGGTGGCGTACTGGACACGCACGACCAAAGTCGACATCGAGATGGACGGCCAGCACATACCCAAGGGCGAGCGGGTGGTCTCGATGCTGCGTTCGGCGAATCGCGACGAGGAGGTGTTCGAGTCGCCCTTCACCTTCGACATCGGCCGTCAACCCAATCCGCACGTGGCCTTCGGCGGTGGCGGACCACACCACTGCCTGGGCGCCATGCTGGCTCGTGCGGAGCTACGCGCGGTGTTCGACGAAATGCTGCTGCGCGCCGACGGCATCACGCTCGGGCCGGCCCGAGTCACCTACCCGAATCTGACCACCAACATGTCGATCTACGACGAGATGGCCATCTCACTGACCGCGCGCTAGTCGGCGAGCCGCAGCGCAGCCTTGGGGCACTGGTCAATCGCGGCCTGCACGTCAATCTGCAAATGCTCGGGCACCTCGCCGTCGGCGACGTGCACCACGTCGGATTGACCGATCTCGAAGATGTCCGGAGCCAACGATTCGCAGAATCCATTGGCCTCACACAATGTCTCGTCGACGATCACTCGCATCGATTTCTCCTCTTCCGAATGGCCCGGCTCTTCCTCGAGCCGCTACTCGGCCGATATTGTCACCAGGCTTCCCTTCACAGACCCTTGGGCCGGGTCCCGATCACACCGGCAGACGCCAGGCGCGCGAGTTCTTCATCGGTGAGTCCGCACAGGTCGCGCAGGACCTCGCCATTGTGCTCACCCAACGTCGGCGGTGGGCGCATCAGCCACGTGTGGTGTCCGCCCAGCGGGGCGAAAGGCGGACGCGGATAGCGGCCCGGACCGGTGCGCGGATGGTCGAGCGTTTCCAAGAACCCACGGTCATTCAGCTGAGGGTTCTCGGTCACCAACGACGGCGAAACAACCGGCGCGACGGGAATGCCCGCGCCGGCAAGGTCATTCACTGCGCAGCGCAGATCCTGACCACCGAACCAATCTTGCAGCCGCCGGTCGATCTCGTCGGCTTGCTCTCGCCGCCCGACAAGGGTGCCGAAGCGGTGATCGTCGGTCCACGGCGGTCGGCCCATCACCTCGACCAGCGACTGCCACTGGGAGTCAGTCGCAATGGTGACGGCGATCCAATCGTCGTCGTCTGCACAGCGGTAGAGGTTCTGGACGGCCCGACCATGACCACGATTGCCTTGGCGGCTCAACGTGACACCGAATACCTCGGCTTCCATCGGCTGAATGGCGGTCACGTTCATCACCGTCTCGATCATCGGCAACTCCACGAGCTGGCCTTCCCCGGTGCGCTCGGCAAAGGACAGCGCCGCCGTCACAGCGAAGGCCGCGTGGACACCGGCCAGCGGATCGCAAGCTCCCCGGGGCGGGACGGGCAGACCGTCGGGTAATCCGGTCACCCAGGCCAGGCCGGCGATCTGCTCCATGGTCGGCGCGAAACCGACCCGGTCGCGCCAGGGGCCGTCCAGCCCGAACGCCGGCATCCGGGCGATGACCAGTCGGGGATTGACCGCCAGCAAGGCGTCCGCGGTCAGCCCGAAGTGCTCCATCACCCGCGGGGAGAAATTCTCGATCACCACGTCGGCGTCGGCGACCAGGTCGTTGAACAGGCGACGTCCGTCGTCTGACCCCAAATCCAATGTGACTGAACGCTTGTTGGTGTTCATGGCGTGGAACACCCAGCCGTATTCCCACCAGTCGTCGACGTCTTTTCGCATGCCGCCCGAATACCGGATGCCGTCGGGGCGTTGTATGGACTCCACCTTGACGACTTCGGCGCCGAAAGCCGCGAGCGCGTGAGTGGCGGCGGGTCCGGCCCAAAACGCGGTCAAGTCGACGATGCGAATACCCTTGAGCGGCAGTCGCGCATCCGACGGTCGCACACGGTACTCGCGTTTGGGCCACGGCTTGGTGTTGTCGGCCTCGCCGAGCGACGGTGCGCCGCGCAGCGGTGCGGGCTTACATCGTGACATCAGCCATGGAGTGCGGGGCTGGTGAAAGCCCGCCGGATTGCGCACGAACGTCCCGCGTTCCCTCGCGTAGGCCGTGTCGCGGATCGTGGCCCCGTTGCCCAACGCCGCGATCGGCAGTCGGAAAAGCTGTCCGAGTTCGACAATCTCCTCGACGGTCCGTTCGGCCAGCCAGGGTCGGATGCGTTCGCGGATGAAATCGCGATACTCCCACCGCCCGATTTGAAAACTGAGCTGAGGAATTTCGGTCAGCTCGGGGCAGTCGACCATCGCGGCGAAATCCAGCCATTGCTGGCCGGTGACCATGGTGATCCCGATGTAGCCGTCCTTGGCCGGCTCGATCGAGGGCACTTCGACGGTGCGTGAAACCGGTGGCGCCTGAAGCAGTTGGGAGTGCAGCCACTCGCCACTTTGCATCAGCGTGATCGCTTCCAACATGGACAGATCCAGGTGTTCGCCCGGCCCACCCTGTTCGACGCGGCGGCGCACCGCCAACGCACCGAACGCGGCGAACACCCCGCCCATGTACTCCCCGAGATCACCACCGATGGAGATCGGCGGCCCGGCCGGATCACCGCGGAAACCGGTCAGGCCAGACCACGCCTGCAAGGTGAACTCGCTGGCGGCTCGCTCGGCATACGGACCGGTCCAGCCGAAGTCGGAGATGGTGACGACGACGGCCCTGGGAGACTCCGCCAGCAACTGTTGCGGATCGATGCCCAACTGGGCCGCCTGCGACCGGGTGGCCGCCACCACGATGATGTCGGCGCCGGCCAGTTCGTCCAGGTGGCGCTGGTTCGCAGCCGACCAGGTCAGGCTGCGCTTGCCGGCGTTGAGATAACCGAACAGGGGGGAGTTCGTCCCGTCGGGCACGAATGATCCGCTCGCGCTGAACCGGCGCAACGAATCCCCTTGCGGCGGCTCGATTTTTCGGACCTCAGCACCGGCATCGACCAACAGCTTTCCGCAGTAACTGCCGGCGATGCGGTCACTGATCTCGACAACACGGACATCCTTCAGCGGTGTCGGTCGACCACCTTGCCCGTCGCTCACCTGTATCCGTCTATGTTTCGTCGGGTTGTTGTCTATGTCATCTTAGTAAATTTGCCAGTCCTGGTTCGCTCGCGCTGAAGCGGCCGCTTGACCAGCGCGGCTATTATGCCATTACTGCTAAGATTGCAGTTAATGGAGTTCGCGGGTGCAGCGACCGTGGCTCTGCCCAGTCATTCCGCTGCTGGAATCAGATGACTGCTCTGGGAATTGGCCCCGAGGCCCGACGCCGGTTGTCGGCGCCGCGGATCGCCGAGATCGTCGCTGACGAGCTGCGGCGGCAGATCATCGACGGAGAACTGGCCGACGGCGATTTGCTGCCGCGCCAGGAAGTGCTCGTCGAGCAGTTCAATGTCAGCCTCGTGTCGCTGCGAGAGGCGTTGCGAATTCTGGAGACCGAAGGGCTGGTCTCAGTTCGGCGTGGCAACCGCGGCGGTGCCATTGTGCACGCTCCCGCAAAGACCAGCGCCGCCTACATGTTGGGCCTGCTGCTGCAGAGCGAGTCGGTTGTCGTCGCCGATCTGGGGACGGCGTTGCTGGAGCTCGAACCGGCCTGCGCGGCGTTGGCGGCTCAGCGACCCGACCGCGCCGACACCATCGTGCCTGAGCTCAAAGAGATCAACGACGCGATGGCCGCGCAGCTGGAAGACGGACCCGAATTCACCGAAATCGGCCGCAAGTTCCACGATTCCGTTGTTCGTGGCTGCGGAAACCGCACGATCATCGCCGTGGTCGGCACCCTGGAAACACTGTGGACCAGCCACGAACAGCAGTGGGCGGACGAGAGCGCGGCCAAGGGCACCTACCCGTCGCTGGCCAAACGTCGCGCAGTGCTCAACACGCACGTCAAGCTGGCCGAGATGATCGAGGCGGGCGACGTTGACCGGGCGCGTCGCGTCGCTGCACGGCATCTGTCCGACACGCAGAACCACGTGCTGGCCGCCGGTCCCGACCAACGGATCTACGCGCTGTCGCCGCAAGCGTTGTCCCGCCCGCGGGACAACCGCCATCTGTAAATCGTGGACGCGCGAACCGGTCCGGCACGCGTGAGAACCGCACTGGTGACCGGTGGCAGCGGCGGCATCGGCAAGGCCTGTGCTGCCAAATTGTGCGAACTGGGTTATGACGTCGTGCTTTCGGCGCGCCGTGTCGACCCGCTGCGCGCGGCAGCCGACGAGATCGGCGCGCGCTACATTGTGGCCGATGCCTCCGACGCGAGCGGCTTTGCGCAGGCGATCAGCACGCTGGAGACAATCGATGTGGTCGTGCACGCAGCGGGCACACTCGGCGGGACCTACGCGCGCAAGCAGACATTCGAGCAGTGGCGGACCATCATTTCGGCAAACCTGGATTCGTGCTTCGTGGTGACCGCAGCCGCGCTGCCCAAGATGCGCGCCGGCTCCCGGCTGGTATTCATCTCGTCCTCTGCGGCGCACGAACCGATGATGGCCCGCACTGCCTACTCGGCGTCCAAGGCCGGGATGAACGCCTTTGCCCGCGCGCTGGCACTCGAAGTCGACCGTGACGGCATCGCCGTCCATATCGTGACGCCGGGTCCGGTGGAAACCGAGATGCTGCAGGATGTTCCGTTCGAGATGCACGCTCTTCAGGTGTCCGATGTCGCCGAGACCGTAGCGTGGCTCGACACCGTGGACCCGTCGGTAGATCTGCCGGAGATCCGGCTGCAGGCGGTGCGGCGTGGGCCGTTCGCCCGCGAACCCGTCGTGCCCACCGAGGCTCGCCGGCGGGCCGCGCAGCGCCGATGACCGGGCACGCTATCCGGGGAAGGTTTTGATCACCGTTTCGCCGAATTCGTGCAGCGACTCCGGTGCGGCGAAATCAGCGAACCAGACGTAGAACCGCTCAACGCCTTGACCGGACAATTTGGCGAAATGTCCGGACAATTCTTCGGCGTCACCGCACACCAGGCCCGACCCGAGATTGCCGAAGCGCCGGGTGCTCACCTCGCGCACCGCGTTGGGATCGCTGTCCTTACGCACGAAACCGACCATCTGCTGGATCGACACCCGAGCGGACCCGGTGGTAGGGGCCAACTCCACCAGCTTGTCGATGTGGTTCGCCGGTATGTTCCACCAATCTGCATAGCTGCGAACAAGTTCCATCATGCGACGCCCCGTCCCACCGAGGACCAGCGGTATCGGATGCGCGGGAAGTGGCGACTGGCTGTCGGCGGCGGCCTCGCCCCGTCCCCAGTACTGGGTGATCAAGCCGAGATGACGCTCTAGTTGCTTGACCCGGGCCAACGGATCTTGTTGTCCGACATCGAATCTAGTGAACTCCGCGGGCCAGGAGCCGGAGCCGAGGCCGAGTTCGAACCTGCCGTCCGAGGCTTCCGACAGCGTGACGGCCTGTTTGGCCAGCACCGCCGGATGGCGAAATGCGTCACAGAGCACCAAGTGGCCGATCCGTAGCCGCTCGGTCTTGGCGGCCACCCAGGTAGCGACGCTCATTGCCTCCCAGATGTTTTCGTCGGGCAACCCGGGTGCCTCGAGGTGGTCGATGAACGCCACCCCGGTAAATCCGCTGGCCTCGGCGTGGCGCGACCGCTCCACGATGTCTGCTACCGACACCCTCACCTGCGGCAGGAACAGGTACCACTCGGCCATAGCCAACCTCCATACGGACCACCCAGCACGCCGCCGCGGCGATTGACGTATGTCGCGCTAGTTTACTATTTTTATTATGTTAGGGGCCTTATGGACGTCGGACTGAATTCGGGACAGTTGGCGCTGCGCGACAGCGTGCGAGACGTCTTGCGCACCGAGTGCCCGCCGGCAATCGCGCGGCAGGCAATCACAGATCCCGAGCGCTGGCGCCCCGTGTGGAAGACGGTCGTCGACCTTGGCTGGACCGAACTCGCCGTACCGTCCGCCGACAGCTCCTTCGGTCGCGTGGATCTCGCCGTCGTCCTAGAGGAATGCGGTGCGGCGATTGCGCCCATTCCGTTGCTGTCCAGCGTCGGTCTGGCCGCGGGTGTTCTTCGTGTCGCCGGTGCGGCCGTTGATGACGTGCTGGGCGAGATCGGTGGCGGTGCCGTGGCGGCACTGGCTGTTCACCCGTCAGATCATCGGCTGCCGGGGGTGCCGATGACGCTGGAGCACGGGCGCGTGCAGGGGCGTGCGGTCGCGGTGCCCGGCCTCCCCCGCGCCGAGCTGATCGTCACCCTGGCCGCGTCGGCTGACGGGCCGGTCGCCGCCGTCGTGCGCGTTGGTGACGGCGTGACCGCGCGCGATGCCGAATGCACCGATCCTGCGCAACCCGTCGCCGATGTCGAGATCGACGCCGAGCCGGTCGCCATCGCGCCGGTGGACCTGGAATCGGCGCTGGCGACACCGTTGGTCGCCGCGGCCGCAGACCTGGTCGGTGTCGCGGGCGCCGCGCTGGCCCGCTCCGTCGAGTATGCGAAGTCACGGCAGCAATTCGGCAAACCGATCGGCGCGTTCCAGGGAATCAAGCACGCCTTGGCCGACAACTACGTCGCGTTGGAGCGCGCTCGCGGCCTCACCTATGCGGCGGCAGCGCGGCTCGACGATCCGGCGACCCCGAGCGTCGCGGGCTGGAACGCTGCGGCACTGGCCAAGGCGGCGGCCGCGGAGGCCGCGGTCGGCTGCGCCCGCACCGCGGTTCAGGTGCACGGCGCCTTGGCGCAAACCTGGGAGCACGACATGCACCTCTATCTGCGGCACGCGTGGCAGGGTGCCTCGACGCTGGGAGACAGCCGCGCGCTTTACTACGCGGTGGGACGCCGCTTCGCCGGGGGCGCCGCATGACACGCGTAAAGGATGACCTGCGTGCCGAATTCGCGGCGTGGCTGACGGACTTTCTGCCGAACGACTACTACGAGCGCTATCGCGAATACCGCTGGGACATCCAGCTTCGGCGGGGTTATCAACGCGCCGCATTCGAGGCGGGCTGGTTGCAGCCGACCTGGTCACGCGAGCACGGCGGTCGCTCGCTGGGCTTGGCCGAAGCGATGGAGATCCGGCTCGAGGCGGCAATGCGATCAGCGCCCAAACTGCCCAATATCGCCGGGCCCGGCGTTGCCGCTCCCGGCATTCGCCAGTTCGGCACCGCCGAGCAGATCGACCGTCTGCTGGTCCCGCTGCTGCGCGGCGACGAGTGGTGGGCGCTGGGCATGTCCGAGCCCGAAGCCGGGTCCGATTTCGCCGGCCTACGCACTCGTGCGGTGCGCGACGGCGATGTATTTCGGATCAACGGCAGAAAGATCTGGACGACCCAGGCACACCTCTCGCGATGGTGCACCCTGTATGCCCGCACCGATCCGGACGCACCCAAGCACCGCGGAATCTCCTGCCTCATCCTCGATCTCGAGTCCCGCGGGGTGACCATCGAACCCATTCGCATGGCATCGATTTCCGACGAAACGTTCTGTGAGGTCATTCTCGACGATGTCGAAGTGCCGGCGGACAATCTGCTCGGACCCTGCAACGGCGGTTGGCAGGTGGCCATGTCGTCGCTGAACCACGAGCGGCAGATGATCTGGATCATGAACTGGGTTGAGATCCAGCGCGGACTCAGTTCCGTCCGCGAATCCAAAGCTACCCGTGACGATTACGCCGCCGGTGAGGTTTTCGCGGAACTCGGGTCGCTGCTCGCCGATGCCGAAGCGCTGCGGGCAACCGGCTATCGCGCGCTGAACAACGAGCTCGCCGGGCGGCCGAGTCCAGAAGCCAATATCCTCAAACTGCTCGGTTCGCTTACCCTCCAGCGGGTTTGGGAACTCGCCGCCGCGGCCGCCGGGCCTGGTTCGATCGACGATGCCGATCTGCTCTTCGAACGCCAGGACTCCTTGGCGGCGACCATCTACGGCGGGACATCCGAGATCCAACGCAACATCATCGCCGAGCGACTGCTCGGATTGCCGAAGGGATGACGATGGATTACGACCTCGGCACCGATGCCGTCGAACTCCGAACGCGCCTGCGTGAGTTGATATCTACCCACATTCCGGAATCCTTCTTGGGCGCCTGCACCGATGACCCGAGAGACCTTGCCACCACCGAGTCGTTCTGCAAGCTGCTCGCCTCCGACGGGCTGCTGGCCCTGGCCTGGCCGAAAGAACACGGCGGCGGCGGCGGTTCGGTATGGCAGCAGACCGTGTTACGCGAGGAGATGTGGGCCCACCACGAGCCCCGCGGCGCCCAGTACATGGGTGTCAACTGGGTGGGGCCTGCGCTCATGCGGTATGGAACCGCCGAACAGAAAGCCCGGCACCTATCCGCCATCGCTGGCGGGGAAGTGATCTGGTGCCAAGGATTTTCCGAGCCGGAGGCCGGAACCGACCTCGCGTCGCTGCGCACCCGCGCTCTTCCCGACGGTGACGGATGGCGCATAACCGGCCAAAAAGTTTGGACGTCCTACGCGCAGATGGCGTCATGGTGCGTGCTGGCGGCATGCACCGATCCGAACGCCCCGAAACCCAAGCGACTCAGCCTGTTTCTGGTTCCCATGGACCGGCCCGGCATCACCGTGCGGCCAATCCGCTCGATGTTGGGACCCCACCACCTCAACGAGGTATTCCTCGACGGTGTCGAGGTGTCTGCCGACGAGGTGCTCGGCGAGGTCGGCGACGGTTGGCGGGTGATGCGCGAAGCGCTCGCCTTCGAACGAGTCGGCATCGCCCGATATGCCCGGTGTGAGTCCCTGCTGGACCGGATGCAGACCGACCTCGGCGACGACTGGGACCGGTTGCCCGAGTCGATCCGGGCCCGCTGGGTGCGGGCGCTGATCGACCTGCGGGTCGCCCGGCTCCTGGCCTATCGCGCGGTGTCGTTGCAGGACGATCCGTCGGCCGGCGCGGCAGCCAGCGCCGCACGCATCGCGACCACCACCTGCGATCAGCAAGTCGCCGAGCTGCTGTTCGACGTGCTCGGCCCCTCGGCGCTGGACAGCGGCCCGTCGGCGTCGCTGCACGGGGCGGTCGAAGACCACTGGCGTTACGCCCAGGCAGCCACCGTGGCGTCCGGAACAATCGAAGTGCAGCGGATGCTGGTCGCACGCGAAGCCCTGGGAGGTCACGGATGAAAACCGCTCTGCCAGAAGACATTGCCGAGTTCGCCGCCGTCGCCACCAAACGGCTCGCCCGGTTGGGCGGCCCGCAGGCCGCACTGCGGGCCGAGACCGAAGAACAGCTCCGGCACGACGCCCGGGCCGCGCTGTCCGACCTCGGCGCATTCGATCTCGACGTCCGATCCTCCTCGGAGGATCTGCTGGCGGGCGCGGTGCTGTGTCAGGCTGCCGGGGCAACGGCCCTGCCCTACCCGCTCGTCGAGGAACTGCTGGCCATCGACGGCGCGCGGCTCGCGCTGGTGAATCCCGAAGCGCCGCGCATCGACCACGGCGACTTGGCCGGCGACTGGATCGCCGCCGACCTCGACGGCGCGCGCTACCAGGTGCAGCCGTCGTCACGCACCGGCGCCAAGCTCGGACCTTTTCTGGTGCCGGCCACGTTGAGCCAGCCCGACGGCACCGTACCTGCAGTCGACGTTGATCTGCACCTGACGCTGGGGTCGTGGCGAATTCTCGGCGCAGTGCAGCAGTGCTTGGAGATCACCCGACAACACGTTGCCGCCAGGATGCAGTTCGGCAAGCCGCTGGCGGAATTTCAGGCTGTCCGGTTCACGATCGCCGACGCCTCAGTCGCTACGCGCGGGCTTCACGAACTCGCCAAATACACCATCAGCCGGGTGGAATCGGCTCCGGCACAAATACGTTCGGCGGACGCGCTGGTACTTCGGCTCAAAGCGGCCGATACCGCGCGGCAGGTGCTGCGCACCGCGCACCAGTTACTCGGAGCACTGGGTTTCTGCGACGAGTCCGACGTCAGCGTGCTCGACAGGCACACCCAGTCGCTGATGCGGCTACCGGTCAGCACCGAAGTGCTTGCGATGCGGTTGATGCCGGGTGTACGCGGCGGCCAGCTGGAGACATTGTTCTCTGGGCCGGTATCGGCATGAGCCGCGCCGGCGACGATGCAGTGGGGGCACGCCCCCTCGCCGCAAGGCGGCTGGGGGTACCCCCACCCGCTTGCGGGGGAGAGTGGCGCGCATGAGCACGGAACCAGCCGCCACTGACGTGGTTTCCAATCCGCTGGGCGAAGGAATTCCGTTCGGGGCCAAACTTCAGCAGCTTGCCGAACAGCGTCGTGACGACACAGCTCTGACCATCATCGCGCGCGACGGCACCGCACACTCGATGACCTTTGCCGAACTGGACGCCCGGGCCAACCAATGGGGGCGGGCGCTGGCGGCCGCCGGCGCGGATATCGGTTCGCTTGTTGCACTGGCGATTCCAAATTCCCAGCCGCTGGTGCTGGCCGCGCTGGGCTGCTGGAAGATCGGCGCCGTTCCGGTTCCGATGCGCTGGGACCTACCTGAGTGGGAGCGCTCCCGAGTGCTCGAGGTGATCGACCCGGTCGTCATCGTCGACGAACAAACCCGGCACGCGCTGAACTCGCGCGCCGCTGAACAGTCCGACGAGGCGCTCCCTGCGATGGTATCCCCTAACGCCAACGGGATATGCAGCAGTGGATCGACGGGGCTGCCCAAGGTGATTCTCAGTCTGGCACCAGGGATGTGGACGCCGGAGTCGTCCTTTCCCTTCTTGGCGGCCTGGGCTCCGACGGCCCAGCCGCAGACCATCCTGGTTCCCGGCCCGATGTATCACACCAACGGATTCTCGCCGCTCACCTATCTATTGGGTGGCGACCGATTGGTAGTGCTCGAAAAGTTCGATGCAGCAACGGTTGTCGATGCGATCGAGCGCTATCGCATCACCAACTTCACGGCCACACCGACAATGCTGGCGCGCATCGCAGCCCTTCCTGACATTCACCAGCGGGATTTCTCCAGCGTCGCGTGGATCTTGCAGGGCGCCGCGGTGATGCCGCACGCATTGCTGCACACCTGGTTCGATCTGCTCAGCCCGGAGCAGGTCGTGATGGCTTACGGGATGACTGAAAACCTCGGGCTCACCGCATTACGTGGTGACGAGTGGTTGGCTCATCCGGGCAGTGTAGGCCGCGGCTTCCGCGACACCGAAGTTCGGATCTTCGACCAGCAGGGCCGGCCGGTGGGTCCCGGTGAGCTCGGTGAGGTGCATCTACGATCGCCGATGAGCGCTGGATACCACTATTTGGGTGGGGCGCCGCTGCTCCCGTCGACGCCCGACGGGTTTCGAACCGCTGGCGACATCGGACATCTCGACACCGACGGTTACCTTTACATCGCCGATCGCCGCAGCGACATGATCATCACCGGCGGCGCCAATGTGTTTCCCGCGGAAGTCGAATGCGCGCTCGCCGAACATGTCAACATCGCCGACGTCGTCGTCATCGGGCTTTCCGATCCCGAATGGGGCCGCCGGGTGCACGCCGTGATCCAGCTCGCCATCGGCTCGACGCCGCTGACCGAGCAGGAGGTCGTCGCCTACGCGAAGACCCGCCTGGCCGCGTACAAGGTCCCCAAGACGGTGGAGTTCGTCGACGAAATCCCCCGCACGGCGGCCACCAAGGTCAACCGCTCGGCGATGGTTGAAGCCCGCGGCGGGTGAGCGTCCCGATTGACCCATGGCGCCCCTTGCGACGAGCGGAGGCGAGACCAGATCGACGGCTATACCTGATGACCCCAGACATCTTCCATGACCTCCCCGATCGCCGACAGATAACGGCTGTGGTGCTGTTTAACCAGCGCATGCCCGCCCAAGACAACAAGTGCAATCGGCAATTCGACGGCCCCAAATGCAAGCAGTGCCGTTAATCCCGCGACGTAGGCGACATCGTGAGCGTCGGGCGCATGCAACTTCCCCACGATCGGCAACTCGATCGCACGCTGTTCCAACCCCTCCGCATTTCATGCAAGGCCCAAGCGGCTCTGGATGGCAGGTGTTTGCCTGAGCCGAGCTCCGTTTCTCCGCGGCCGATTTCGTCAATCGTCTCCGGATCGGCCGAGATGTTTGCCTCGTCGTTGTCCAGCGCGGTCATGTCTCTCTCTGCTTTCGTCGGTTAGCTGGCCGGCCTGAGGTCAAGGTGGGGCTCCCACTTCCAGTCGTCAGCTCGGTCACTCTCCGCACCTGAGCGTTCCTGAGCCCACGTGCTCAGCGACTCCACCATGTTGGTCAGGCGATGATCGGCCCTAGTCGCATATTTCGAGACAGCGGCAGCGATGGTCGATGCCATCCGGAGCAACAGGTCCGGCTTGGCGGCCGTGAGAACGGTCAGTGCGGCGGCCGGGGCCACACCTTCGATCCACCCCAGCGGGCCTAGCGGCACGCACCCGACGAGTTGGCTGACACCCGGCGTCGCGATGAGGGCGGCCAGCGCCACGAACGTTCCCGCGCAGGTGCCGATCACCAGCGGATCGCGTGATTCCAGCAACGTCTGCCCGAGTTGCGTCGTGACCAAGCCCACCAAACCCACTGTCGCCGCGCGCTGCGGGTTTGCGCGGGTAAAGGTGGCCAGGCTCCACGAGAGGCTTGCGCCAATCGTCGTTGCGGCGGCGCGGATAGCGACGGTGTGGGCGAGATCGTCCATGTTGATCCCGCGCTCGGACGGGGGTCGCATGTTGCGAACCGCGCTCACCGCAACTGCCGTCGTGGGGAACACATCGGTCAGGATGTTCACCAGCAGAATCTGCCTGGCGGTCAGTGGCGCGACGCCGCGCACCATCGTTCCGTACATGTTGAAGGCTATTTCGCCGGCGTTCCCGCCGAGCAGCATGGCGACCGCGGCCTGCGCTTGCTGCCACAGCCGATGGCCCTCCTCGATCGCCTCCAACAGACTTCCGACGCGCCCCTCGGTCAGCACCACATCAGCGGCGCCACGGGCCGGATCACTTCCGTGCGATGACACGCCCACTCCCACGGCCGCGGCACGGATCGCAGCGGCATCGTTAGCGCCGTCTCCCACCATCGCGGTGACTACCCCGGAATTGCTGATCTGCTGGACGATCTGCACTTTTTGCTCGGGCGTCATACGCGCATAGATGACGTTGTCCTTGACGACCTCCGCACGCTCGGCGATCGACAATCGCTCCCAGCGTGCACCCGTGATGACGCATTCGTCTGGGACGTCCAGCCCTATCTGACGAGCGATCGCGCGGGCGGTGGCCGGGTGGTCACCGGTGATGACGCGCACGCCGATGTCCCGCTTGGCCAGCCCGAGCAGGAGGTCCCTCGCGTCGGGCCGCGGTGTGTCGGTGATACCGAGGAATCCGAGCAGGCGCAGCCCTTCGCCGCACAGCGGTTCCAGTCCCGACTTCTCCGCGATTGCGAGGTCGGCCTCCGTCACCTTCCGCTCGGCGACCGCGATCACGCGCAGGCCCTGCGTGGCCATCTCGTGGACGTGTGTCAACAGCGCCTCACGGGTAGCGTCGTCCTGGCCCTCGATGCACGCCGAAAGGACGATCTCCGGTCCGCCTTTGACCGCGAGGGTGTCGCCGTCCAACCCCGCCGCGTAGGCACGCCCAGCGCGGAACGGCAGCTCGCGGTCGCGCTTCGGCTGGTTTCCGGCTCGATTAACGACGGCGGCGTCTGTTGCCTGCAGCGGAGCGTGCGCGCTCAGCGCCACTGGGGTTGCCAGCGCTGCGCGCTCAAGAATCAGGCTTTCGTCGAAACCCGGCTGCGCGGAGATATCTGTCACCACAAGACGGTTCTCGCTGAGCGTTCCCGTCTTATCGAAACAGACCACCTCGACGCGGCCCAGCGTCTCCACCGACCGTGGAGCCCTGACCAACACGTTCCGCTGCGTCAGTCGCCTGGCCGCTTCGCGTTGGGCCAGGGTCGCCACCAGCGGCAGGCCCTCCGGCACCGCAGCAACGGCACAGTACACACCGCTGGTGACGGCCTCCCGGATTCCCGATCCACGCAGCAATGCGGTGACGACCACGCCGGCGCCACCGGTGAGGGTCCAGGGCAGGACCTTCGCGGTAACCCCGGCCAGCTGCGCATGCAGCCCCACTTCATCCCGTCGGCGAGGGGCTAACGCCATGGCCCGGCCCGCGGCGGTCGCGTCGCCGACCGCGACGACCAACGCGCGACACACACCGCTGAGCACAACCGAGCCCTCAAAAATCATGCAGGTTCGTTCTGCCAGGGGACGGCCCGGTGTGGCATCGGGGTGTTTGGTCACCGGCAGCGATTCACCCGTGAGCGACGATTCGTCCACCTCCACGGCTACCGCGCTCAACACGCGTGCGTCCGCGGGGACGACCTCGCCGGCCCGTACCTCGATGATGGTTCCGGGTGTCAGTTGCTCGGTCTCCACCAGGTCGAACTGGTCCGGCCCGGTGGCGATGCGGGCCGGTGGCGTCTGGGCGCTGAGCATCTTGGTCAGCTGACGATCCGAACTGAGTCGTTGCGCAGCGGCGATGCCGGCGCTGCCCAACAGCACTATCCCGACGAGAGCACCGTCTATGGGAGAACCGATGAGCGCGCTCGCGAGTGCACCCGTGGCGAGGATCGGTGTGAGCGGATCCTGCATCTCGTGCCACATCGCCTCGACGACATCTTTACTGCTGTCCGCAAAGCCGGCGACCGCTGCGTGCAACCGCGATTTCGGCTGCTGGGCCAGTACGGTGCCGTCGCTGCCGGCGAGTTCCGGCTGAAGTATCCGAAGGTGCTCCTGAGCCTGGTCAGCGTCCAGCGCATGCCACTCGACGTCTGTGGCGGCGGCTGGATCAGCCTGCATCGCCACCCCTCGCGCGATCACGTATCCGGGGATGAGCGCGAGGGCAGCGGCCGCGATGCTCGGACGAACGCCTGCCGCCCGGACACCCGGTAACAGCGTCAGCATCCCGAGTACGGTTCCGGCAGCGGCTAACTCGACGCCGCGCCGCGCCGCCGACTTGGCCGAGGGGATGGCGTCGACGATCCGGCACGCAACCTTGAGATTCGGCAGCAGGACATCCGCCGTCCACGCGGGCGCGCGCTCGGAGGCCCAGACCGCCAACGAAAGATCCGCGGCCGCGAACGCATGCCGGAGGTCACGCCCAACGACGGCGACGACCTTCCCGTCCGACTGCAATCGCCGCACGGCGTCGCAAATCGCGAGATCGATGTCGTCACCGGCGGGCACGAGTTCGTCAAACGTCCCGCGCAGGTGCCCGGGATCGGCCTGATTCACCGACACCAGTTTCAGATCCGCACCACGTGCCGCAGCGATGAGTGGTTCGGCGAACGGGTCCGCAGTGCGCGACACGACTATCTCTAAGTCCCGCAGATCGGGCAGTTCGTGCCCCGGTGAAAGAGACGACCCGGTATGGACTCCCGGACCGAGCAGACCGGCGTCGACATCGGCCTGGGCGCACTGCCACACCTTCGTGTGTAGTTCTCCGTCGACTCCGTTCACCTGCGCAACACGCAGGCTTTCACCTATCAGCACTGCAGGGTCGACAACAAGAACATCGATGCCATCCAGCCGCCGGAGCGCATCGGGTCGCAGTACCAGAGTGTGATGGTTCCGGTTCAAGCCGGCGCAGAACGTCGTGGCGAATGACTCACGGGCGTAATTGAGTGCCCGGGGCGCGGCGACGATGACAGCCTCGCTCGCCAGATGTGCGCCGCCGCTGACTAAGAGGGCAACGGCGCCGGCAAGGCCCGCCGCTGTCGCCGCTCTCGCGTAGTTTTCGGACGACGTGTCCGGCACCGGCCGCGGCCGTGATGATTCCGGCTGCGGCTCGCACTCCGCGCTGAGCGCCAAGTGGGGTTCGTGCTCTTTCCAGGCGTCCACTGCCGCCAACGCTTCAATCAGCCGCAAGCTCCGAAGCAGGATATCGGCGGCGATGACCGACGGGGTATGACCGAGCGACTGGGTGACGGACGTCCCCAACGCGAGCACGGCGTCGGCGCGCGATCGCCCGAGTGCCCGCTCGAATATCCTGCGTACATCGGGCTGTGCCTCCGCAAAGGTGGTCGCGGCGGCAAACGCACGCGGCAGCCTGGGCGCCCGCACTGCCTGCAACACCACCGAAACCCCCAGCGCCGTAGCCTTGGCCGCCAGCAGGCTCACCCGGTTGACGACCTCCGCGGCGTCCCCGGGAATATCGAGCACGGTTGAGCTGCCCGCCTTCTCCGGCCCCGACTCGCAAGATGGCTCACCCCGGTCGGCTGGCTCGGCGAAAACCCGCTCGATTGCTTCCACGGTCAGGACCAATTGCTCGACAGACGGCCCGTTTTCGCCAAGATCAACAACCAGGCGGGAGAGCGGCCAATTCAGCTGAGTACGTGCGACGCCCGCGAGGCTGCCGATTGTCTCCTCAACGACGGCCGCGTACTCGGCCGAGCGCGACCCATCGGGCATGCGCAGCTCAATCCAGGCTCGGCCATTGCCGGACCACCGGCGGCGAGGACGCTTCCCACCTAATAACTCTGCCGCTGCGGCTGCGCCGCCTGCGACCGCCATACGAAGCCCCGAAACAATCGGTGCAACGACCATATTCGTCCTTTACCTGCCCTCTCGCGATGGTTAGCCTTGACACAGCAGACTCATTGGGGATACACGTGCAGCGTCACCGTATATATCGAGAGAATCTCAAAAGCAACATCGAGGGAATCTCAAAAGTAAACGGACGGCGAATTTTTCGCTAAGTGCCCCGAACAACTCGAAACCTAGGAGAGCCCTGTGACGCTCATCGAACGAGCCACCAAGTCCGCCAATTCGCTTGCCGACGAGACGGTCTCGACAGTTAGCCAGATCGGGACAGCCGTCGCCGACGGCGTTGTGGTAACGGCAAAAGACATCCGTGCTGGTATCCAGGAGGGCCACATCCGTCCCCGCACCGTGATCGCCGCAGCAGCGATCGGCCTGGTCGCCGTAGTCGAATGGCCAGTCCTCGTCGCAGCCGGCGGCGTCGCCGTGATCGTGGGCAAACTCAGGAGTCGGTCGACCGAAACCCCGCAATAAGGGAATCGCGCTGGGCTGTGACTACCCGACCGCGCCCATGGTCATCTCGGAGAGCATCGCGACCTCGATGCGGGGCCGGTTGGTGCTTAGCGCCTTCGCGTTCCAGGCCGTCGGAGCATTCTTCGGCACAGCGTTGGGATTCGGCATCCTGTACGCGAACCCGGACTTAGGCGCGTGGCGGTGGATGTACGCGACGGCGATCGTGCCGGCGATCCTTGTCGTCATCGGGCGCCTGTACATCACGGAGAGCCCTCACTGGCTGGTGTCGAAGGGCCGGACCGAGGATGGAGAGAAGGCCACCCACAAACTGCTCAAGCGCAACCCGCAGTACCCCAAGGACGTGTCTCTGGGACACTTGCTCCACAAAGCCAAGCCCGCCGAAGGTAGCGGGACCTACCTGGCGCTGTTCAAGAAGAACAACCGTCGCGCGACGATCCTGGCTTCGGTTCCGTGGTTCCTGCAGGACCTGGGCGTCTACGGCATCGGTATCTTCACACCGACGATTCTGGCCGCCGTCATCGGCAAGGAGTCGAAGTCGCACGCGCTGGCGGACACCATCCATAACGACATGCTGGGCGCCAAGGGTTCGGCCCTGATGGACACGCTGTTCGTCTTGGGCATCATCGTCGCCTTCTTCATGGTGGACAGAGTCGGGCGTATCAAATTGCAGATCGTGGGCTTCATCGGCTGCGCGGTGGGTCTGGTCCTGGCCGGGCTGTCCATCCGCCCGGACGGCACTAACGTCATGTGGTTGCTCTTTCTCGGTTTCACGCTGTTCTATTTCATGGTCAACTTCGGTCCGAATGGCATGACCTATCTGCTTGCCGGCGAGGTCTTCCCGACCCAGGTCCGGGGTAAGGGCGCCGGCTTCGCGGCGTCGTTTGCCAAGATCGGGGCGGTGTTGACGGCGTTCCTGTTTCCCATCCTGCTCAAGACCATCGGCACAACGGCGCTGCTAGGCGGTCTGGTAGCCGCCTTCCTGTTGGGAGCCGCCGTGACCTACTTCTTCCGGATCGAGACCAGGGGACTGAACCTGGAGGCCCTGGACGGTGAGGACGTCCCGACCCAAGGTTGATTTCTGAGTCGATGACGACGGCCATTCGAGTCGCGTGAGCGGGTAAGCCAAGACGCCTGACCGTCCCCGGCCAAATCGCGGTAACCTCATTCTCACTGCTTAATCAGTGTGATAGAGGAGGCGGGATGGCCCCGGACGACGACGCCGAACCGACGACCCGTGATGCCCGCTTCATCAAGACCGCGGTCGAGATCCTCGGCGAGACCGGACGGACCGACTTCACCGTGCAAGAAGTCGTCGCCCGCTCCAAGACGTCATTGCGGGCCTTTTACCAGCATTTCAGCAGCAAGGACGAATTGCTGATCGCCCTACTGGAGCGGACGATGGCGCAGTCGGCGCACGCCTGGCGCGCCGAGACCACCGGGCTGGACAGCACTGCCGCAATCAAGCTGATCATCGACCGGATCAGCGCGGAACCTGAGTCGACCACCCAGCACAGCCTGAACCGGGCGATGAATCTCTACAACCAGCATCTGGCCGAAACCCGGCCGCGTGACTACGCTCGGGTGCTCTCCCCACTGCACGAGTTGATTCGTGACGTCGTGCAGCGCGGCATCACCGAGGGGGTTTTCCGGCCCAACCTTGATGCAGGGCCCGCCGCGGCGATCGTCATGCAGACCATCCTGGGCGCCCTCCGATTGCATTGGCTGGGAGCCGAATTGACGGGCGCGCCAATCGATGCGGCCCACCTGTATGACTTCTGCGTGCGCGCGCTGGGCGCAGATGACGGTGTGCAATTGGCGCCGCCGACACTCGGTGAGTTGTTCGGCCAGATCGGAATTCGGCCGGGCGCCCGCGATGGCGAGTTCGCGATGACGCTGCCGGTGAGCCCACAGGTGGTCAACACATCGGGCGCGCTGCAGGGTGGACTGATCGCCACGCTCGTCGACGTCGCGGGCGGACAGTTCGGCCTGGACTACCTGCAGGATGGCACCACGATGACGACCGCCGACCTGTTCATCCGCTACCTGCGGCCGATCCGTCAAGGCTTGGCGTTCGCGGTGCCGCGGATGCTGCGCAGCGGGCGGCGCGCGATGGTGATGCAGGTCGACGTCTACGGCGACGGTGCCGGCGACGAGGCGCTGCTCGCGACGGCGACCGTGAACTTCGCCGTTATCGACGGGGCGACCCCGAAGCTTCCCGACTGGTCGCGTGCCTAGCCGGGTTACACCTTATTGCGCAAAAGTGGTAACGTCATTACCGCCTACTGAGAGTCAAGACTTCAAGGAGATCGCCATGCCGTCACGCGAGCTTTCCTTCCCCGTGTTCGACGCCGACAACCACATGTACGAGCCGCAGGAAGCGCTGACCAAGTTCCTCCCGGACAATCGCAAGCGCGTCATCGACTACGTGCAGGTCCGCGGTCGCACCAAGATCGTGGTGCGTGGCCACATCAGCGAGTACATCCCGAACCCGACGTTCGAGGTGGTGGCCCGCCCGGGTGCCCAGGAGGACTACTTCCGCAACGGCGCCCAGGGCAAGACCTACCGCGAGATTTTGGGTGAGCCGATGAAGTCGATCCCCGCCTTCCGCGAACCGGGCGCGCGGCTCGAGGTCATGGACGAACTCGGCATCGACTACGCGCTGATGTTCCCCACGCTGGCCAGCCTGGTCGAAGAGCGCATGAAAGACGACCCGGCGATGACCCACGACGTCATCCATGCGCTCAACGAGTGGATGTACGAGCAATGGTCGTTCAACTACAAAGACCGCATCTTCGCCACCCCGGTGATCACGCTGCCGATAGTCGAGCGTGCGCTCGAAGAACTCGAATGGTGTCTGGAGCGGGGCGCCCGTACCGTGCTGGTCCGCCCGGCGCCGGTCCCCGGCTATCGCGGCAGCAGGTCGTTCGGCCTCGAGGAATTCGACCCGTTCTGGCAGGCCTGCATCAAGGCCGACATCCCCGTCTCGATGCACGCGTCGGACAGTGGTTACGCCGAGTTGCTGAACGTGTGGGAACCCGGTGACGAGTTCCTGCCGTTCAAGCCCACCGCTTTCCGGTCGTTGGCCACCGGCCATCGGCCGATCGAAGATGCGATGGGGGCGTTGGTCTGCCACGGCGCGCTGTCCCGCAACCCGGAGCTGCGGATCCTGTCGATCGAAAACGGCGCCGACTGGGTGCCGGACCTGTTCAGGGGCCTCAAGGGCGTCTACAAGAAGATGCCGCAGGCGTTCAGCGAGGACCCGATCGAAGCGTTCAAGCGCTGCGTCTACATCACCCCGTTCTGGGAAGATCGGTTCACCGAGATCGTCAACATGGTCGGCACCGACCGGGTGCTGTTCGGATCCGACTGGCCGCACCCCGAGGGCCTGAAGGACCCCATCACCTTTGTCGACGAACTCAAGGACTTCGGCGAAGAGGACGTCGCGAAGATCATGGGCGGCAATCTGATGAAGCTGATGAAGGTGGCCAAGCCGGTCAACGCGTAGCCGTCCACCGTAGCCAGGCCGCGAAATGGAGCGCCGCACCTTAGAAGCGGTGATCTACGAGCGTGACCCGCCGATTGCGCGGATCATCCTCAACCGTGCCGACAAGGCCAACACCAAGGATGCGACGCTCGTCCAGGAAGTCGACGACTGCTTGCACGAAGCGGACCGCGACCGCGAGATCAAGGTCGTGATCCTGAAGGCCAACGGCAAAGGCTTCTGCGGTGGACACGTGGCCCGCTGGGGTCCCGACGAAAATCCCTACCCGGATTTCGGCGACACATTCGAGGATCTCTACAAGGGCACCGCCGACCTGTTCTTGTGGCCGACGTTGTATCTGTGGGAGTTCCCGAAGCCGACGATCTCTCAGATCCATGGCTACTGCATGGGCGGTGGGATCTATCTGGGCCTGCTGACCGACTTCTGCGTCGCGTCCGAGGACGCCTATTTCCAGATGCCGCTGGCGCAGAGCCTCGGCGAACCCGGCGGGCACACCATGATCGAGCCGTGGCTGCTGATGAACTGGCACCGCACCATGGACTGGCTGCTGCTGGCACCGACGCTGTCCGCGCGGGAAGCCCTCGACTGGGGCCTGCTCAACAAGGTGGTGCCCCGAGAGGATCTCGAGAACGTCGTCGAGGAGATGGCGCGCAAGATCTCCCAGATCCCGTTGACCACGTTGATGGCGGTGAAGAACAACGTGAAGCGCGCCTGGGAGTTGATGGGAATGCGGGTGCACCTGCAAGTCAGCCACATCTTGACCAACATGGTCGGCGCGGCCACCGATGTTCAGGCACGCCGAGCCGAGCTCATGCAATCAGGCTTGAAGCCAAGGGATTTCGTCGACCGCGACGAAAGCGCGGACGACACTTCCTCGCGCGAGCAGACGTAAAAGCCCCCGACACGCCCGGGCGTGAGGGGCTTTTACGTCTGCTCGCCCAAGGTCAGCGGCTCCTCTCACCGGCTAGCCTGCGCCCGGCGGCATGGCGGGCGGCGACATAGCCGAACACCATGGAGTTGGCGATGCTGGCGCCCGCACCCGGATACGTCCGGCCCA
>Ga0224555_1001183_pt1 | contig 37505 bp, 34 predicted proteins | sample 714S23034metaG_FD_180687 | JGI IMG/M metagenome (GOLD analysis project Ga0224555, IMG submission 180687) | Peat soil microbial communities from Stordalen Mire, Sweden - 717 S2 30-34 | ecosystem: Environmental > Terrestrial > Soil > Wetlands > Peat | place: Sweden: Norrbotten County, Stordalen... | reverse complement strand
CCGACGCAAACGCTGAGACCGACTTCCGCTGTGGACAGCGCGTGGTGAGACGGCGCTTAAGCCGCGAGCAAGACCTTGATCAGCACGCGAACGGCCAGGTCGGGCCCAAACGTGAAAGCCTCACTCGTTGCCAAAAGAGCAACGTTTTAGCTGGTGAGTGGTCATATTTCGTGTCCGCTCGCTCGCCGACATCGAGACCCTCTGCGCCGACGCCAGAACGTCGTACTGGCGCGCCGGGCGGTGCTGAGCACCTCATCGGAGGCGAGCGCAAAACAGTCATTCCGCATCAAGAACTCCGCCTGTCGGGTCCTCAGCCTTGCTCACAAGCTCGTCAACAAGGAGCGTCGACCCGAGGTCTTATTCGAGGGCGGCTCCAAAGCCACCAACGGGGAGGTTGTCGAGATCGAGGGGGCCCGCCACGGGGCTGCGAGCCCGCTGACGGTGGTGACCACCGTGGCCGCGCGTCAGGGGCGGTCCACCGCGCCGCCGGTGAGATCAATCGCCCCAGTCGAGCTGATGGTCCGGCACTCCCACCGAACGTCCGTAGGTCACGGCCTCGGCGCGTCCGGCCTCATCGCCCGCTTGATATCGGAAGATCTTGTTGGCGAACACGACGACGTGTTCTTGACGGACCCTGAACTCGGCATACCAGCCGCCCTCGGCTTGGAGGCATTCGGCGAGAGCCTGCGCAAGGGCGTCGGCATCGTCATCGTCGCCCTCAAACTCAATGAACGTCCAGGTGCTTGGCTGACTGGGCACGGCGCTGGCCGACACGTCGACGCGGGCCACCTTGCGGGCCCTCAGGCGCCCAGGTTGGAACGGCGCCCCAACCCGCAAGCTTTCACCGATAAGGCACCCACTGATCATTACGTCCTCCTTGTGCCCGATGTCCTTGGCTGGCAGGTTCCAGTCGGACCTGCTGTGTACGTCGAACGATAGTTGGCTATGACTGGGCTTCCCCCCGCTAGCCGGACACTTGGCTATGCGGCTTGCAGTTGCTGGCGATAGTAGTTGAGCCCCCATTCGATCGGCGGTACGTAGCCGAGGCTCGAGTGCAGCCTGACGGCGTTGTAGCGCTTGATCCAGGCGGTGATCGCTGCCTTGGCTTGGTCGCGGGTGGCAAAGCTGTAGCGAACGAACCCAGCTATGCGCCCGAAGCGCAAGCTCCCGACTAGGACCTGGCGAGTCGGTTTCCACGGCTGGGACCTTGTCAGGAGGAGTGTCTCAAGTAACCAAGGATTCGCGCCGAAATATCAGACAGAGAATACGAGGTCAGAGGACCTGTGACACTGCTTCGGGCGAATGACGCGTGTGTTGTCACCAGACCGCGGTCGTCTGGTGCTCAAACCACGTCTGCACACGCCTGGCGGTGGTTCCTGACCCTCGAAGCTGTTCTCGCGCTTGCCTACTTCTCGTTCGGAGTCCCGCCTGAAAAGCATTTGACTTCCGGTTGGCTTCCCTGGATGGAGTGGCCGGGCCAAGTCCCAGCGTGGGCATTGCTGGGACTGTCGGCAATCGTGGCGATTGCCTACGGTATGAGGCGCAACCGACCGAGCGCTCCAATAGCCTGGTGGTTCCTCGGCGCTGGCGTGCTCCTCTTCGTCACGGGCGGTACGGCCTACAGGTTCTGGCACCAGATCATGGGCCAGCAACACATCCCGTTCCCGTCGTTTGTCGACGCGATCTACATCACGATGTATCCGGTGCTTGCAATCGGGCTGCTGCTTCTTGCCCGAGCGCGAGTTCCCGACGGCGATCGAGCCAGCCTGCTTGACGCGCTTACGATCACGCTCGGCGTCGGCCTGCTGTCATGGATCTTCCTCATTGGCCCAAACTTCCGTGCGCCCGGTGGGCTGCTTGTGCGGTTGACGGCCGCCGCACACCCACTTGGGGATGTCCTCGTTCTGGCGATGTTGGCGCAACTTTGGACCGCCGGCGGCATTCGCAACACCGCAGGACGGTTGCTCGCGATAGGGGCACTGGGAACGCTTGTCTCTGACTCACTGTACGAGCTGGCCAACCTGCACCCAGGCTGGAATTGGAACCACGGCAACGCGGTCGATCTTGGCTGGATCATCTTCTATGCGTGCTGGGGCGCGGCGGCACTGCACCCTTCGATGCGGGCATTGTCTGAGCCGAGGTCAGCCGCGCCGCTGCGCACCAGCCACTACCGGACGAGGCTGCTCGCCGGGGTCTCGCTCATCGCGCCGGTGGTCCTGCTCGCCGAGACCCTGGGCGGCGACACCGTCGACGCCCCAGTTATCGCCGTAGTCGCCGGGCTCATGTTCCTTCTCGTGATCACCAGAATGACTGGTCTCGTACAGGTGCACGGGCAATCTGTGGCTCGAGAGCAAACCCTACGCAGGTCGGTTGCAAACCTCGTGGCGGCGTCGGACCGCGGTGCGATCTGTCAAGCGACGATCGCGGGCGTCAGGGAGCTTGTCGCTCGAAACGGAGACGACTTCAAGGTCACGTTCGCGGTGACGAACCCGGACGGCGAACCGGTGGTCGTCACCAAGCCCGGCGATGGACCGACTGAGGGGCCACAGAGCTTGACGGTTCTTTGGGCCAACGCGCGACAAAGCCTGGCCGACGGCGCGGTGGAGAGCTATGTCATCGAGACGAGCACCTTGCATGCCGGCTTCGCAGAGCACGAGTTGTCTGAACAGCTCGTGTGCCCCTTTGTCGCCAAGGACCAGCTGCAGGGGCTGATAGTTGTCACAAGTGCTGCCAAGTTCCCCTTCGAGCTCCGAAGCTCGATCGAGATTCTCGCCGCGCAGGCAGCAATGGCCATCGGCCGCGAGACGATGACCGAGGCGTTGCACGCGCGCCGCAGTGAAGCTCGCTTCCAGACTCTCGTGCAGAATGCGTCGGATGTCATCCTGATCGCCCGTCCCGACACGACGATCACCTATCAGACTCCTTCGGCCAATAGGATCCTCGGGTACGCAGACGGCTCCCTCGAAGGCAGACGGTTCACAGCTCTCCTCCACCCCGACGACGTCGAGCGGGCATTGGCCGGATACAGAGGCGTGGCGTTTCGACCCGGAACATCGGTCACGGCAAAATGGCGGATCCGACACTGCGACGGTTCATGGCGCCATGTCGAGGTGACAACGACCAATCTGCTGCATGAACCGACCCTTGAAGGTATCGTCCTCACCCTGCGGGACGTGAGCGAACGCACAGGTCTCGAAGAGGAGCTGAAGCATCAGGCCTTCCACGACGCGTTGAGCGGGCTCGCCAATCGCGCCCTCTTCCGGGACCGCCTCGAGCATGCCTTGGCACGGGCAACTCGGTCGAAGTCGTCACTGGCCGTCCTGTTCCTCGACCTGGACGACTTCAAGCTGATCAACGACAGCTTGGGGCACACTGCGGGCGATGCTCTGTTGGTGGCGGTTGCCGGGCGGCTCTCCGCGTCCCTTCGGAGCGGCGACACGGCGGCCCGCTTTGGAGGCGACGAATTCGCGGTCCTGGTGGAGGAGACCACTGGCCCTGAGGAGGCCTGTCAGGCCGCTGAACGCCTCATCGCGGCGCTGTGCGCACCACTCGTGATCGAGGATCACCAGATCCAAGTGCGCGCCAGCGTCGGGATCGCCCTCAGCCAGGCGGGCCACGAGGACCCGACCGAGTTGATGCAGGCGGCAGACGTGGCCATGTACGCGGCAAAGGCTCGCGGCAAGGGTCGTTACGAGGTTTATCAGCCCGACCTCCAGGCGGCCATTGTCCGACGACTGGATAGGACCGCCGATCTCCAGCGAGCCATAGAAGGCCGGGAGTTCGTTGTGCACTACCAGCCGATCGTGAGCCTTGACGGAGGCAATACGGTTGGACTAGAAGCGCTCGTGCGGTGGCGTCATCCAGAGAATGGACTGCTCCTCCCCGAGGAGTTCATCGCACTCGCCGAAGAGACCGGCCTTATCGTCCCGCTTGATCGCTGGGTGCTCAGAGAGGCATGCGTCCAGACGCGCGAGTGGCAGTTCTGTCACTCGGACGCCCGTCGCTTGTGGGTCAGCGTCAACATGTCGGCCAGGCATTTCCAAGACGAGGGATTGGTGGAAGATGTCGCGACGGCACTGCGGGAGTCGGATCTCGATCCTCAGTTCCTGGTGCTGGAGATCACTGAGGGCGTATTCGTCCAGGAGGCCGAGTCCGTCATCCAGCGGATGTTGGAGCTCAAAGCGCTCGGCGTCCGCTTCGCCATTGACGATTTCGGCACCGGCTATTCGTCGCTGAGTTACCTGAGGCGTTTTCCCATCGATATCTTGAAACTGGACAAGTCCTTCGTGGACGACGTGGCCGTTTCCGTCGAGGATGGCGCGCTCGCCGAAACGATCGTCCAACTCGGGAAGAACTTGCATCTTCAGACGGTCGCTGAAGGCATCGAACACGCGCCCCAACTTGAGGTCCTCCGTGCCCTGGGATGCCAGCTCGGGCAAGGGTTCTACTTCACCAAAGGACTCCAGGCCAGTGAAATGAACGACCTTCTCTTCCGGAACTCGCAGGTCAAGTCCTTGGTAGAAGCCGTTTGGCTTGAATCCCCTTCCCTCACCGAGGAGTCCGTCGGCTGACCCTGACAGTGCCGAGAACCTGACCGTGCCACCTCTTGCTCTGAGGTGTCGAGCGGGAAGCGAGCCACATGCCAGACGCCGCTTTCATCCCGATGAAGTCCGCGGCCGCCCGGGTCGGGGAGTTGCCGACCGATCGCCCGATTGTCGTGATGTGTGGCGCTGGCGGTCGCTCCGAGGTCGTGGCCAAGGTCCTGCTGGGCTTGGGTCTCGATGCGGTCAACCTGGCGAGAGGAGTGCGGGCCTGGGTGGCAGAGAGCGCCCGGCTGTAACCGATACGGGCTCGCCCCGCAGCGTGATCTAGGTGGCGCGGACCAGGGACTCGCAATCACGCCGAGCTAAGCCGCCGGAGGCTCGGCAAGGTCACGGCCGACGGCGTAGGAGTCGGCCAGGTCCTACGCCTCTACCGTCCACGATGGGGCTAGGTGCAAGATGGATCCATGACCGACAGACAGCGTCGTATCGTGATCCTGGGAGCCGGAGGCCGCGACTTCCACAACTTCAACACGGTGTTCCGCCATGACGACTCGGCGAAGATCGTGGCCTTCACTGCCGCCCAGATTCCCGGCATCGAAGGCCGCTCCTACCCGCCTTCGCTCGCCGGGCCGCTTTATCCCAACGGCATCCCCATCGTGGCGGAGGAGGAGCTGGCCGACCTGATCGCCCGCGAGCACATCGACGAAGCCATCCTTGCCTACTCGGATCTCTCTCATGTCGAGGTGATGCACAAGGCGTCCGCCATCCTGGCAGCGGGAGCGGACTTCCGCCTTCTCGGGCCGGATGCCACAATGCTGCGAAGCGTCAAGCCGGTCGTGGCCGTCTGTGCCGTGAGGACTGGGTGTGGCAAGAGCCAGACCACCCGTCGGGTGGGCCAGATCCTCCTCCAGGCGGGGCTCCGGGTCGCCCTCGTGCGCCACCCGATGCCCTACGGCGACCTCGAGGACATGAGAGTGCAGCGCTTCGCATCGGTGGCCGACATCGACGCTTCCCACCCCAGTCTGGAGGAACGGGAGGAGTACGAGGAGCCCGTCCGCATGGGCATGGTGATGTACGCCGGGGTCGACTACGAGCAGATCCTGCGCCAGGCCGAGGCAGAATGTGACGTCGTCGTCTGGGACGGTGGCAACAACGACTTCCCCTTCTTCGTCCCCGACCTCATGATTACCGTCGTCGACCCGTTGCGTCCCGGCCACGAGCTCGCCTACTACCCGGGCGAGACGTGCTTGCTAAGGGCCGACGTCGTGGTCGTCAACAAGATCGACTCGGCTGCTCCCACCGACGTCGCCCGCGTCGTGGCCAACGTGCAGGCGGTCAACCCGCGGGCCCGCGTCGTCACGGCGGCCTCGCCGGTAACGCTCGAGGCGGGCCCGCCGCTAGCGGGCAAGCGTGTCCTCGTCATCGAGGACGGCCCCACCATTACCCACGGTGGCATGCCGTTCGGCGCCGGCACCGTGGCCGCCCGTCACGACGGCGCCGTCGACCTCGTCGACCCGCGCCCCTATGCCGTCGGCTCGATCGCCGGGACCTATGCCCGCTACCCCGGCATCGGCGCCGTGCTGCCGGCGATGGGCTACGGAGACGAGCAGCTGGCGGAGCTCGGCGCCACGGTCCGACAGGCGGCCTGCGACGTCGTCGTCATCGGCACCCCAATGGATCTGGCGCGACTGGTCGACCTCGGCCACCCCTCGAGGCGGGTCTCCTACGAGCTGCGTGAGATCGGCTCGCCGACGCTGAAGGACGTGCTCGACCCGCTTGCCCAAGGTTGGAAGTCGGCTCTGCGGCCGGCAGGTCCGGCGTAAGCCCGCCAGGCCTCATGACCGGGTCTTGAGGCCTGGGTAGCGTCTCGAATACGGATACCGGCTGTTTGATGTCAACACAGGGCCGTGCAGCCGGCCGGAGAGCGTCGAACGCAGCGCCTCGAGGCGACCATCCGCATGGATGCGGACAGTCGAGAGCGCCCGGTGTACAAGCTCGATCAGGCAAGTCATCAGTGCGCCACGAGGCGCCCTGGATCCGTGCGGAGATGAAAGAGCTCCGCTTCCGGCCTGTCGCAGCAGGGCGGTGAAGCTGGGGGCAGCCTAAGCCTGGAAGCGCAGGCTTGGGTGGGAAGCAGCCTCGACAGAGTCGGAACGGGCCGGTACTGCCAGACGGCTCGGGTCCGGTGAGCAAGACGGAAAGGCCAACGGGGACCACGAACCTTGGCTGCGCTCGAAGTCGCCCGACTTCGCGCGCCACGAGATCTGGGGCCACCTCTGCTGCCGTTTCGCGATCGGCACGCTCATGTGGAAGGCGGCCGACGGTGCGACGAGGACCCCTACCGGGTGTCGTTCGTCGCCGCCCTCAGCGTCGCCTGCCGTCAGTCACCCTACGGGGCGCTCTCCCCACTGAGACACTGGCGCGACCAGGGCCACCTGGCGTGCGGCGATCGTGCAGCTGCTCCGGCCGCTCAACCCGATCCGCCGGAGACGGTCGAACCCCCGCGACATCAAGCGCAAGATGCCGAAGTGGCATGTGAAGCGTGCCCACCACCGGACCTGGCCGCAGCCCACTGGGCCGCCTTGAACAGTCATCCTGAGGTGCTGACTGAACGGTATCGGGCTTGGTCGAGGCGTGTCGCCGCAATGATCCGGCATCCGGCCTCGATCCTGCTTCAGGCCCTGAACACGAATGCCCGCCCGGCACGGGTGCCATCGCCATATGCACCCACGACGGCGGCCGTGCCCGAGACTGCCACGGAGATGCCGAAGTTGTCGTTTGCGACAACGTCGGAGCCCTTCAGCTCTTCCGTCTGCTTCCAGCCGGACGCCGTCTTGGTGAACAGGTACGCCCGACCGGCAAGATTGGCGTGATCGTATGCACCCACCACAACGGTCGTGCCCGAGATCGCCGCCGAGATGCCGAAGTAGTCGCCTGCGGTAGTGTCGGAGCCCTTCAGCTCGGCGGCCTGTTTCCAGACGCCCGCCGTCTCGGTGAACACGTACGCGCTGCCCGCAGAGTTGGCCTGGCCATATGCACTCACTACGGCCGTCGTGCCCGAGATGGCAACCGAGCTGCCGAAGTTGTCGCCAGCGACGGTATGGGAGCCCTTCAGCTCGGCGGCCTGGTCCCAGCCGGTCGCGGTCCCAGTGAACACGTACGCGGCGCCGGCACCATTGGCGTGACCTTCCGCACTCACGACAGCGGTGGTGCCCGAGACGGCCACGGAGGTGCCGAACCCATCCTTGGTGACGTTGCCGGAGCCCTTCAGCTCGGCGGCCTGTTTCCAGCCCGACGCCGTCTTGGTGAACACGTACGCCCTGCCCTCATAGTTGGCGTAGCCAGCGGCCCCCACCACGGCAATCGTGCCTGAGACGGCCACCGACCAGCCGAACAAGTCGTCTGTGACAGTGTCGGAGCCCCTCAGCTCGGCGGCCTGTCTCCAGCCGGACGCCGTCTTGGTGAACACGTACGCCCGACCGGCATCCTTGGCGTGGCGGTATGCACCCACCACAACGGTCGTGCCCGAGATGGCCACCGAGCTACCGAAGTTATCGCCGGGGTTGGTGTCGGAGCCCTTCAGCTCGGCGGCCTGTTTCCAGCCGGACGCTGTCCTGGTGAACACGTATGCCCGACCGGCGTAGCTACTGCCTGACGTACCCACGACGGCCGTCGTGCCCGAGACGGCCACGGAGATGCCGAACTCGTCACTGACGACGGTATCGGAGCCCTTCAGCTCGGCCAGCTGCTTTCCAGTCGCCGGGCCGGTACGCGGAGCTGTCGTGGTGCAGCCTGCCAGGAGGGGCAGGGAGATCGCGCCAACCGTGAGGAGCGCAGACAGGCTGGCTATCAGGGACTTGCGCATGTGACGCCTCCGATCACGGGCTCACGCCCCTGTCTGCAACACGTAGCTCATCATGGGCTGACGCTGTCCGCAGCAGGTGCCACGAACCGCAAGCCTCGCGCCCGCATGCAAAGGGCGCAAAGCTTGCTGCTTCCCGCTTCATGTGCGGCTGACATCGCGCCGCCCGGAGCCTGGAACGAGAGTTCCATGTTGAGTGTCCGCGGCGGTGCGGAAACGCCCCGGTGACCGCAAGCAGGGGGCCCTTGGCCCGAGCCGGGTCACGGCACCTCGCCGCGGCCATGGCCGAGGTCGGCTTCTTGCTCCCCGCACCATGATCGAGCGCCTGGCGCGATGTGGCAGAACGAATTCTCGTTGTCATGGCGACCCGGCCGTCCTGCACGGTCCCTCTCACCAATGGCCCCGCAGAGTGGACAACTAGACCGTGACGCGCCTCATGAGTGACGAACAGTTCGCGAACTACGGACCCTGGCTCTACAACGAGCGTCGCCTGCGCTGTTTGGTCGCAGTGCTTGAAGCCCTCAGGCTCGAGGTCGCCGAGCACGATCCCCGCTGGGACCGCTGCCCGGCAAAGTCTTGGGCGTGCGTACGCCGGACCTAGCGCGTGGCTGGGCTCAGGAAGAGGCAAGAGGAGCCCAGGTCGGGTACTGACGCGAAGACTCCACCAGTATTTCTCCTGGTGGACGCTTACGGACGTCCGGATGGGTCTCACTCATCATCTCGCGTGCGCGACTCGTGCACGAAGCCCTCGGCGGTTGTAGGTAGTGGCAGCAGAAGATGCACTCCAGGGACATCCGCGGCCGATCGGTCCGCTTCTGCGACTGCTTGCGCATGGATCGAGAGGGTCAAGCGCGGAGCCGAGCGCCCGGGACGAGTTTGGGCGGTCGAGCTGTCACCCGAGCAGCGGCCGGGTCATTCGGCACCCGCGGAGGTCACCACGAAGTGGTCCTCCTCGACCTCGACGAGCGGTGGAACCTCCTCGTGCGTTCGCAGGTACGTGTCGGTACGATCCGCGCTCGCGGCGGTCTCGAGCGCAGCCGCGACTACTTGGGCTCGATGCCCCTTCCAAGCGTGCATGGCCGCGAGCGGGTGCATGCTGCTCCTCGAGTAGCGGCCCGGGCGCCCTTCGCCCTCCGAGGTGACCCCCATGGCCTCGAGCTCGGGGGCCAGCCCGGCCCCCCATTTCTTGTGGAGCTGGGGCACCGCGGTCAGGAGCATCTTCGTGTAATCGTGCTGCGGGTTGTCGAACACCTTCTGAGTCGCGCCCATCTCGACCACGACGCCACGACGCAGGATGATCGTGCGCTCGCTTATGTAGTTGCCGAGGGAGAGATCGTGGGTGATGAACAGCACGCCGAGCCCGCGGCTCTTCAGGTTCGCCAAGAGGTTGAGCACGTCCACCCGGGTCGACGCATCGATCATGCTGATGATCTCGTCCGCGACGAGGATCTTGATCTCGAGCAGCAGCGCACGTGCGATGAGGATCCGCTGGAGCTGCCCACCCGAGAGCTGGTGGGTGAACTTGTCGAGCACGTCCACGGGGTTGAGACCAACGGACTCGAGCGACGCCTCCACTCGCCCGTGCCACTCCGAGTTGCTCACGCTGGGGAAGTACGAACGCTTGATCGTCGCGAATACACGATCAGCCCTGAACACAGGGTTGTACGAGCTGAACGGGTCCTGGAACACGCCCTGGACGTGGCGGTAGTACTCCCGGAGCCGCTTGCCTTTCAGTCCGGCGACGTCCGTACCCTCGAAGCTGATCGTGCCCGAGGTGACGGGCGTGAGCCGCAGGATCATCTTTCCGAGCGTTGACTTCCCACTGCCGCTCTCGCCGATGAGGGAGGTCACCTCGCCGGGGCGGATCTCGAAGCTCGCCCCGCGCACGGCCGGCAACGACTCTCCGCCGAAGGTGCCGGTCTTGTAGACCTTGGTGACATTGTCGAGTGTCAGCACTGCTCAGCTCCTCCCGCCGGCGAAACGCCATCCGCATGAAGCCAGCACGCCACCGAATGACCGGGCTGGACCTCCACGAACGGCGGATCCGCCGCGCAGCGGTCGAAGGCGAACGGGCAGCGGTCGCGGAACCTACAGCCAGACGGGGGATTGAGCAGCGGGGGGGGACGGCCCGGGATACCGACGAGAGTGTGCTCGTCGTGGCGGACTCCCACCTCCGGGAGCGAGGAAATGAGCAGCTGGGTGTAGGGGTGGAGCGGGCTGCCGATGACCACGTCGGTCCTCGCCTTCTCGGCGAGCTTGCCCGCGTACATGATCAGGATCGTGTCCGCGACCTGCGCGAGGATCGACAGGTCGTGAGTGATCACCATCGTGGTCTTCACGAAGTTCCGATCGCGGAACTCGAGCAGCATCTCTCCGACTGCGCGCTGGGTGGAGACATCCAGGGCGGAAGTGATCTCGTCGGCGATGAGCAGCGACGGGTTGAGAAGCGTCGAGACGATCATCACGACACGCTGCTTCATCCCACCTGAGAGCTCGATCGGGTACCGCTTGAGGATGTCAGCGTCGAGCCCGACCAGTTTGACGCGGCGCTCGAACTCGGGAAGCGCGGACTTGTAGTCGAAGCCCCTCGACCTCAGCAGCTCGGACACCATCTTGCCGACCCGGCGCGTCGGATTCAGCGCGCTCATCGCGTACTGCGGGATGATCGACACCACCTTGAAGCGGTAGTCGCGCATCGCCCGCGCGTCCGATATCGGCAGTTCCGCGCCATCCAGCTCGACGCGACCGCCGAGCTGCCGCATGCGCACGTCCATGCGGATGAGGCTATTGCCGAGCGTTGACTTGCCGCAGCCCGACTCACCGGCGAGCCCCATGATCTCCCCGTCAGCGATGTCGAAGGTGACGTCGTCCACCGCCGTGACGTCGCCGCGGAGCGTGCGATAGCAGATCCTCAGCTGGTCTACCTTGAGTCCCACCGTCTTACAGCTCCCTCAGCTTGGGGTTGAATACCTCGTCGAGGCCGACGTTGGCCAAGTAGAGGCCCCCAACGACGCAGGTGATCGCGGCCCCCGGCGGGACGAACCACCACCACGTGTGCAGCGGGAGCGCGCTCCAGTCGGCGGCGTTCATCATCATGATGCCGAGAGACATGCCACCGGCCGGGCCGAGGCCGAGAAAGTCGAAGCTCGCCGCCACGAGGATGGAACCACCGAAAAGGAGGATGAAGACCAGAAACAGATACGAGCTCATGTTGGGCGCGATCTCTCGCACAATGATCGATCGGCTCTTCTCGCCCGAAAGCCGGGCGAGGCCGACGAAGTCCCGCGAAACCAACGAGAAGGTCTGTGCTCGAATCGCGCGCATGGACCAAGTCCACGTGGTGCACGCGATCAGGAGCCCTTCGATGAGGGGGCTCGTGTGGTGAAGAAAGCCCGCAATAAGGATCAGCAGCACCAGGCCAGGGATCGTGAGCTCCACGTTGCAAAGCACGTTGAGCCCCTCGTCAATGAGGCCCCCCTTGTAGCCAGAAATGAAACCGAGGGTCATGCCGATCACGGTCGCGCCGCAACCGCCTATGAGCCCAACGAAAAGGCTCTCCCGCAAGCCATATACGAACTGGGTAAAGACATCTAGACCGAAGTAGTCCGTGCCGAAATAGTAGGTCCCCGACGGCGTGTGCCTCGGCGGGCCGTACGCGGTCAGCGGGTGTTGAACGAACAGCGGGCCGAAGATCGCGAAGAGAACGAACAGCAGCACGACGCTGAGCCCGATGATCAGCTTCTTGTTGCGCAGCGCGAAGTAGAGGAACTCGAAGCGCCTACGCTTCGGCGCGCCTGCCCCGGCGCCCGCGACGGGCGCGCCCCTGTCTGCGGTGGCCTCGTCGGTTCCGAGCACCGTCATGTTGGCCTCCTGGGCGCGGCGTTGGTTCTACGCACCGCTGATCCCGACCCGGGTGCGAGGATCGACGATCACGTAGACGATGTCGACGATGAAGTTGGCAGCGAGAACGCCGACGATGATGAACAAGAAGATGCCTTGCAGCAAGAAGTAGTCGTCGTTGCCGACGGCCTGGAAGATGAGGTAGCCGAGACCGGGGTACGCGAACGTCACCTCGGTGACGATCGCCCCGCCCACGATGACGCCGAGCTGCAGAGCCAGCCCGGTGAGCTGGGGCAGCATCGCGTTGCGGTACGCGTACTTGCGTACGAGCCTGCTGGGCGCGCCAAGCGCCTCTAGGTAATGGGTGTAGTCGGACTCGAGCTCGTAGATGATGAGATTCCTCATCCCGATCGCCCAGCCGCCGAAGGCGACCAGGAACAAGGTGAGGAACGGCAGGAACCAGTGTGTCATGAGGCTCCAGACGAAGGCCCAGTCCCAGTTCGGGAGGAGGCCGTACGCGAAGCCACCCGAGATGGGGAAGAAGTGGCCGATGCCACCTGCAGCGAGCAGGAAGGCGAGAAGCAGAGCCAGCCAGGGGTACGCGGTCGCCGTGAGTAGGTAGCCGACCGGAAGGACCGTATTGTCCAGCGACTTGCGGCGAGCCGCCATGGCGCCGACCTTGTTCCCCGCATAGTACGCCAGCAGGATTGCTGGGATGAGCAGCGCCAGGGTGAACAACACGTAGTCGGCAATGACCGACGTAACCGGCTTTGGGAAGTCGTAGATGCTTATCCCGAGGTTCCCGTGGAAAAGGGCCTTCCAGAAGCTCAGGTACTGGTCCCACCACGGGCGGTCGAAGCCGAAGCTGTGCATGTACAGCTTGTAAGTCGCGTTGTACGTCCCGGGCTGCAGTTCGATCTTCGCCAGCAACTGCTGAATTGGGTTACCAGGGACCAATCTCGGCAGGACCCAGTCGAGCGTGGCCGCGATGAAGAACGTAAGTATGTAGATGAGGAGCTTCCTCAGCAGGTACCGTCGCACGGCTCTCCCTCGTGGATCCGCTGCCCGTTGCGACCGGCCACCCCATCTCCTGCGCCTGGCAGGAGGCGAGGTGGCCGGGTTCGCATCAGGCTAGCTGATAACCGCTATGACGCTCCGGGGACGGGCCTTAACTGAGCCAGCCCAAGAACAGTGGTCATGTTGCCGAGCCAGCCGCCCCACATGACGGGGGTGTACTGGTCCGTCTTAACGGTCGAAGACGGGAAGTGCTTCCAGTACGTGGTTTGGTACTGCGCCCACGCGCCGTTGTACCAGAGCGGGATTTCCGGCAGTGTCTGCAGGAAGATCGTCTCTAGTTGCGTGTAGATCTTCTGGATCGCGACCTTATTCGACGGTGCGATTCCACCGATCTCCCCGACGAGCTTCCACGCTGCCGGGTTGCTGTCACGCTCCCAGTTGAGCTGCGCAGTCTGCTGCTTCAAGATCGGCAGCTGGAATACGCGGTCGAAGTACGACCACGGGTTGGAGCTCGGTCCAGCGTTGTTGTCGAGCGCCAGCTGGTAGGTCCCGTCTGTCAGGTTGCTATTGCGTGTTGGGTCCTGAGGGAAGTACGCGACGGCATTGATGCCGACCGCCTTGAGCTCCTGCACGATGACGTCGGTGGCTGAGTTCCAGTCCGTCCAGCCGTCCGGGTCCTGGATCGTGATGCTCTCACCCTTCTTGTAGCCGCCGGCCTGCCTCTCCGACGCCGCCAAGAACGCCTTCGCCTTGGCCGGGTTGTAGCTGAACCCGTACTTCTTCAACACAGTCTTGTTGATGAACGGGGTGAGGTTCGGCAGCAATCCGATCGGACCCGCCGGATCCACGAGGTTGTCGTAGATCACGCTTGCGATCTCCCCCGGGTTGATCCCGTACGCCAGCGCCTCACGGAAGTTCAGGTTGCTCATCGGAGCCTTGGTCAAGTTGGGCTCCAGCCAGACGGTGTTGGCCGACATCATGAACGGTGCCGTTGGGTAGTAGGTCGCGAGACCGTACCCACCGTTGCTGTTGAGCTTTCCTGTCGACGCCGGTGAGGTGATCAGCGACGCGATGCCAGGAAGGAAGTTGTTGCTCAGGTCGATGTTGCCAGCGAGCAGCTGTCCGAGCTCGACGTTGTTGCTGCCGTTCACGACGTCAACGAGGTACGTGAAGTGGAACTTCAGACCGAGGTCCTTGGTCGCCCACCAGTTGGGGTTGACGTTGTAAGCAACCTCTTGGTCGTTGGCGGCGTAGAACAGCATCGGGCCGGTCCCGACAGGGTTGGTGTTCGCGCCGGTCACCTGATTCGCCGGTGTCATCGCCGACCAGATCGCCTTGTTGATGATCGGGTTGTGCCAGAGGAAGTTCTGCCACTGCGTGTACGCCGCACTCTTGAAGGTGACAACCACCTTTGAGCTCGTGGGCGTCGTGACGCTCTTGATGTACGGGCCCAGGTTGCTGTAGGGGACAGCTAGGTTCGTCTTCGCAAGCATGATCGTGTAGGCAACGTCGGCCGAAGTGAGCGGTTTCCCGTTGCTCCATTTGATGCCGTTGCGCAACTGAATGGTACACGTGAGCCCGCTAACGGTAACGCTCCTGGCCAGCCAGTTGATGTAACCGTTGGTCACCGGGTTGTACAGCTCCAGGGTCTCGTAGACCAGACCCTCTGTGCCGGTCGCCATGGCGCCCACGTTCATCGGGTTCCAGGCGCTCGGTGCGCCGTACGCGACACCGCTCGTGTAGACGGTCTGGTTGCGCGGGAGGCTGGTCAACGACAATTTAGAGCTCGCATGACGCGTTGCAGCGGAAGCGCCCATCGTGAGCAGCGGCAGCATCAGTGACGCCGCCGCGACGGCGACGGCGAACCCGACTGCCATCTTTCTCTTGTGGATTAACATGATTCCGGTTCTCTCCTGTCTTGGGTTGCTCGCAGCAACGCTGCGCCCGTAGTGCCGCCCCTGCCTGACCACCCGATCTCCGACCGGTCCTGCGCGGGCTGACTCAGAATACGCCCTCTTCCTCCTCCTCCTCTCTCGTGCTCTCCACTAAATCCCATGCCGGTCCGGCAAGTCGTCCGGTCGGCGCCGCGGTGCTGGAGCCCTCACAACGCACCGCCGCGACGCCGAACGGCTCCAGTCTCGACCATACTCCAGGCGGCGACAGCTCCACCGAACCGGTCACGATGGGCTCGACGGCGACGGTGTCGCTCGAGCAGTTGACGAACACGGCGATCTCACCGTTCCCGACGCGGATGCCGCCGACGAGCACGCGGGGATCGTCCACGCGCACCGGCCTTGCGACGCCGGCCGACGAGGCCAGGGCGGAGTACAGCTGCCACGTGTCCTCCGGGTTCGCCGAGGCTCGGTGGGCGGCCATGTGCTCAATCGGATAGGTGCAGAGCACCGTTGAGCCGGCACCGATGGAGTGCCGAAGCAGCGCAGGACGCCCAGCGCCGTCGACGGCCAGGACCTTCGCGTCGATCGGCTCCACGGGCAGGTACGACCGGGCGCTCGGGCTCCCGCCGACCTTGAAGGACAGTTCCGCGCCGGGGCCGAGCTCGCCCAGATCCTCGAGCAGCTCGAAGGTGACCACGTCCTCGACGATCGGGTCGACGAGGCCGTAACGCAGGAGGTGGCGCACGCCGAAGAGCTCGTCGAGCCAGGACATCCACGGGCCCCGCTGTCTGTTCGTGCTCCCCGCGAAGTACGACACGTACACGGTGGCACCGCCCTCTGCGAGCGCGTGGAGCCGCTCCCACCCCGGTCCGGTGATCAGCTTGGCGCTCGGGACGAGGTACAGGCGCGCGCCCGCCGGCAGGCCGTCGCTCTCCCGCAGCAGTGAAACCGGCAGGTCCGCCTCCTTTGCGGCGACGTAGCACTGCAACAGGTCGTCCCGGATGTCGTCGCGGTACTGCTGGGGGGCGAAGGGAAGCACCCGCTCGAGGTGCTCCGGGACGACGATGACCGCGTCACCGGCGACGGTCTCCCACCCGTCGGGCGCGAGCTCACCGAGCTTGTCGGCGAAACGCTTCATCTCGACGAGCTGGGGCTTCGGGCTGCCCTTCGAGTCGGTCAGCCCGAAATGGAGCTCGAAGACGTGGTGACGATAGGGATCCTCGTCGCGCAGCGCGTCGTAGTCGCAGTTGTTCCAGGCGATCCAGCCGCGGCACCCGGCAAGCAGCGTCGTGTAGAGGACCTGACGGTAGTAGCCGGCCGCGTTCTCTCCCGAGGCGAAATCGGAGCTGACGCCGAACTCTTCGAGGATGACGGGCTTGTCGAAGGATCTCGAAAGCTCGCAGACGAACGCCGCCGTCAGGATCTGGCGGACCTGGTCATCCAGCATCGGGTAGACGTGCGGGCCGATGAAGTCGACGATCGGTGCAAGCGCGCGCAGCGAGTAGCCGTTGTCGCGCCCGGACACCTCGACGCCCCACACGCCGTCTCCGAGCGACACCGGCTGGGTCGCGCCTGACGACCGTATGGCCTGGACGAGGATGCGCGCCCAGGCGGTGACCTCGTCCGTCGTGCCGGCGCCCCCGTAATGCGGCATCTCGTTGGAGACGAGCCAGCCGACGATCGATGGGTGGGCACCGAAGCGCCGGGCGATCTCCGCGGCAAACCAGGCCTGCTGAGACACGAACCACACGTCGCGGTACAGGTCTCGCCCCGCCCGCCACGCAGGGTCCCAGTTCTGGCCGGACATGTGGCCGACGATGAAGGTGGGGATCGTCCCCAGGCCCGCCTCCGAGTGTGCGTCGAGAAAGTCACTGAACCGCTCAAGCACCGACGGGTCGAGGTGCTCGGGCTCCGGCACGAAATCAGGCCAGAAGCAGAAGGAGCGAGTGACGTTGCAGCCGTGCTCGGCGAGCACGGCCAGCTCTTGGCGCACAACTTTCGCGTCGTAGCGACTCCACATATGCGGCCCGCCCGCACGCGACCAGAAGTTGGCACCAATCCAAGGACGACCCTGGCCCAGCTGTGACACCACTTCTCCCTAAGCTTCCCGTGGTTGCGCGCGCACCGCTACACAGCCACTCGACCAAGGGCACACCTGACACCGCGCCGTAAACATTCCGTAAAGTAAGTCAACTACTTTTTCGGTTAAGCGTCAAGCCATCCCGCTCGTCGCGCTGCCGGCGAGCAAAGGGGCGGGGTGCCCGGGTGGAGCCGCTAGCGGCACCGGGCGGGCGGCCGGTAGTGCCGCGCGGGATGAGCTGGCCGCAAACCTCGCCAGCTCGGGTGACGACTCCGTCGTCGATGAGCGCGAGGAGGGCGCTCGCCGCGTGCATCCCCATCACAACGATGTCCCTCGTCACCGCGGTGAGCGGCGGGTGGACCGCCTGGGTGTACAGCGAGTCGTCCCACCCGACGAGGGATACGTCTCGTGGGACCGAGAGGCCCATCTCGTGCGCGACCCCAAGGCCCGCGACAGCAAGCACGTCGTTGTCGTAGACGATCGCCGTGGGGGGCCTGCGGTCGGAGAGGAGCTGGCGGGTCACTTGGGCTCCGCTCTCGGCCATGTAGTCGGTCGTGAGAACCTGTGACGAAAGCGAAAGCTCCGCCATGGTCGCAAGGAACGCTTCGGTCCGGATCTCGGTGTGGAGGAACTCAGGGACGCCTGCAACCCGCGCGATCCGCTCGTGGCCAAGCCGCGCGAGGTATCGCACGACCTCGACAACCGCGCCCGCGTCGTCGCTCCATACCGCCGAGAGGCTGCCGGTACCCTCAGGACCGCCGATGACGACGGCCGGGAGCCCGAGCTGCTCGATCTGCTCAACCCTGGGATCGACGATGCGGAGGTCCTTGACGAGCACGCCGTCGACGCGGTGCTCTGCCCACCAGCGACGGTAGACCGCCATCTCGGCCTCGACGTCGTCGACGACCTGGATGGTGAGACCGACCGAGCGGGAGGACAGTTCGGCCTCGATCCCGGCCAAGAGCTGCATGAAGAACGGCTCGAAGGCGAGCGTGCGCGCCGGGCGTGCAAGCACCAGCCCGCACGCGCGAGCACGCGCAGCCGAGAGCGCGCGGGCTGCACTGTTCGGATACCATCCAAACTCCTCGGAGATATCGAGAATGCGACGGCGAGTCGCCTCCGAAATCCCCGGCTTGCCGTTCAGAGCGTACGATACGGCACCCTTCGAGACTCCCGCTCGAAGTGCTATGTCGGCTATCGTCACCCGGCGACGCGGGCCGGTCTCGTGTTGCACGGTCTCCACCCGTCAGCCGCCCTGTCAGATCCGGCGGCAATCACGAAACGTACCAGGCTCGTCACCCGGGCGTGAGTCCCGATCCCGACAACGCGTCGAGGCTCGGACGGCGGCGGCCGGCCACGTCGCACGAACCGCAAACGATCGTGCCTCCGTCGATGCTTAACCGGTACAGTCGACCCTCCCCGACTGCTGCGCTTGACCGTGCGGGCGTCGTGAGGGTTCCATCGGGTCCAGCCGCCGACCGCCTTCGTAGGACTGGCGATGCCGCAGTCGGTGCCGGGCGACGAGCTCACTGTGATCTGTCCGCGCGTCGAGAGCCCGGCTCGAGCCGTCAAGATCGCACCCTCCCGGACAACGCCGCAACCCCGGCACTCGTCCGGATGAGTCGACCCGCTCGCGCGCACACAACGAAATGGGTGCGGCGCTGTAGGAGTGACCTACGCTGCGAGGGGGATGATGCCGTCCGCGTAGCAGGACTCGTGGACTCGCTGTCGTTCGTGGTCGAGGTGGAACGTCCAGTAGTCGTCGAAGTCGCCGTTGGAGCGCACCGCGCGTAGTTTGAGGACTGCTTCGGCGCCGTCGACTGACCAGCGGGCACCGGTGATGTCCATCCGGTCAGCGACAAGGTATCTACAGGTGCCCTCGATGATCCCTGTGGCGATGGGCCATCCAGCTGCCAACGCCGTCGGGTAGTCGAGGTAGGGGGACTTGTTGATCAAGTAGCTGGCGCAGGCGTCAGCCTTCTTGCGCGTTGGCTTGGTGAGCCGGGCCGTCGTGGCTCGCCGGCGGATCCCCGCGGCGACGTCACGGGCGTTGCCCTCAAGCACGGCGAGGGTCTTGTCGCGCACCCAGTCCTCTGCGGCTCGGTCGCCCTCGGCGAAGAAGCACCACGCGGCACCCCAGATGTATTCCATGACGTGGATCAGGTCGACCACGGTGGTGACCTTCAGCTTGCGGTTCTCAGCTTCCGCGTTGATGCGGTCGATCTGATGGTTGTTGCCATCCACGAGCGCCACCCAGCACCGCTTGTGCTCGGGGTCACGTCGCTCTGCTTCGTCGAAGACGCGAGCCACCACATCCGCGGCGTCTCGGGCCACGCTGGCGGTCACCCACTTGCCGGTGGCCTTCGGCGCGGGTGGTGAGGTGTCGTCGCTGTGCTTGGAGGCGAGCACGTCGGCGGGGGTGCGGGCCACGGGCGCCAGGTCGTAGACCGCGCCCACCTCGGCCATCCGCTTGCGGTAGCGCTTCTCTCCTTTGGACAGACGGGTCCCGAGCTTGGGGGTTGCGGCGCCGGCTGCTTTGGCCGTCGCTTCCCGTAGCGCGTCGGGTCTCATGACGATCCCCTTGCCGTCGACAGAGATCACCACCACGTCGTCGCTCGTGCCGGGCTCGGGCGCTCTGGCGGCGTAGAAGTCCTCGACGTCTGTTGCGGCCGCGGCAGTGAGGGACTCCACCTGGCGCTTGGCTACCGAGACCCCGGTGGATCGCTCGATGGCCGCGCTGGCATCGTCGAAGGAGCCTCGGGTCGACTCGATCGCGGCCAGTCGGCGCAGGCCGTGGGAGTGCAGCTCGGCCGGAAGGTTCAACGCGGCGTCACCAGGATGCAGGTTGGAGGCTCCCGGGTGACGGTAGGCGAGGCGTTCGACGCTCACGGTACCCACGACCGTGGAGAGGTGGCGACGATGACCGGGCTCGACATTGGCGTGCACGGCTCCCTCGGAATCGACGGCCCCCACGCGCTGCTCGCGAAGGGCGCGTAGGTCCAGGTGGTCTTGGAGCATCAGCCGCTGCACCTCCCGGCCGCGTCTTTCCACCTGATCTTCCAGCTCGGCATGGGTCAGGCGGACTGACTCGGTCCCGTCCAGCCAGCAGACCATCTCCTCGAAGCTCTTGCGGGCCGGAGCGAAGGTCTCGGTCTCGGTGTGGGTCTCGGTGTCAGTGGTCAGCATCGGATCACCTCTCCCAGTGAGCCACGGCACCGGCGTGCCGTGTCCCTACAGCGTTACCGCTGTAAGGTGGCAACTGGGGGACGCTCGAAGGTAATCGCGAAGGTGATAAGGAGCAGCGATGCCGGACATGGAGACCCACATGCCGTGGGAGGCGACCCGTCGGGCGCTCGCAACCGAGCTGGCCGGCATCGACGGAGTGTTGCCGGGCAGCGTGGTCCTGCGCCATATGCGCTGCGGGAAGCCGGGCTGCGCCTGCAAGCACGACCCACCCACCCTGCACGGCCCCTACATCCAATGGACCCGGACCGTCGATGGCAAGACCGTCACCCGCTACCTCACCCAAGACCAGCTCGCCCGCTACCAGGAGTGGTTCGACAACGCCCGACGCCTCAGGGAGATCGTCGCCATGCTCGAGATCGCCTCCCTGCACGCAGTCGAGCAGTCCGAGGCCGCCACCGCCCCAACCGCTGACCACTCGACACCTGTTGCCTCCCGGCGTCGCACACCACGCCAGCGACCCACATAGCACCACCGTCAGCCGGATCTGCCCCTCCACAGACGCCAACAGGGGTCACTCAACCAGCACAACGACCCGAACTCCCTGGTCATAGGCTAGAAGAGTCGTCACTCCTGCAGCGCCGCACCCCAACGAAATGCCCCGCCTGATCGACCTGGCGAGGGAAGCCGACTAGTCCACCTGCTCGCCGGCGAGCTTGGCCCCCACCTTGAACGCCTCCTCGTTTATCGGGATCATTGCGCACTTCGCCTTCAGCGCGGCGCAGATGGCCGTGAGGAACGTCTCCTCCGGAAAGATCTTCGTCGCTCCCTGTAGTGCACCAAGGGCGACGACGTTCTTCACCAGCGCGGCGCCGAGGTCCTTGGCCACGCTGGCGAAGGGCACCGCCACCGTCCTAACTCCGGTGGCGAGGCCGTCGGGCAGGGCGCTTATCACCGAGCTGTCGTAGACGACCATCCCACCGGGCCGCACGGCTGGCCCGAACCTTACGAGGCTGGGAGCGTTGAACGCCACGAGCACGTGGGGGCGTGGTGCAGCCGGGGACAGCACCTCCCTCATGGCCACATGGACGTCGGCGTACGACGTTCCGCCGCGAGACTCGGGGCCATAGCTCGGGATGTGCGTCGAGTCGTAGCCTTCGTTGATCGCGCCGCGGGTAATGATCATCGCTGCGGTCTGAGCGCCGTCACCGCCGGAACCGGCCAGCTTGAGGCTGATGTCCTCGGGGTCGATGTGGGTCGGGAACCGTTGGGCGAAGCGCGGTGGGCGCTCGGTCGTCGCGCCCAGCGCTGTCAGCGCCTGTTCCGGATCGAAGCTGGCTGTCGGGATGACCGGGAAGGCCGCCCTGTCGGTGATGTCCTTCTTCACGCCGAGCGGGAAGATCGGCACCATGTTGTCCCTCACCCAGTCCTCGGCGGCCTCGGGTTCGAGGCCCAGATGGACCGGGCACTCGGAAAGGACCTCGATGAAGGCAAAGCCGGTGCCGGCGACCTGCAGCTCGAGCGCTTTCTTGATGGCGCGCTTGGCGTGTGTCCGCCGCCTGTTGTCATACAGCGCGACCCGCTCGACATAAACGGGCCCGTCCAGGCCCGAGATCAGCTCCGCCATCTTCATCGGCTGGCCGGCCAGGAGTGTCCGGCCCCCCGGCGTGGTGGTCGTTCGCTGGCCGATGAGGGTCGTGGGAGCCATCTGGCCGCCGGTCATCCCGTAGATGGCGTTGTTGATGAAGATGACCGTGATCGGGATCCCCAGCTGTGCAGCGCTCACGATCTCGGCCAGGCCGATGGACGCGAGGTCCCCGTCTCCCTGGTAGCAGATCACGATCGAGTCCGGGTTCGCCGTCTTGTGGCCCATCGCCACCGCCGGAGCACGCCCGTGCGGGGCCTGTGAGTTCCCGACGTCGAAGTAGTAGTACATGAACACCGCGCAGCCGACCGGCGAGATCAGGACGGTGCGGTCCTGGACGCCGAGCTCGTCGATGGCTTCGGCCAGGTATTTCTGCGCCAGCCCGTGCCCACAGCCGGGGCAGTAGGTCGTCGAGTGGGCGTTGACCCCCTCGGCATGGGCGTGGCGCTCGAACTGACGGTAGAAGACCGAGGTCGGCATCAGCGCACCTCCTCCAGGCTCAGCACGTGCTCGATGATCTCGCCCTGCGACGGGAGGATCCCACCCATGCGACGGACGTGGCTCATCGGCGGTGGCATGTGGACATCCGCGTGACTCAGTGCCAGCCGCAGCTCGTCCTCCAGCTGGCCGCTGCTCGCCTCCACAACGACCAGGCGTTTCACCCGGTCGAGCACGGTGAGGAGGGCCTCGATCGGGAAGGGCCAGAGAGTGATGGGGCGGAAGAGGCCGACCTTCAGGCCCTTGTCGCGCAGCTCCTTGATGGCGCCCTTGGCCATTTGCGATGGCGTGTTGCAGGCCACGAGGAGGATGTCGGCGTCGTCGCACCGGAAGAGGTCGGCCCGCTGCTCCTCGGCGATCATGCGCGCGTACTTCTCGTTCAGGCGGATATTGTGCTGCTCGAGCTCCACCTCTGAGAGGTTGACCGAGCAGATCAGGTTGCCCCGATGCGAGCGGTCGCCGAACACCGCCCACTCGGGAATCCCCGGCGCCACCATCTGGCGCGGCAGCCGCACCTTCCCGGTTATCTGGCCGAGATAACCGTCCCCGAGGATCACGACCGGGTTTCGGTACTTGAAGGCGAGCTCGAATGAGACCATCGCGATGTCCAGCATCTCCTGCGGCGTCGCCGGGGCGAGCGCGATGGCGTGGGTGTTCCCGTGGCCGAGGCCGCGGCAGACCAGCTTGATGTCCGCCTGCTCGGGCCCGATGCTACCCAGCCCTGGCCCGCCGCGCATGAGGTTCACGAACACCGCTGGAACCTCTGCCCCGACCATGTACGAGATCCCCTCCAGCATCAGGCTGAAGCCCGGTGAGCTGGTGAAAGTCATGCAACGCTTCCCGGCACCGCCGGCGCCGTACATCATGTTGACCGTCGCAATCTCGCTGACGGCCTGGACGAAGACGCCGTCGAGCTCGGGTAGCACCTTCGCCATCATCTCGGCGCCCTCGGTCGATGGGGTTATCGGGTAGCCGAAGACGTGGCGGCAACCGGCAAGGATCGCGCCTACCGCGGCTGCGTACGTCCCCTTGACGATGAGCGGCTCCCGCTCCGGCAAACTGACCGTGGTGTCGGGCCGGGGCTCCGGCTGCGGTACGTCGAAGGGCCGCGGGCCCAGAAGCATCTTGGGGTCCATCAACTCGAAAGCCGCCTCATCGCCTTGCGGTCGGAGACCGTAGGGCTCCGGGCAGGCGTCGATGCAGAGGTCACAGCCGTTGCACTGCGTCAGGTCGAGAACAATCGGGATCAGCCCCGTCTCCGGGTTGATCTCGGTACCGATCGCGATGCAGCCCTTAGAGCACGATCTGATGCAGCGCCCACACCCCTTGCAGTACTCCGGTACGACGAAGGGCTTGGGTCGTTCGACCACTCTGGTCATGGCGCCACCTCCTGCAGGGGCTGGCATCGTGCCACGCAGATGCTTCCGGCACCCGCTCTGTACTTGCCAGAGGACGCTCCCACAGTTTCGTGGGCACGGCGCAGCTCGAACCGGGCGCAACCGTGCTGCGCCCGCCAGCAGGGTGAGAGCGGGTCCTGGACATCGTGCAAGGTGCTGCTCGCATGGCCAGAACCGGACAAGACGCTTTCACCTGTTCCATCTTCGACCCGTGCGCTCGGCCCGGCTAGGCCCGAAAGACTCTTTCGACGGTCCAGGATCTCCGGCCACGCGAGAACGAGCCTGCGCACTCGCAGGTCGGTTCGGCTGTCGGCCCCGATCTGCCACCGCCCGACACCGCCAGCATGAGGCTTGACCGGGACCCGGGGTGGAGTGTCCGAGTGACCTTCGACCCTACAACCCCGCTGGCAACTACAGGAGACTGGACGGGTAGAGGGCCTGCACAGGGGATCGGGAGCATGAGCGAGAGAATCGCCGAGGGATCGGAGGAAGTCCTGCGCATCAGTCGCCGTGTCGAGATCCACACCCTTGAGGGTGCCGACGCCGAGACCGACCGGTGTCTCGACGCCGCGCTGCGGGACCGCTCCAGCGCGGCGCAGGCCGCTCTGGACTCGTTCTTGTGCCCTCACGCGATCGCCGTGGTCGGGGCCAGCGCTGATCCGAACACGATCGCGGGCTTGCTCTTCGGCAACCTGGTCGAAAGCCACTTTGGCGGGGTCGTGCTGCCCGTGAACAAGAAACATCCGACGGTGCAGGGTATCGCCGCCTATCCGGATCTGGCCTCTTGCCCAGTCGTCCCCGATCTCGTCATCGTCTGCGTGCCGGCCCCCGCCGTTCCCGGAGTGGTCGCCCAAGCCGGTGCTCTCGGCGTCAAAGCGGTGTGTGTCATCTCGGCCGGGTTCGCGGAGACGGGCGCAGACGGGGCTGCCCTCCAGGCCAGTCTCGTGCAGGAAGCTGTCGCGGGCGGCGTGAGGCTCGTTGGCCCGAACTGCACGGGGATACTCAGCGGTACCGCCGACGCACGGTTCAACGCGACCTTCAGCCGGGCTGTCCCCCCGCCAGGGAGGACGTCCCTGCTCAGCCAGTCAGGCGCAATTGGGCTCGCCGTGCTGGAGGCGGCGGAGGTTCGCGGCCTCGGGATCGGCGGGTTCGTGTCGGTGGGCAACAGTACCGATGTCACCAGCAACGACCTGCTCCTGTACTGGGGCCAAGATCCCGCCACCGACCTGATCCTGCTCTACCTGGAGGAGATCCAAGACCCGCGGTGGTTCATCCGGATCGCCCGATGGGTCGGCAGGCGGGTCCCCATCGTGGCGGTGAAGGCGGGCCGGACGCAAGCCGGCTGCCGAGCGGCGGCGTCGCACACTGCAGCGCTCTCCGGCGGCGAGGTGGCAGTGGACGCCCTGCTCCACCAGGCGGGCGTCATCCGTGCCGAATCCATCGAGGAGATGCTCGACCTCGCCACAATGTTGAGCTCGCAGCGGCGGTTCCGAGGACATCGAGTGGCCATTCTGACCAACGGGGGCGGCCCGGGCATTCTCGCCGCAGACGCCTGCGAGACCAACGGGCTCGTCGTGCCCGAGCTCACCGAGCCCACCGCGGCGCGTCTGCGATCCTTGCTCCCGCCGGAGGCGAGCGTGTCCAACCCTGTCGACATGATCGCCAGCGCCACCGCACAGCAGTACGGCCAGGCGGTCCGCATCCTCGGGGCTGCATCGGAGATCGACGCGCTGATCGTCATGTTCAACACACCCCTGCTCACTCGCTCCTCGGACGTGGCCGACGAGCTCATCGCCTCACGTGTTGAGCTCAGCAGGGACGTGCCGCTGGTCACGGTGTTCATGAACCGGGAGGGCCCGCCGTGGGCGCTCCGCGAGGCAGCAATCCCGTCGTTCGCATTCCCGGAGAACGCGGCACGCGCCCTCGGACGCAGCGTCGCATGGGAAGGCCGACGGGATCGTCCGGCGGGCAGGCTGCTCCGACCCGACGTCGACGCCCACCGGGTCGGCCGGCTCGTGGCCGCCGCCGTCAGCCGCGCGAGCGATGGCTGGCTGGCGGCGGTCGACGCCCAGGCTCTGCTCGCCGCGTATGGCATCGCGGTGGCCCGCGCCACGTACGTACGCACCCCGGACGAGGCCGAGGCGGCCCAGGTCGAGCTCGGGTGCACGGTGGTCGTCAAGGTCGCTGCCGCTATCCACAAGAGCGATGTCGGCGGCGTCCGGCTCGGGGTGACGACACCCGCTGCAGCCGCGGATGCGGTGCGGACGATTCGCGCCGACCTGGAATCGGCCGGGATCGACGCGGCGGCCAGCGAGCTCCTCGTGCAGGAGCAAGTCGAATCGGGGCAGGAGATGATCGTGGGTGTCAACCACGACCCCCTGCTCGGGTCGCTCGTGATGGTCGGTCTGGGTGGCAAGCTCGTCGAGGTGCTGGGGGACGTCGCTGTCCGTATCGCACCGCTCACCGATGACGACATCGAGGACATGCTGCAGTCGCTGAAGTCGTACCGGCTGCTGACCGGCTATCGGGGGGCGCCCGCTCTCGACGTCGACGCGTTGCGCCAAGTGCTTCACCGGGTCTCTGCACTTGTCGATGACCTGCCGGAGATCGCCGAGATGGACCTCAACCCGGTGTTTGTCCTCGAGAAGGGGGCCGTGGCGGCCGACGTGCGCATTCGTCTTGCCGACCATTCCTCATCACTATCCTGAGTGCGGTCCACATTCCCCTCACAGCGTGGTTTGCCGGTTTGCTGCTCATTCCACTCCAATGCCTCATCGGCGTCGACCGTTACCACGAAGGCTCAGCTCAAAGCCCTGGCTAGGGAGATCACCGGCGGCGGCCTAGTTGCGGAACCAGCGCCAGGCAGTTTGGTAATGGCTGGCGGGTCTGGAGCCACTCCAAGTCGACCGCCCCGATCAGCCGGACGTCGTCGCTGTCGAGATCGGTGAAGAGCATCCGTCCGCCTGGTGCGCGCCCGGACTGGCTTGGGAAGGCGCCCTCCGCCGGTTCAGACCTCTGCTGCTTTGGGATCATCCAGGATGTTCACTTGTCGCACCACACGACCACCTTTGAGGTCCGTGGCCTGCACGATCACATAGTCGAGTGATTCGCCGCTGGTGCTCGACCGGTGGCACAAGCGCGCCCGCCGCACGAAGGACCCGGACGAAACCTCGTCCAGGGAGATGTTCTCGATCGTGTTCTCGTCGAAACGGGTGAAGATCCCAGCCCAGAAGTCGAAGACGGCCCCGCGGCCCCGGAGAGGGCCTCCCCCGTGCAGCGGGGGAGGCGGACCGTACTCAACGTCTGCGGCGAAGAGAGCGAAGACGACTTCGAGATCTCCACGATTGAAGGCGTCGCGGGCACGGTCGAAAGCGGCCCATAGGACGCGGCGGCGAATGGACTCGGGAAATCGTGTAAGAGCCTGTACCACGAATGCAGCCAATCTGGGAGCGCTCACTTCCACTCGGTCGGCCAGGGGGCGCCGGCACTCCTGCATCGACGCGGATACTACGTTTCGTGTTCATTCTGCGCCCGGGCGGTTCCGGCACGGCAGCCGCGGCGGCTGGGCGTGGAGCCCTGCGCCGACCTGATCCCAGCGCGCCCCACCGGCGCCCGGGCCACGCCCGGCGACTCACTCTCGGACGCGTCGAACTGTGCCCGCAGAGGCGCTGACCACGGTGTGCAAGGGCGTCGAGTTGACGCTCAACTGCACTACCTTCCTCCTCGCGGGACGCTGGTGCACAGGAATTGGTCGTCGGCGCTGCCCCCAGGCAAGGCGCGTCGTGACCCAGAAGAGAGGAGAGTCATGATCCGCAAGTACATCGCCGAGCTCATAGGTACCGCGCTGCTCGTCTATTTCGGGGTCGGAGTGGCAACGCTCTCGTTCGGCTTTCACGTCGCTGGAAGCAGCTTCTCCGCTGGCGTCGTCGCGACGGCGCTCGCGTTCGGGCTCACGCTTCTGGCGCTCGTCTACGCCATCGGCCCGATCTCGGGTTGCCACGTCAACCCAGCAGTGACGATCGGCGCGCTCTTCGCAGGCCGCATCGGCTTCGTTGACGCGATCGGCTACTGGATCGCGCAGTTCGTCGGCGGAGTGGTCGGGGCACTCGTGTTGTGGGCGACATTCAGCGCCTCTCCGCTGTACTCGAGGACCTCGACCGGTCTCGGGACCGACGGCTGGGGGGCTGCGAGCCACATCCACATCAGCGCGAGCGGCGCGTTCCTCGCCGAGATCGTCCTCACAGCGTTCTTCGTGCTCATGATCCTCCGGGTCACGGCCAAGGGCACAAACGCGGCGACTGCGGGCGTTGCCATCGGGCTCACACTCACCGTCGTCCACCTCATCGGCATCCCGATCACCGGGACGTCGGTGAACCCCGCGCGGAGCCTCGGCCCGGCCCTGATCGTCGGTGGGACTGCGCTGCGACAGGTGTGGCTCTTCATCGTCGCCCCGCTAGTCGGCGGCATCCTCGCCGCGGCACTCGAGCGCGTGCTCGCATCGAGCAAGGAAACAGCCGAGGCGCCGAAGCCCGCGTAACTCATCTCCAGCGCTTCGTCGAGATCCGGAACGGAGCCTCTGGAGGTGCTCGGCTAGCGTCCCTGAATGTCGCGATCGACGTGCGGTGACGCGCACCGCTGTTCACGTGCAGAGTCAGACGCGATCACCTGAGCGATCGACTGTTTCCAGTCGTCGAGGAAGTCCGCGTAGTGCGCCTCGAACTCGTACAGCCGGCCGTTTGCCTCGGGCTTCAACGCCGTGAGGTCGTAGCCAACCGTCACCGTGGTTCCGCCCGTCGAGGGTTGACAGGTGACGGTGACGGTCCCGGCGCGATCCGCCGGTGTCGCCACGCTGTACCCGATCGCCGTTCCAGGCACGCAGTGGACGACCGTCCAGATCGACCGGCAGCCAGCGTCGTCGGTCTCGAACACGACTCCAGGCTCGGTGTCATCCGTTGCTGCGCCTGGGAATTCTGGTGTCCAGCCGCGCGCCCAGGCACGTTCGCCATTTGGGGTGAACAGGGCGAACGCCTGCCGAAGTGGAAGGGCCACTTCAATGGAGCCGGTCAGCTTCACGCGTGCGCACGCCGTCACTTTCGACCTCCTCATCTGAGCTGTGAAGGTGGTGGTTGTCCTCGGCAGTTAGGTCCAGACCGTAGACCTGCCTGAGGCGCTCGATGACCGCCACTGTCGAATCGTCGAAGGGGGACTCCTGCGCGAACGCGTGCAGCACGATGCCCTCCAGCAAATCGCCCAACGACAGGTCGAAGTACTCGGCTAGTCCCTTGAGGACCTTCAGCAGCTTGCGCTCGATTCGGACGCCAGTCTGCACCCGTTCCACTGTTACCATTACACCATTGTACCACGGTAGCCTTCACGTTCGGCCCCGGGGTGCGCCACGGCCTGCGCCACCCCACCGTGGGACTGCCGGTACCTCGCGACTGCGGTAGAGGGCCCAACCGAAAGCGGCAAGCGGAGGGACCGGCTTGATGAGACCCGAGAAGATCGGTCGAACGAAAGGGTTTGCCCGCAAGCCGGACGATCTGATCAGCCGGGCGAGCCGTGACGACGTCTTCAGTCTCCGCTGCGGCGGCCCGCGAGGATCACCGGTCGTTCAACCCGATGTCTTACCTGCGACTGTCGAGCCTGTGAGCGAGGGCCTCGGGCTCTGGCGGCCGCCGTCTCGACGGTGCCAGCCCGGCCACCCCAGGAATGTCGACTGGGGTGGCCGGGCTGGCACCTCACATGTTGAGGACGAGGAAGAGGCTCTGCCCGCCCGCGAGCACCTTCGGTTCCGTGCCGAGCTCGGTCAACAGGCCGATGGCCTCGGCGACAGGCGCCGGTGCCAGGCAGGCGAGCCTGCGAGCCTCATGATCCAAACGGAGGTGCCGCCGGGGGCGGATCGGTCGGCTGGGCGCTCGCGCCACCCGTCGGCTGGTTGGGGTCAGGCATGGTGGTCGTGGTGAGCGAGGTGTACAGATCGGGCGGCTGGGCGCTCGCGCCCTCCGTCGGCTGATCCGTAACCCAGACTGCGTAGGCCGGCGGCTGTGTGTCATGGAAGACGCCGTACGTGCTGAGCCACCGCATGAGCTGATAGGCGATGATGACGCCAAAGGCGCCCATCGCGATGCCGTTGAACGACACGTTGCCATGGTCGAAAGTGAGCGTGTAGTTCCCGGCGCCGGCGATGAGGCCGATCGCGCAAGGGATAAGATTGACCGGGTTGTTGAAATTGACCCGGTTCTCGACCCAGATACGCCCGCCGAGCACCGCTATCAGGCCGTACAGGATGGTCCCAGCGCCACCTAGGACGCCGGCCGGCAATGTGGAGATCAGCGCTCCGAATTTCGGGACGCAGCCGAACGCGATCGCCACCACGGCGGCGACGTAGTAGGCGGACGTCGAGTACACCTTGGTGGCGGCCATCACGCCGATGTTCTCGGCGTAGGTGGTCGTGCCACTGCCGCCGCCGATGCCCGCGAGCATTGTCGCAAGGCCGTCAGCCATGTAGCCGCGTCCCAGGGACCGGTCGAGGTTCCGGCCGGTCATGGACGCCACCGCCTTGATGTGGCCCGTGTTCTCGGCGATGAGGACTATCACGACCGGGACGATGAGGAAGATCGGCCGCATGCTGAAGTGCGGCGTGTTGAAGTGCGGCAGCCCGACCCACGCTGCCGACTTGACGGCCGTGAAGCTGATCTGACCCTGCCCCCAGCCGATCAGGTAGCCGAAGGCAACCCCGACCAAGATCGAGAGCCGGCCGATGAAGCCGCGGAACACGACCGTAACCAGGACGACCCCGCAAAGGGTCGCGAACCCGGTCCAGGGCTGCTTGTCGAAGTTCGTGAACGCGCTCGAGGCGAGGTTCAGCCCGATGAGCGCGACCACTGCGCCGGTGACAGCGGGCGGCATAAGCCACTGGATGAAACCCGATCCCCACTTGTTCACGAGGACGCCGACGACGAAGAAGACCGCACCGGCGACGAGGATGCCGGCCAGCGCGGACGGGATGCCTCCGTGCTGCTCGGCCACGAGCACCGGGGAGATGAAGGCGAAGCTGCTCCCCAGGTAGCTGGGCAGCCCCAGTCGCTGCCCACGCCCGATCGTGACGAGTAGGAAGATCAGCGTGCCGATTCCCGAGAAGAAGATGGTGGTGTTCGGCGGGAAGCCGATCAGCACCGGCACGATGAAGGTTGCCCCGAACATCGCCAGCACGTGCTGGATGCCCAGACCGATGGTCTGAGGCCACGCGAGCCGCTCTTCAGGCGCCACCACTTCGTTGGGTGGAATGTGCTTTCCGTCGCCATGTACCTTCCATAGGACCATCTGGCTCCCCTTTCATGACAGGTCTCATACCCACGGCCAGGGGCCACGGCAACGGTTCCGCGGGCCTCCCGGCCACTGGCACTCTGTTCCCTCGACCCGCACCGTACTGGCGCCGTAGGGGGATTGCCAGTGTCCAGTTTCACATGGGTGCCCACAGAGTGGCTCGGCCTCGTGATCTGCACTGAAGTAGCCTCGCGGCGTGGAGGTCAGCGAGATCGCGTTGGCTGAGAACTTCCTGCAGAATCCTGTCATGACCGCGGACAACGTGGTCCGTGACTTCCCGGGCTCCACGATGGTGATGGCCATGGCGCGCACCGGCACCGAGCTCGGGATCCAGACTTCCGGTACCCGCGGTGGCACGCCTCGTCGGAGACAAGCCGGCGAACGCCTTGGAGGACACCCATACGCAGTGGCCGCTCTCACCGCGCGTGCCTGCGGCGCTGGCGCTGGCTGACCCACCGAGAGCTGCTCTGCCCGTGTCGACAGGACTAAGGCGCTGGTTCGGCCAACCCGAGGTGGATCAAACGGGGTTGCGGTGGGCTCGCCCCGCGAACCATATGCAGCACGGCGTGGCCCGCAATGGCCTGCTCTATATGACCGAGGACAGGCTGGGCTTTCAGCCGAAGCGTATCGACGCCCTGTTCGGTGCCCGGTCCATGTCGTGGGACCTCTCCTCGATGACCGACATCCAGCTCACGCCGACGCTCCGCAAGCTCCGCGTCACGGTTACCACCGACACCGGGCGCCAGCGATTCATCGTGTCCGACGCACTGGCGGTCTTCAACGATCTGCGGTCCTGGCCGCCCCGCTAGGTTGGCGACGGCCGGTCCTGACCGGACCGCGCCGGGAAAGAGAGGAGGTGCGCCATGGTGATAGTGATCGTGATCCTGCTCGTCGTCGCGGCATTCATCTGCGTCGTGATCGACGCCCGATGGGGGTCGCGTCGCTCTCCGAAGGCAACGCCGGGCCGTACTCCGCCGGACCGCACTCCGCCCGGCCGCACTCGGGACGCTCGGGGGCACAAGCCTCGTTGACACCTGGCGAACAACCTCACCGGTTGTTCGCCAGCGCCCTTCGTAGCCAGCCCGGTGGTGGGCAGGACAGACAGCAGAGCAGTTGAGCAGTTGAGCCGGTCAGCGAGCCCGTCGTCGACCGACACACGGCGTCGTGGATGTCACGGTGCGCTGCGGCCTGCACAGCGAACACGCCCGGACCGTTCAACCTCTCCGGATGCCCCCACATACACACTGTGCCCGCGGGCCGGGCACTGCATGCCGGGCCGGAGGCCGGGACGGCATGGGTCAGACGGGAGCGTCGACCTTGTCACCGACGCGAGGCGCCACGAGCACGTCGCGGGAGGCGAAGCCCGCCGAGCGCCGGGGTGACAACGAGCACCATGTGCGGTATCTGGAAATACATGTGGACGACCACGACGCCAGCGGACACGTAGAAGTTGAACCCGTAGTTCCACGGGTTGAGGCCGACGGCGTTCAGCCAAATGGCGAGGGCCCGGCACCTACATGCCTGGCGTGCTGACAGCGGGGACGTTCCGTCAAGAGGGAGAGCGCATCTTCTGGGATGTGCACGACGGCACCAACGCGGTCGTCGTCGCGCTCGAGCATGAAAAGTATCGGAGACTGATCGTCGAAGTTCCGGATCCGAAGGAGACCGTCCAGCTCATCGAGAATGCCCTGAGGCGCTGAGGGTCGCCGGCGCCCGGATCGGTAGCCTCTTCCTCGCCCTGCCTGCCGTCCCGCGGGGTCGACCGCCGCCACCGTCCTCCACGTCGCCTCAGGTGCCCCGGAAGACAGGCTGGCGTTTCTCGGCGAAGGCGTTGAGACCCTCGAGGTAGTCGCTGCTGTCGTAAGCCTCCCGTCGCAGCCCCTGGATTCGTTCGTACACCTGCGCCGCGATGGGCTGATAGTCGTTGAGGACACGGAGCTGTTCCTTGATCACCGATATGGCCAAGGGCGACTTCGAGGCCATCGTCGCGGCCAGATCGAGGGTGAATGCCTCGAGCTCGGCCGCATCCACCAGGTGGTTCACGACGAGCCATTCCTTGGCCTTGTGGGCGTCGACGGGCGCGGCGGCGAAGAACATCTCCTTGATGAGATTGATTGGCAGCCGCCCGAGGAAGTGGAGCAGCCCGGTGGTGTTGTAGGGGAGCCCCAGGTTCGCGGGAGTGATGGCGAACATCGCCGTCTCGTCGGCCGTGACCATGTCACAGCTCAGTACCAGGTCGAACGCCCCACCCCACACCGAGCCGTGCACCATGGCGATGATCGGGACCGGGCAGACGCGAATGGAGCGGATCAGTTCCTCGAGGGGGTCGTTGTAGGCGAGCGGATCGCGCCGACCCCGGGGAAGTTCGGTGATGTCACGGCCCGCGGACCACACGCGCATTCCCTCGGCGGCGCGAAGCACGACGGCACGCACGTCCTGGGCTCGCAAGCTCTCCAGGGCGGCGACGATACCGTTGGCCAGCTCGGCACTGAGGGCGTTGCGCCGATGCTCGTCGCCGAGGGTGATGACGCCGACCCTTCCGAGGACTTCGGTCCGGAGGGCGCCACCGGCGAAGCCAATGGCCCCGGCCGGGACCGAGCCGTCCCCAGTGCCCGCCTCGCCACCTTCTTGCGGCACCGCTGGATGCTCGCGAAGCGGACTGTCCGCACCGCTGGCAAGCGCCACGTAGGTTCGGGCCAGCGCATCTCTCCCCGCCCCGAGGATGGCGTTCAGAAGCTCCAGTGCCTCGATCCGCTGGTCGCCGGCGAGGGTGTCGGCCACCTGGCGCCAGAGCACCTCCTCCAGGACGTTGAATTCTCCCTGGACCTCGCCAATGTCGAAGCCGGCCGCGAAGCGGTCCACCGCGAGTTGGTGGGACGACGCGATGATCGGCTCGACGTCGCCGTCGTGCACGCACCGGACGACGAGCTCGAACAGGTTCCGCAAGTGACGGCGCCGCATCTCCGGGCTGGACGCCTGGTCACACGTATGGCGTCGCTCGAGCTCGGCAAGTGCTTCGTCGACGACTCGATCCTCGGCGCCGGCAAGGACTGCTGACGTTTCCATGACGGGTACCTCCGTTCCCTTGCCGTCTCCTCGGGTGTTCATGTCAGGCGCCGGGAGCTTACGTTCCTCCGAAGTGTTGGTCGGGCCCCTGAACGCAGGCGATGACCGAGATCGGCTCGTTGCCAAGTCTAGAAGGCCGCCAATCCAGCAAAACTACGGGCTCGTGTCAGTAAGAGGGCAGCACCCGCGTCAACCGGTCGAGCACAGATTGGCGTGCTTGGCAGTCAGGATGTGGGTCACGGCGCTCACAAGCCGACTGCGGGCGAGCTCGCCCGCGTCCACGGCGGCGACCACCGCAGAGACGGTCTCGTTCGTGAGCGACGCCACCGCTGTCGGATCGGCACCGTAGAGCACCATGTCTGCGCCTGCCTGTATCGCCGCCACCGTGGCCTTGGGGACGGAATACCCGATCGCGCTAAGCGCTACCGCCGAGAGCGAGTCTGTGATGACCAGGCCTTGGTAGCCGAGTTGATCGCGAAGCAATCCCGTGATGACAACAGGAGAGACGCTCGCGGGGAGGTCGGTCAGTCCAGGAATCGTGGCGTTCGCGATCATCACCGCGGGAACGTGCGCGTCGATCGCATCCTTGAAGGGAACAAGCCCGACACGCTTGAGCGTGCTCCAGACCGGCGTGGAAGCGGGCACCACGTCGGTGTTGCCCGTGGCGCCGCCAAGCCCGGGGAAGTGCTTGACCACCGGCACGATCCCGCCTGCCTGAAGGCCGGCCTCGAACGCGAGCCCGTCCGTGGCGGCGATCTTCTCGTGCGCGCTGAAGGACCTCGTGCCGTCCGGGTCGCGGTCGTTGGGCCCTTGCCCGCCGTCCACGTCGAGCACCGGAGCGAGGTCCATCGTTACGCCCGCTGCGAGCATGCGCGGAGCGAGGCCGGTAGCCAACTGTCTGATCTGAGCCGGCGTCATGGTCGCACCCATCTGCCTCGGCGAGGGGATCGACCCGATTAGGTTCGCCATCCGCTGGACCACACCTCCCTCCTCGTCGGTCATCACAAAGGGCGCCACGCCGTTCGGAGCCGAAGCGACAAGGCTCTGCAGGGCCACGCCCAGATTTGAAGGAGCGGACGCCCCAAAGAGGATCACTCCGCCTGCGCCTGCGGCAACCTCCGAGGTCACCGACGCGACGTCGCTCTCGTCGACGGGAACGACAACGGTTTGCTCAGCGAGGCTTTGCAGGCTCCACGTGGCAAGAACGCTCGCTGTCGAGCATGCGAGCGGCGTCGTGGTGGTTGTCGGCGGCGGCGTCGTGGTTGTCGCCGGTGCCGTGGTGGTTGTCGGCGGCGGCGTCGTGGTTGTCGCCGGTGCCGTGGTGGTTGTCGCCGGTGCCGTGGTGGTTGTCGCCGGTGCCGTGGTGGTTGTCGCCGGTGCCGTGGTGGTTGTCGCCGGTGCCGTGGTGGTTGTCGCCGGGGTGCCTGTCGTGCCGGTCGTGGTTGACAAGGTGGCTGTCGACGCGCATCCGGACACGAACAAAGCGACCAGCGTGATCGCGATCCCAATCGCCACACCCGTGAGGGAGTGAGAACTGAGACGATGTGATGAACGTGACCAGAGGGCCGAGACGCGGTGTGCCACGAGCCCATCTTCTCGCGGAGCCTGGCCCGTCTGGATGCAGAGCACGACCGCCGGGCGGAAGGAACCGACCCGGCCGGTGTGCCGGGCTGCCCGGCCACAAGGACGAGGCAGTAGGTTGTTGACAGAGATTGGGAGGCCGAAATGACTGAGGATCCGGGTCAGGCCAGGTGGAATGTCGCTGAATGGCGCGGCAAGGTGCTCGTCGACTGCAACGGCGAGAAGATCGGCAAGCTTCAGGACGTCTATGTTGACGTCGAGACCGACGAACCGCAGTTCGGCACTGTCAAGGAAGGCTTCATCGGCCGGCATCTGACCTTCGTGCCATTGGGGGCGATCCAGATCGGACCCGGTGACCTGCAGGTCACAGTGACCAAGGAGCAGGTCCGGTCTGCGCCCGACATCGAGATGCACGGCGAAGAGCTGTCTCAGGAGGACGAGTCAGCCCTCTATCACCACTTCGAACTGAACTACACGCCACCCGGCATCGAGAGCGGGCGGCGGCTCGCCCGCCGCTGAGGACCATACAAGGCCGATCCTGGACGGAGTCGGCACCGCCGCGCAGCATCGCCAAGGACCACCCAGGCACGAGCAAAGGCCGCCGTGCTCGACTCGAAGGCCGCAGCGCCGTCAGGATCTCAGGGTCTGCCGTCGCCGCGAACCGCTCAATGCCACCACGAGTGCGATGATGACTAGCACGGCTCCGAGCGAGATGCCCGCGTAACCAGGCTTCGGATGTTTGCCAATCACGTGAGCCGCGTAACCGAGGATGAACGTCGGCAGCAAATGCGCCGGCTGCGTGAGGCACAGCAAGCCAGCCGCGATAGCGGCGACTCCGACGATGAGCAGGATCACAGCTGGGACAGGTCGCACGGACTCACCCTCCTCATCGTTGGCTCGAAGAACGCGCGCAAGTGGACGGTTGTCCATGAAACAACCTAGGCCCTGGCGGCGTGGGCAGCCTCGCCGCAGAGTCGGTACTGCTTGCGCGTCTTCTCAGGCGCCCGCGTTGCGAGCGAGCGGTTACTCCTCATCGGCATCCGACAGTAGCGAGTTCGCCGCGGCGAAACCTCGGAAGATGGCGAGCGCCTCCGCGCTGGTCATCTAGGTGGGCGCGCAATCGCGACCCGTGAGCTCTCGGCGAGTCCTGTGATCGTCACGCTCGCGGTGCGACAGCTAGCACCTCGCAGGCTACAGACAGATGCGCCGCTGTTTGACCCTGCGTCCTGATCGAGCGCTCCGTTACAAGGCGACTCTCCGCTTCCTTGTTTCTTCGATCGGCGTCAAGCGGTCCACGAGGCACGGATCGATCAAGTCTGACCCTGACAGAATCGCGTTCCACTACGAAATGAAAACATCGCCAAGATCGCCGGTTGGGATGGCGCTACGAAACTCTCCGAGGGTATACAGGCGGAGAAAGTCACCTGTAATCCGTTGCCCCAGACTGTCAATGGCCATTGAGATCTCCCCGCACACGGACAGGAGAATTCCCCACTGGCGGCCATGAGAATTCCCCAGTGCCGGCCATCGGGTTCTCTCTCCGTGGTTAGGCCAGCGGCATCACTCCCTTG
>Ga0224555_1001182_pt1 | contig 37568 bp, 32 predicted proteins | sample 714S23034metaG_FD_180687 | JGI IMG/M metagenome (GOLD analysis project Ga0224555, IMG submission 180687) | Peat soil microbial communities from Stordalen Mire, Sweden - 717 S2 30-34 | ecosystem: Environmental > Terrestrial > Soil > Wetlands > Peat | place: Sweden: Norrbotten County, Stordalen... | reverse complement strand
CCGCTGCATCGCTCCCACGGAGCAGATGCGGCGGGCCGTTGTATCTTTTGATCTGTATAAAACCGCTGGACGCCTTTACTTCTGGCGCCGAGCGGTTGCAATCAGAACTTGTTCAGACGTTCCTTAAGTCGTTATATAAGAAAAGTACGGGAAATGATTCGCCGGAGTTTACTCCGGTATGATGGCTGTGCAACGCCGGGTCGCGCCGGCGCACTAGGTTATACGAGGGGGCACTAATGGACCACGATGCGGTGGTTCGTCAAAAAATGACGGAAAGATATCTGCTCGACGAACTCGACCCCGAGACCCGGGACGAATTTGAAGAACACTTTTTCGACTGCCCGGATTGCGCGCTCGACGTCCGCGCCGGCGCTTTGTTCGTGGAGCAGAGCAAGGTTGTGTTAGCGGAGACATCCGAGCCGATTTCTGCTGGCTTGCCTGTGCCCGCCCCGGTCCCAGCGAGACCGGGATGGCTCGCTGGGTTACGTTCAATGTTGCGCCCGGCGGTGGTCGTGCCGGTGATGGCCTTGTTGCTGGTAACCATCGGATATCAGAATCTGGTTACGTATCCACAACTGCGGCAGCCATTGAATAGCCCACAAGTCCTGCCGTGGGCTTCGGTGAATGTCGGCACCTGGGGATCGGGCGGGCCGGTGATTACGACGCGTCCGGGGGAAGGTTTTCTGCTGTTTGTGAGGATCCCGCCGGATGGAAGTTACTCGCGTTACACGGCCGAGTTACATAATCTGGCGGGAAAGCTGGAATGGTCACTAACGATTCCGGCGACCTCGGCGCAAGACCAGTGGCCGGTGCAAGTACCGGGCGCGAATCGGGAAGCGGGGAGTTACACTTTGGCGGTGCGCGGAATTACTGCCGCAGGCGAGAGTAAGGAAGTCGGTCGGGCATCATTTGAATTACAAATTCAGAAGTGAGCTCAAACGGGAGGAGTTAACAATATGGCCGCAAATCCGAAACCACCTGTGGGACCGGACCTTGTCCTGGAGCAATACCACGTTTATCACGCCGAAGCCCAAGTGCTCAGTGGCCACTTGGAACACCCTATCAAGCAGCCGATCGAACCATACGGGCGCGCGGTATTAGAGAATACCCGCCGCGAAGGCCTGATCACCCAGTCGGTCGGCGAGACCACCGTGGAAGGCCTGATTACATTCAAGTCAGGGCACACTCGCGTGTCCGGTACCCAACTCAAGAACAAAAAGGATATCTGGGGCAATGATCACTCGGGCTGGGTGACGCAATCGACAGCTGTGATCGAGAGGTTCAATGTGGTGGATGTAATCACGGCCGATCGCGTGGTGGCGCAGGTTTCCACCGAGCATCCGATGATCAACGGCCATGTTCCCAAGGTGACGTTCTTGGGCACGCGCTTCGAGAACCTGCGGGTCGCCGGATACCCTGTCGAGGTGGAACTCAATCTCGGGATCTGCGGCAATAAGCCGGAAGGCGACCGGCCGTATCTCGAAGACAGTGGCTTTCTCGATCGCGTCCAAGGTCAACTTAATAGCATTGAGAAGGATGGCGACGATCTTCCGGAGGTTCTCGATAAGAAGTACCGTGCCGAGATCGTCTACATCGACGAGCTCAAGAAACGTGCCCATGGGGGTGCGAACGGGGAGCGGAACGGCTATTCTAAGCTGCGATGCACACTGGTCAAAAGCATCGGACCGATTCCGATTCCGGGAGTGAAGACGTTCGGGAATATGATTTTCATCCCGGGCTTTGGGACCGTATCCTTGGCCGAAGTCGAAGTCGGAGTCGAATCCGGCCACAGTGGCTTTTCGGACAAGACGCGAGCTGGTTCTTCGCCGGAGCCCAGCGACAGCAACTACTTCACTCTGAGCATGTTCAACATGCATCTGGGCTGCCCCACCGGCGGGAGTGTGGTCGTCGTCAGCGCAAAGTCCAACGGCCAAACACAGCCGTAGCTTTTGGCATTTCCTTTCTGATCCTCACCTGCGGGCTGGCTTGCAGTGGTCGCGACAGCCCGCAGGTCACCTTTGATCACGCTTACAAGGCTTTCCTGCACGGCGATCTGAAGCAAAGTCAGGACGAAGCTCATCGAGGATGCCAACGGTTGCGAGATTCCAGTCCGGAATGGGCTTGGAAATTCAGAATCCTGGAAGCAGAGTCCCTCCTGTGGCAAGGGATGTATGCGCAGGTGCTGACGACTCTTAATTCTCCGCCGACTCGACCCGACAACAAAGATTCGCTGATCGAAATCCTTGCGATCGAAGGCGCCGCCGATGCCCGTCTGCACCAGTTCCCCGAAGCGGAGGAGAAGCTCGAACTGGCAACACAGATGTGCCAAGCATCATCGGAAGTGACCTGCGGCGATGTCATACGGTCTCGCGGCGTTCTGGCCGTCCAACATGGCCAGATTGAAGCCGCGAAACAGCTCTTCGCGCAATCTTTGCAATTCGCTCGCGCTCACAATGATCATTTCCTGGAGGTAACCGCTCTCCTCAACCTGAGCTTGACTTCGCTGCGAGAGGATCACTTTGACGAGTCTGTCGATTGGTCGGACGCTGCGTATCAAGCGTCAACGGCCTTGGGGGCTGATGGCGTAGCCCAAGGGGCTCTCGGTAATCTCGGTTGGGCTTACTACAACCTTGGCGACCCTGAAAAGTCATTGGAGCTATCTCTCGAAGCCGAGAGGCGTGCCAGTCAAGCGGGAAACGTCATCGCTCAGTTGTCCTGGATCACGACCGCCGGATATGTCTACGCAAGCCGTGGCGATCTTGCCCGCGCCAAAGAGTCGTACCTCAGAGCGCTTGACCTCGCCACCAAGATCAATGGCAAAGAAGACATCTACAACGCCCTCCGCGCGTTGGCCCTGGTGTCGGTCGAGAGCGGCGAATTGGAGGAGGCGCGCAAGTATTCCGACGACGCCGTTGCGATTGCACGGGCCGACAACAACCGGCTGGATGAACTCTACCCGCTCTTAGTCAAGGGGCTGATTGCTGCACGGTCGCACGATGGGGCGGAAGCCGAGCGCATATTTCGCGAGGTCGAAAGAGACAAGAGTGGCAACGCTGCCCTGAAGTGGAGAGCCGAGCATGGGTTGGCGCGACTCTATGAGGACGAGAAGCGTCCGGATGCGGCGGATCGTGAATACCGCGCAGCGCTGGCCACGTTCGAGGCGGCCCGATCGTCGCTGCGGCGTAACGACTCGAAGTTACCCTTTTCTAACAACGCCTCCCGCATCTACGACGGCTACATCCATTTTCTTGTCGCGCGTGGAAAGACGGACGACGCCCTGCGCTGGGCCGACTACAGCCGCGCCCGCACTTTGGCTGAAGGATTGGGATTGCTGGCTAAGGGCGCGGCCACAGGGCCTCCGCCGCTGAACCCTCGGCAAATCGCGCGGCGAGCGGAAGGCACAGTTCTTTTTTATTGGCTGGGCGAGAAGCAATCTTACTTGTGGGCGATCACGCCGCAGAAGACCAGTTGGTTTGCACTTCCTCCCGGCGCGGAAATCGATGCGGCTGTCGGGCGCTATCGCAAGGCTCTCGGCGGACCGCAGGATGTTCTCGCATCGGCCAACCCGGATGGGCAATCGCTGTATCGCATGCTGATCGCGCCGGCACGAGCATTGCTGAAGAAGGATGCGAAAGTTTTCGTCATTCCGGATGGCAGCCTGAACAACCTGAATTTTGAAACGCTTCTCGTCTCCGAACCAAAGCCCTCCGAACCGATGCTGTCCGAAGCGAAGTTGCACTATTGGATTGAAGACGTGACGATTGCGAACGCCAGCTCGTTACGGGTGCTCGGCGCGGCGCGCGCGGGCACGGGCACGAACAAAGAAAAACGCGACCGCGCTCTGCTTCTTGTCGGCAACAGCATCGCGCCCAACGATAAATATCCCGAACTCCCGAAAGCCGCCGCCCAGATGGAAAGTGTTGCCCGACATTTTCCAGCGGCCGGGCAGCGGATACTTGCGCGCGAGCAGGCGACGCCGGCAGCCTATCTGGCCAGCAGCCCAGAGCAGTTTTCCTACATTCATTTTGTGGCGCATGGAACGGCCAGCCGGCTGAGTCCGCTGGACTCGGCAATTGTGCTTTCAAAGATTGGCCTATCGCAGATTGGCCTGTCGAAGACTGTTCTGCCGAAAAGCGAGCCGTCGAATGGCGACGCCGAAAACGATTCCTTCAAGCTCTACGCCCGCGACATCATTCGCCATCCCTTGCGGGCCGATCTGGTCACGATCTCGGCGTGCTATGGCGCCGGCGAACGCGCCTACTCGGGCGAGGGGCTGGTCGGGCTCTCCTGGGCTTTCCTCAGAGCCGGGGCCCACAACGTGGTCGCCGCCCTGTGGGAGGCGACGGACGCTTCCACCGAGCAACTCATGGATAAGTTTTACGACGAGCTCGACAAGGGTGCGGGCCCGGATGCCGCTCTGCGCACCGCCAAACTGTCATTGCTTCGGAGCAGCGGATTCCACAATCCCTTTTACTGGGCGCCGTTTCAACTCTATGCGGGGTCGTAACCGGCATGATCGGCCACGTCTCTACGGAGAATCTCTCCTGTGTCATCCGGAGTTCTGTAGCGCTGACCGGAACCGGTGCGCGGTTCCGGTCAGCCACAAATCCGGCTCGCTGACAGCTTGCTGACCAATTACTGATTGTCTTCTCTTGCTTCCGCGATGTGGGCCTGGTGACCCGCGTCGGACACAGCCTTCACAAACGCTTCCGCGCTTTCTGGAGTTGACGCATGGCCCGAAAGAATGTTGCGGAACATCATGTGCTTGCCATAAATGGCGCGAGTCGAGTCGTTGTCCTGCTCCACTACCGCGCCTTCCAACGTCAAGCCCGCAAACACGCCTTTCGAGCGCGAGTAAGTTAGCACTTCAGTGTTCAGCAATATGTCAGTTCCGGCGGAAGTATGACGGCCTACCGGGCCCGCTGCTACCGATCCTTCACCCGTCAGTTCGATCTTGCTGGAAAGCAGATGCTGCAAACCACGGTCGTTCATGACCAGCATGACCAGGTCAACGTCTTCGACTCCGATCTGCAATCCCCAACTTCCACCGCCAACCGAGACGAATGCGGGAGCGCTCCAGCCTTCAGGCGTGCGGCAGGAGGCCACTCCACGTCCGTGCTTGGCGCCGAAGATGAAGCCACCTTTGATTAGGTTGGGCACGATGACGATGCACTTGGCACCGCTCAACACTTCTTCCGGGATACCTTTGTCGGGGGTTGACATGATCGCTTGGAGGACGTCCACGGATTTCTGCATGCGGTCGACCGAGTCTTCACGCGTCGAACCTGCCCACGCGAGAGTTCCAGCCAAGCCGATCAAACTCATCAACAACAGCGACATTACCTTCTTCATATGTTGTTCCTTTTGGGGTCTGCGGAACTAAGAGGAGAGGACTTCAGATGGGCTGACTTAGCTCAGAGAACCTGAAAGAGAGAGAAGAAGTGCTCGTCTCAAACGTCATGATCGCTCAACGCACAGAAGAATAGCTGGTCTAGATCGCTCACTTTCGTCGGTTCGTCAAGCAGATTGCCCGGTTCCCGCCATGCCGGGCCGACACTTTTTGTGCAGGTGTGAGCAATCTTGCACAGAATAACGAGCCCGGTCGTGTCATCGTCAGTTGGGCAGAGATGAGGATAAAAAGACCTCCTCAAGAGCACTTCGGCCCAAGCGCCCCATCGCGAACCATTCGTGCATGGGGAGAAAGAACGAAGGTGGATCGCTGATGGAACGTGCCTTTCGTCGGTTTCGCGATCGTTTTCGCAGACGGCTTGCCGCCATCCATGCATCCATCTCGAAGCTGTCTGCGTCACTTACTCCACCGGATCGCGGTTTCGCCTCGCAAAGGATGTGCCCGTTTTGCGGGCTAATCACGTCGCGGTCCCTGCCGTCTTGTCTGGAGTGCGGGAAGTCGCTCGCTCCGGCCACGACAAGATAATAGATGAGTTTTCGGGGAACGCTCACTTTCGGCGGCCCTCAGATGAACAGATGAACAAAGGAGATCAACATGCTTTGGACGATTTTTGTTGTGCTTCTGATTCTGTGGCTTCTTGGTTTCAGCCTCCACGTGGGCGGCGCCCTGATTCACTTGCTGCTGGTTATTGCGGTGGTGGTATTGATCATTAACCTGGTGAGCGGCCGGAGTGTGGTGTAAGACCGGCGCTTGAGCTTTCGAGGGTCCAAATGAAAAGGCAGTATCTGTACCTCTCCGCTTATGTCTGCGAGGAGTGTGCGGGCCCGGTCATAGCGGGCTCGACCGCAGTGCGCGAGAATGAAATATCGAAAGAAACTGACCTCCGGGAAGTGGGGGCGATCTGCCTATCCTGCGGCCATCGGCAAAGCAAGGCAACCGAACCGGGAGTGACCCGCAACTTTCCACCCACGCCCTGGGAGTCGACGAAAGCGATCCACGCGAGCCCTGCTACCGCGGAACCGCATTGACAGGCTGCGGAAAACCTCCGGTTTCGTATCAGGATATCGCTTTAGCGATACTGTAAGTCGTTTGAAATGAGATGCCCCTTTAGGGGCTGAGGCAGCGAAAATCACTTTTTCCGCAGCCTCTGAGCCGCGACTGGCGAATGCGCGTCAGTTTCGCGAACGCGAACCAGCAATGCTCAGCGCGATCCCGCCCGCGATCAGCACAATACTGATCATTGGCGAAACCCGTTCACTGTGACTGGTCTGGACGCCGAAGTTCGCGCCCCCAACCTTGATGCCCTCCCTCTCGGTGTGGGGGATGGGCACGAGCAGAGAGGCGATGCCGAGCACCACCAACAACAGGCCTGCAAACAGCAACATTTTCATAACCGAGCCCCTTCGCCGTTATGCGTCATACGAAGGCGGAGGGATCCATCCGCATCCGTGTAATTGTGCGATCGCGGGCAACAACTCGCTGGCCAGACAATCCTTGGCTATGAGAGCGTCTACCATGTTCAACATCTGCTCCGGAACATCCACGGCTTCGGCGAGCAGGATGATTGACGCTTGCGGCCTGAGCCGCCTCATTTTGATGGCAAACTCGTGCCCGTTCATTTTGGGCATGAGGTAGTCAACGATCACAACGTCAACCGAGAACAGGGAGGCCAGTTCTAATCCCTGGCCGCCGCTGGGAGCGGTCAGAACGGTATAACCGAAGCTCTCGAGGAACAATTTCTCGCATTCCAGCACGTCCTTGTTATCGTCGATGCAAAGAAGGACTGCGGCTTGGAGTGCCGGATACGGCGGTAGGTCCATAATTCACCTTCAAGCATCTATGTTCAAACACTTTGGAGTCGGAAAACTGCTCAAGATTGCTCAAACTATGCTTTTTTTTTGCGACGCCGTTGGCCGGTTCCCGGCCCGCACGCCGGTAATTTACTGTGGACCGCAAGCCCGATTTAAGACGAGCCGCTGCTGCCTGACTTCCTGGGAAATTGTGTTGCGGAGAATAGCTAGTCGTGCAGAACTACACTCAGCAGCGAGCTGTGGACCTGCAACCCGCCGTCCGGGCCGCCAGAGTAATCGACAAAACCCAGCTTCCTGAACCGGTTCATGAAAAAGCTCACCCGCGAACGAGTAGTCCCGACCATCTCGGCCAAAGTCTCCTGACTGATTTTGGGGACCACAGCCTCGGGCACATCTTCCTTGCCAAAATGAGCGAGCATAAGAAGGACTCGAGCCAGCCGCTTTTCGCTGGAGTTAAATAACTGGTCGACCAGATCCTCTTCATAACGGATATTCCGCGCCAGCAAGTACGCCACGAACAAATCGGAAAACGTGTGTTCGCGGTGCAGCGCATGCATCATCGCTTTTTTGTCGATCTGCAGAATTTCACAATCCGTCATGGCCGCCGCAGAGCCCATGCGCAGGGCCTGACCCGCCAGCGCGCCTTCGCCAAAGAAGTTTCCTTCCGTTAACATGCCGATAGTCGCTTCTCGGCCGGTCTTGGAGACGACGGTGAGCCTCACTTTCCCTTTTTGAATGTAGAAGACCGCGTCCGCCTTATCCCCCTGCGCGAAGATTCCCTGCTTCCTGGCAAAAGTCAGGGTCTTCCTGCCCTCGCCAATGGTTGCGAGGAAGGTGTTGGGATTGAACTTGCGGACCTTCTCTTTCGCCAGCGCACGGAAACTCATCATCTGCAATTCTAACCCGAGAAAGTGGTATGTCTCATAAGTTTGCGGTGCCGGATCGCCAACCTGCTTCTGGTTAGGATTCTGAAAGTGAGCCATTCTGCACAGTACTTCGGCAGAAAATGAACGAGACTTGATCTAGCGAGGAGCAATGGACACGTCCAACCGGCGGCTTGCGCCTCCTCCAAAGCCCACGGCCTGCCACGATTAGGTGAGCTCGCGGGAGGAGTCTTCCATGCCACAAGAAGTTCAAGTCGGGACGATCCTGATGTCGCAATGGCCGCAGCCTCTTGGGCTGGAAAGTGCCCCCTACTCGGGGAACTGGGGCGTGGTCAAAACGCTCGACGGCTTCGCTCTGGAGCGCAAGATTCGCGCCGCGGGATGGAATTTCTTTTTTATCGCTTCGGAAGTCAAAGTTATGTTCTTTGGCGCGCTCGGTGCGAAGAAGATCCAGCACGCATTGACGAGGATCCTGGGCAAAGTAAGTCAGCAACACTTTAATGGCCTCGAAGTCACCGGAATAATTGCGAAGCGTTTTCTGGGCCTGCCCTATGCCGTCATTTCGGCACACTCGCGTCATCTCCAACAAGGCTGCTACCTGGATGACGCCGAAGCCCGGCGCTCGTCCCAGCGAGATGCAGTATGACGGTTCCCGCCATTATCGGCGGCCAGGCAAGAATCGCGGATATGAAATTGGGCATCCAACCACTGCATGGAAAAAGGGATTTCAATGGAAGAGAGGACATCAATCTTCGACGAGAAATACCGAGTTGTCGCCATCGAAGGTGACCGCCTGCTCATCCGGGGAACGCTCAGCGGCGCTGTGTTGACGATCCTCAACCCTGAGCCTGAGACTCCTCTTACACAAGAAGACTATCCGGTTGGAAAATTGATCGCTCTTACCGACCCATCCGCTGCGCCTCTGAATTGAGAGTGTCACCCCTGCCGCTTTGCGAGTGCTTCGGAGAACTGTGCTGGGTTTCCAGTTGCCACCCGCAGCATGTCTGGTCAATTTTGACCAGCCCGCAAGCTCACTTTCGTTGAATACTGGCATGAGGCAAATTGTAATGGTGGCGAAACTCCAGGCTGGAACCGTAAGTAACTAGACCAGGCATCCTGTTCCCAAACCAGACGCCGGTGATGGCTTGGGGCCCATCTGAAAAGTAGCCTCCTTCAGCACCTGTTCTCACCAAATGAGGAACATATGTCGCTGCTAAATACGGCGTTTCCCAAGGGAGGCCTGGAAGTCGTGCCCCCGCGCCCCCTGATACGGGACGCGGTGTCAGCGGCTCCCGTTCGATGGCAATCGAAGCCGTCGCTGCCTAGTCGGATCGCGGTGATCGGGAACTATCTTCCGCGACAATGTGGAATTGCCACCTTCACTACCGACCTGTGCGCAGCCATATCCGCGGAGTACGGAACGGCTCGATTGTTGGCGCTGCCAGTGAACGATACGGAACAAGGCTATGACTATCCCGCGCGGGTGCGATGGTCGCTCGCCCAGGACGATGTGAGAACGTATCAGGAAGCCGCTGAATTCCTGAACTTCAACAACATTGACATGGTGTGCCTGCAGCACGAGTACGGCATCTTCGGCGGTCCGGCTGGCGGCCATATTTTGCATCTGCTACGCAGTCTGAAGATGCCCGTGGTGACCACGCTGCACACGGTTCTGCGCGAGCCCAACCCAGCCCAACTGATGGTCATGGAAGAGGTCGCGGAGCTTTCCGATCGCCTCATCGTCATGAGCCAGCTCTCGTCCCAGTTCCTGCAGGAAATCTTCAAGGTGCCTGGCAGCAAGATCGACATGGTTCCGCACGGCGTTCCGGACCTGCCCTTTCTCGATCCCAATTTTTATAAGGACCGCTTTGGCGTGGAAGGAAAAGCGGTGCTGCTCACCTTCGGCCTGCTCTCGCCGAACAAGGGAATCGAAAACGTCATTCTCGCGATGCCGCAGATTTTGTCCAAACACAAAAATGTGGTCTACATTGTCGCCGGCGCGACTCACCCTCACATCCTCCGTCGCGAAGGCGACACCTATCGAGCCAGCTTGCAAGCTCTAGCGAAGGAAGTGGGAGTGGAATCGCAAGTGATCTTCCATGACCGTTTCGTCAGCCCCGAGGAAATGGCCGAGTTCATTGGCGCAGCCGATATCTACATCACTCCTTATCGCTATGAAGAGCAGGTGGTTTCCGGAACGCTGGCCTATGCACTCGGGGCGGGCAAGGCGATTATCTCGACTCCCTATTGGCACGCAATTGAGTTGTTGGACGACCGCCGGGGCGCGCTCGTCCCCTTTCAAAATCCCGGCGCGATCGCCAACAAGACAATCGAACTACTGGATACGCCAGCGCTACGCCATGCCATGCGCAAGCGCGCCTACGTCTTCGCGCGGGATATGGTCTGGAAAAGAGTCGCGCAGGGTTACATGGGGAGTTTTGCCCGGGTTCGCAGCGACCGCATGGAGAGTCCACGGGTCCAGTTCTCGGCTCGCATCACTCCGAAATTGTTGAATCAGCTGCCCGAATTAAAACTCACTCATGTGAACGCGCTGACCGATGACACGGGAATGCTGCAGCACGCAATCTTTACCATCCCCAATCGAACCGAGGGCCATACCACTGACGACAACGCGCGCGCACTTATTTTCACAGTTCTGCTGGCGCAACTGGGTAAAGATCAGCTGGAGACGCATTCCGTCACTCCCGATTTCCCTTCCCGGTATTTGTCGTTTCTGGAGCATGCATTCGATCCGGCGAAGGGCAGATTCAGAAACTTTCTCGGCTACGATCGCCAGTGGAACGAACCGGTTGGCTCTGAGGACTGTCATGGGCGCTCGTTGTGGAGCCTGGGAACGGTTCTAGGCCGGTCGGAAGATCAGGGATTGCGGTGCGCTGCCGGGCGTCTGTTTGAATTTTCCCTCCCCGCAGCTTTGGAATTCAGCAGTCCTCGCGCCTGGGCTTATACCCTGCTCGGAATTCAGGAATACCTCAATTCGTATCCTGGAGATCGCGACGCACAGAAAATAAGATCCGTACTCAGCCGGCGATTGCTCGAAATGTACGAGGCGATTCGCAGCCCGGATTGGAAGTGGTTCGAGAACGTTCTGGCCTACGGCAACGCGAGATTACCCCAAGCCATGCTGCTCGTGGGCTCAGCTTGCGCGGATGATCGTATGATCTCCGCCAGTCTCGAAGCGCTGGATTGGCTGTCAACCACACAGCGTTCGGAAACCAACGGCCACTTTGTGCCCATCGGGTCGCAAGGCTTTTATCACCAGGGCGGTGCCAGAGCGCGCTTCGATCAACAACCGATCGAGGCCGCTGGTGCGGTGTCTGCGTGTCTCGAAGCGTACCGCATAACTGGCGACAGCCGCTGGCGCACGGAAGCCTGGTCGGCGTTCAACTGGTTCCTGGGCGACAACGATCTGCAGCTTCCTCTTTATGATTCCGTTTCAGGCGGCTGCCGGGACGGCTTGCATCCCGACCGCGCCAATGAGAACCAGGGAGCAGAGTCGACGCTGTCGTTCTTGATGGCGCTCCTGGAAATGCGCTCGCTGCAGGATTTCGAAAGGCCGGAAAACCCCTCATGACTTCTCCTTCAACCACAGTTCTGAACGTCGAAAGCACGCACTACCCGCCCCTGCTTCTGCGTCACCCTGGCAACCCCATCCTAACGGGCAAGGATTGGCCCTACTCCATCAACAGCGTGTTCAATACCGGCGCAACGTTATTGCCGGATGGAACTACTCTGCTCCTGTGCCGCGTTGAAGACCGGCGCGGCTTGTCGCATCTGTGCGCCGCGCGCTCTCAAAATGGTGTCGATGGGTGGCAGATTGATCGTGAACCGACCTTGATGCCCAAACCGCAGGAGTATCCGGAGGAGATTTGGGGCATTGAGGATCCTCGCATCACTTTTGTACCCGAACTGGAGCAATACGTGGTCACTTACACCTCCTATTCGCGCGGTGGCCCCGGAGTCTCGCTGGCTCTGACCAAAGATTTTCGCAACTTCGAGCGCTACGGCGTCATCATGCCACCGGACGACAAGGACTCCGCTCTTCTGCCTCGGAGAATCGGCGGATACTGGGCGCTTATTCATCGGCCGATGACGACTCTCGGAGCGCACATGTGGATTTCCTACTCTCCCGACCTGCGCTATTGGGGCAGGCACCGGCTCATGCTGGAAGCGCGCCGCGGCGCCTGGTGGGACGCAAACAAAATCGGCCTGTCGCCGCCGCCCATCGAGACTCCCAGGGGATGGCTCACTCTCTACCACGGAGTGCGGCACACGCCTTCGGGCTGTCTCTACCGGCTGGGATTGGCCCTCTTCGATCTGGAGAATCCGGAACGATGCCTGCTGCGAGGGGATTCGTGGATCTTTGGGCCCGAGGCCGAGTACGAACGCCGTGGCGACGTCGACGATGTCGTGTTCCCGTGCGGATACACGATGAACCCCGATGGCGACACGCTCAATATCTACTACGGCGCTGCTGATTGCTCAATTGCCCTGGCTCGGGCCAGCGTGCGCTCTCTACTGGATTGGCTGGATGCCCATGGAAGTTGCGTGCGCCGTCAGCGAACTGAGGATTTATGAAACCACTGCTTCGGATTTTCCAGTTTTCCTTCGGGTGCCGTCACCGCCAACGGAGTGGTGTGTTCACGATCAAGAAACGGACGTACCAGGTCTGCTTGCAGTGTGGACGGGAATTTGAGTATTCCTGGGCGCTGATGCAGGCCGTTCGGTCGAGTCCCGCCCATATTCCCGCTGCGCTGCCGACCAGCGCTAGACGCGCTGACGTACCGGTGAGTTGATCCGGCCGCGGCATTGGATTGCTTCCTAATTGGCGCTGGCTGCCTTCATGGCACGAAATGCGCGCACTCGCTGCGCCCGAAATCTCCGAAAATTGAACGACAGCAGCATTGGCCTCCCAAGGTGTCGAGTTAACGGAACAGCCGTTCCGTGGCTCGAGAGCGATACGAACATTATTCGGATTACACTTGTAGCACGAGGCGCGCCAGCGCGTTCGCGCTGTACGATAGCTGGAAGCCTTTAATGCCATGGAGCGTGTCATGATACCTGCACTCGCGAACTTGCAACCTGAACCGATATGGAAGCACTTTGACAGACTGGCGGCAATTCCCCGCGCCTCTACAAAGGAGGCCGCAGCTCGGGACTACATCCGCACGCTGGCCACAAAGCTGGGTCTGGAATGCGTGCAGGACGATGCCGGCAATCTCGTGATTCGAAAACCTGCGCGGCCCGGACGCGAGGGAGCACCCATGGCCCTCTTGCAGGGCCACCTCGACATGGTGTGCGAGAAGAACGAGGGAACCGCTCATAACTTCGATGTGGATCCTATCAAGGTAGTCAGAGACGGCGACTGGCTGAAGGCAGATGGCACGACCCTGGGCTCCGATAACGGAGTCGGCGTGGCCGCGGCCCTGGCCGTGATGGAGAGCAACGACATTGCGCATGGTCCACTGGAGTTCGCCTTCACCATTGACGAGGAGACCGGGCTTACGGGAGCTTCGGAGTTCCCTGGTGGTGTGCTGAAGTCCAAGTATTTCCTCAATCTTGACAACGAAGAGATAGGAACCCTCTGTATCGGTTGTTCAGGTGGCATCAAGACAACGGCTCGGCGTAAAGTCGGGCTTCGTCCTGCCGGCGCAGGTTCGGCTTGGCGGATTAAAGTGTCTGGCCTGAAAGGTGGCCACTCCGGTGTCGATATCCATCAAGGCCGCGGCAATGCGCTGCGGATCATGGGCGGAGTCCTTCAGGCCCTGCTGGATCGTCTTCCGGTCGAAATCGCCGAGGTCAACGGTGGAAGCGCGCAGAATGCGATTCCGCGCGAAGCTGCCGCCCTGGTGTTGCTGGACCCTTCACGCGAGAGTGAACTGAAATCGCTCGTAGCCACAGCCGAAGCTGGATACAAAGCCGACTTGGGAGGATTCGATTCCGGACTGCAAATCACGGTCGAGAAAGCCGAACGTCCGGGAAAGGTGCTGGATCCGACAGACGCGAAGCAGACGGTCGCGCTGCTCGCGAGCTTGCATCATGGCGTTCTGGCTATGAGCCCCGACGTACCCGGCTTGACCCAGACGTCCACGAACCTGGCGACCGTCAGCACCAAGGGCGACGTGGTGGAGATTGTTACCAGTCAGCGGAGTGCGATCGAGAGCAGCATGCTGGCTGCCGCCCGCATGGTCGCGACGGTATGCGCGCTGGCGGGGTTCGAAGTGGAGCACGCAGGCAAATATCCCGGCTGGAAACCGGAGCCCAACAGCGAAATCGTGCGCAAGCTCCAGGAGGTGCACAAGAAACTCTTCGGCGAACCGGCAAAGGTGATCGCCATGCACGCTGGCTTGGAGTGTGGCGTCATTGGCGAGAAATATCCCGGCATGCAGATGGTGTCCTTCGGTCCGACGATCGTAGATCCTCACAGTCCGAACGAGCGCGTGCAGATATCGTCTGTGGGAAGTTTCTGGAACTACCTTAAGCTGGTGCTTGAGAATCTGTGAGCAGGAACTGAGGTCAGGCCGGCCGAAGGGCATGAGTGCAAGCAGTAGCTGATTTCAGTTAGCACCACCGGCCCGGAAAAGGAGAGTAGCCAAAACCGGGCCGGCGGCGTCCTGAAGGGAAAAATCCCCTCAGAAAGTTGAGAGTCCGTTAGAAACCTGGTGGTCCCGCGCGCAGGCGGGCGCGGGACCATCTTCGGTCTTACGGCAAGATGTAGCGGAACGACGTGAAAACCATCCCGTCTATTCCGTGAGGGGATCCGCCGTCGCCCGACCAGGCGTTGCGGGTCACGTAGGAGTACTGCGTGCCGTACTGGAACGTGCCCCTAGGCCCCTTATAGAAGCGGTACCAGAAGCCGAGCGTGCCCTCGATGAGCGCCCGTGTGTCGGCGGTGCAATGGGCGAGAGCGCCCGGCTGGAACCCAGTGGAATTCGGGAAGGTCGTGCTCGAACCGGGTAAGGTCTCCGCGTAACAGCCCGTGTTGTTGAACCCCGGCGCGCCGTAGCCAAGGTCAACTGGCGAGCCCGACGTGTTATCAATATCCCAGGTCCGTGCGGCGTACTCTGCGCCGGCGTTCGTGTAGATGTCCAACTTCTTGCCGTGCCATTCCAGAGTGCCGAGACCCTGGTACTCCTTGATCAGATGCAGGGTGCCGTCGGCATGGATGGAAGCGTCGGCGAGGGTAGAGGTCTGCCGAATAAATTGCAGCAACGACCACAACATGTCGTGACGACAACACGTGAAGACAACATAGGTCTCCTCCTGGATCTCGGCTACGCCCTGTGCCGGATCTCTTCTTCTTGCGCTTGGAGCATGCGTGAGAACTGGGTCGTCCCTGCACGGCTTGGATTCTCGAGCATTTCTTTGCGCTCGATTGCCCGAGCAAGTTCTCACGCACACTCTGTTGACCCTGCTCAAAACTTCAAAGCCAGGCTCAGCTGCACAAGCCTCGGCGACGTTGCACTGGTAATCGCCCCGAGCGGGGAACCGTTGGTCCAACTCAGGTTAGGCTGACCCCAGCTGGGATGGTTGAATACGTTGAAAGCCTCCAATTGAAATTGAAGACCCACCGACTCGCGGAGAGCAAAATTCTTGGCCAGCCCCATGTCCCAGTCCTGGAAATATGGTCCGCGGAGAGCCCCTGTACTTTCGTCGCCGAATGTTCCAAGAGCATTCAACGCGAAAGCACACGGGTTGAACCAGCTCGCCATGTTATGGACCTGTGATGGCGCAACGCAGGTTGGATTGGCGGCGATGGTTCCAGCCTGGAAAGGGTTCCCAACCTGGTTGGGGCGCTGGTTGTAGCTTCCCACCCCCGCCTGGTCGTCAGGCAAAGTCACGGTGAGCGGGGGGCCCGATTGAAACACGGTTATGCCCGAAACCTGCCAGCCTCCCAGGAACGCTTTGGTAGCGGCATTCGCGTGCCTGAAGAACGGCAGTTCCCAGGAGTAGTTGAAGCTAAGCATATGCGTATGGTCGAAATCCGCGGGACCGTATTCCGCGTGGATGTTGTAGCTGTCTTGCGGCCATGTGGACGCGTAGGCGGTACCATTAGGGCCGGGATTATCCGTGAGCGTTTTCGAGAAGGTGTAGGACGCCTGGAAGGACACTCCATTCTTGAGCCGATGAATGAGCGAGGCCTGCAGTGCGCTGTAGTTGGAATTGAACATAGTCGCATACGCGGAAATTTGGTCAAAGCCCTGGTAGGGACGAACGGAATCCGGACTAATGTTAAAGTTTGCCACGTTCACATTGGGTTGGCCTTGGTTCATGTCATAAAAGCCCAGAAGATGCGTGCCCTTGGTTCCGACGTACCCTATGGAAAAGCTCGTGTCTGGCGCGACTTCGCGCTGAATGTTCAACGACCATTTCTGGACGCCTGGATACTTCCACGGGGCCAGCGCTGTGTTTAGACCCGACGGAAAAAGCGTTCCTGCTGTTCCACCGGGATTATCCAGCGAAGTACCGAAAATATTGACGGAGCTGTTGAAAGGAGGGTTGAAAGCGCCAAACTGGCTGTAGGATCCCCAACGGTCGTAGAAAATGCCGTATCCGGCACGTATCGCCGTCTTGCCGTTTGAGAACGGGTCCCAGGAGAATCCCAGGCGAGGGGCAAAGGCATGCTTTTGGCTTGGAAATAGCGCCTGGCCATAAGGTGAACTGTTGGCCCCAGCATACGTGTTATGCCCCGCTACGATAATTCCGTTCAAGAGGTTGCCGGTGTTGGGCACGATCGTCCCGTCGGGATTCACTGTAGGAGCATCGGCCGGGTTGTAGAGAGCAGGGTCGAAACCACCCAGCATGTTGTGCAGCTCATGCTCAGGCTGGTAGAACTCATAACGCAGGGCCACTGTCAGGGTGAGGTTTCTCCGCAACTTCACCTGGTCTTCTATGTACGGTTCCAGGTTGTACCAGCGGTACTTGCCGAAGGGGTCTAACGCCGTCTCCGAGTAGCTGGATGCATAGTTCAGCAGAAGATCGGCAAGGGGGTTCCCGGTGAGTTCGCCCAAAAAGGTATAGGAGCCGTTCGTATTGTTGTTCGATGGATTGGCCAGTTCGCTCTTGCCCTCGGGCGTGAAGACGGCCCCGAAGCGAATGGTGTGCCGGCCCCGAATCCAGGTGGTGTCGCTCTGAAAAGGAATGCTGAACGCGTCGTTGTGGAAATACCACTGCTCCACGATCCCCGCGTAGGGATATCCAAAATACATGGTGGGAATCCGGTCCAATTCGTCGAGCGGGAATACCTGCTGCAAAGTCAGGCCCGGCGCCCGAGCCTTACTGGAGAGCGGAGAGTTGGTCAGCGATTTGTCGTTCGCGAAGTACATACCAACGGAGAATTCCGTGAAAAGATTGGGACGCGGAGCGTAGGTGACATGAACAGCCCAGTTGTACATGGGGAAATTCTGGGTCGATCCTCCAACGTAAGGGAAAGGATTCTCGCCAAATAGCCCGTAGGGATTGTCTAGCAGATTGGTGTCCTGTGTATACCGCCCAAACAGACTCCACTTATCATTCAACTTGGCGTCGATGCGCACCGATTCTTCTCGCCAACGCGTGAAGTTGGGCGCCTGCGATATGAAGTTGTACAAGTTATCCAGGCTGTAGTTGGGCGTCGGTTGCGGAAAGTATGTCGAGAGAAGAAGGAGTGCGTTCTGGTCCAAGCTTCCCGGCGGAATCGTATTGTTAGGGAAAGGCTTCCCCGTGCTCGGATCGATGGGTTGTATCAGGCTCTCACTGAAGTTGCCTTCGCGCTCGAGTGCGGTAGGGGCAACGGTAATAGCCGGGCCAGAATTCACTACAATTCGCCTCCATTCCTGCGACCAGAAGAAGAAGAGCCGGTCTTTCTTGATAGGGCCGCCTACGTCGTAGCCGAAATTGTTGTGCCGGTCCTCCGGGGAACTCGTAGAGAAATAATTCTCGGCGTTGAATATGTTATTGCGGAAGAACTCAAAGACGTCGCCATGAAACTTGTTCGTGCCCGAACGGGTAACAAGGTTGACTTGGGCGCCCCCCGAACGCCCTGCAGTCGCCGTATAGTCGTTGTTCTCAATACGGACTTCGGAAACCGCGAACAGGTTAGGCACAACAAAGGCGTTGCCGCCAAAAGTGTCCTCGTTACGTATGCCGTCAATCAGCAGGTTGTTCTCGTCGTCTCGAACTCCATTCACGGAAAAATTGAGCGACGAGTTCGACCCGAAGCCGGGGTCGACGACGACCGGCATGGAGACGCCGGGTTCCAGCGACATCAACTGCGTGAAGACCCGGTTCGTCAGCGGCAGGGAATTCACCTGTTGTCCGGTGATTGTGTTGCCTTCGTTTGCCGTAACGGTGTTCACGACTGCTGGCGCCTCGGTGACCGTGATTTGCTCTGAGACAGCGCCAACCCGCAGGACCACGTTCACGTAGGCTGGTTCGGCGGCATGCACCGCAAAAACCGAGTGCACCACCTTCTTGAAGCCCTCTCTTTCGGCAGTCAGCTCGTACGGTCCGGCAGGCACGGACAGGAAGCGGAACTCGCCCGACTGATCCGTCGTCGTCTTGTAAGTCAGATTGCTCTCGGGGTTACGGAGCGTGATGGAGACTCCTGGCACCACCGCCCCGGTGGCGTCCGTAACTGTGCCAAGCACGGTCCCGGCATCGGCGACTTGTGCCCAGGCCGCGTGTAACAAGAAAGCGGTAACTGCCAGTAACAACAGAAGACAATAGCCTGTAACTCTATTCTTACGCATATCCCGTCTCCTTTTCCGCCGACGTTCTGTTAGTGCCTGAAACTCGCAAGGCGCCACTACGGCAAAGGCGCCTCGACTTCCTCAAGCACCCAGCGATCGGGTGTTTCCAAATGACAGTCATAGCCATAAAACCGGTCGTTAAAAACGTGCTGGAACAAACAGGCGCGCTGGCCGCGCAGAATGGGATTGCCTTCCACGGGCTGGAAATCACCATCTGGCGAATCGGCGGCGAAGATCTTGACCTGCCACTCGCCTTCCGGATCGTCGGTGTAACGGTGCGGATAAACCTCGGTGGCGAGATAGTAGACTCCAGTCTTCTTGCCGCTGGCGTTCACTGCATCCTTGAGATAGAGCAGGGTGGGCGCCGCAACCGTGGTTGTGGACTTGAGCAGAATTTTTTCCGGGGCCTTGTCCAGGTCGACGACGGAATCAGCGCTCTTGCTGATGATCTCGAAGTGATCCTTGTCATTGCCGCGATAGAAAGTCAGATAGAACCGTCCGGTGCGCGGATCGCGGAAGAGGTTCGGATTCTGGTTACGCCGGTCGGGAACGCCCGCCACCAATACCTTTTCCTCCGTCAGATGGAGGCCGTCGAGCGAAGTGGCCAGCACGATGTGGCTGCTCGGAGTGTCGTATTCACGGGTGATCGCGAAGTAGAGCAGGTCTTTGTGCTTCGGGTCGGCGCCGGCGAGAACCGTGGGCCAGCGAGCGTTCGTCCAAAGCGGATTCTGCTCATATTTGGTCCAGGTCACAAGATCATTGCTGCGCGCCAGGCCAATACCGCGGCCTTCGTTCAGCCCGTACCATCCCCAGTAGCGGAATCCGTCCCGCTTCAGTTCCAACACCGACAGGGTGTGAGGAAACTCGTCGCCTTCCCACTTCTGCGCGTCGGGAAGCACGTGGCGCGGCGCGGTTAGTTTGAGGTAAGGCACGCCCTTGGGCTGTTCCTGCGAAAAAACCGAAACCGCAGCAATAAGTACAAGAAGTGTTACTCCAATCAGCACGCAAAGCTTACGAACTGGACTTAACATTGATGCTCCTCATCGAAAATTCATCACATGCTACTTACTTGACTTTTGGCTTCGGATTCACGCCGTCTAGCCCGACCGCAGCTGCGACTGCGTTGTCCCGATGCAAAATCGTGGCGTTCGTGATGATCGGCCGGGCCCAGAAGCCGACGCTAAGAACGCATCCGAAGGTTACGTACAGAAAAGCCACGCCAGCGCGCAGACCGGCGAGATCTCCAATGCGCCCGATGATCACCGGCACCACCGCTCCGCCCATGATCCCGGTGCTCAAAATTCCAGCGAAAGGCCCGTGATGTTCTGAAACCGAGTTCAATGCCAGCGAAACCAGCACTGGCCACATGATGGAAGCGAAAAGACCAATGGCCGGAAACGCGATCAGCGACACGCGCGCTGGACCAAACAACGCCGCCGTCAAACAAAGCAACGCACCGATGCAAAAACCCATTAACACTCGCCGGCTGTCAAACAGCTTGAGCAGTCCCATACCCACAAAACATCCGGCGGTGAGCATTCCCCAGAACCAGGAAACAGCGGTGGCACCGGTCGTGTGCGGATCATAGCCGTGATACTGCGCGAGAAACTTCGACATCCAGTCGGCCGTCCCCTGCTCGCATCCCACGTAGGCAAAGACACACAGAAAAAACGCCCACACCATCGGCTTGCGCAGAAGGCTGCCATACATTTGAAGGGAGCCGGCTCCTTCATCGCTCGTGCGTTCGACCCGAGGGAAGCGTGTGAACCCGAGTACGGCAATCATCAACACCGTGAAGACCGCAAAGATCCAGTACATTGAGGCCCAGGGAAGCGCGGGCGGAGTGAGCCTGCCGAGAATCTCAAGCAGCAGATTGCCCCGGGCAGAAGGCTTGCCCAGGTTCTCCACGAGATAGGAATAAATTCGCGGGCTGGCAAAAGAAGCGGTCCCAAAGATCAACTGAGCGAATGCGGAATTGAATGCGAAGTGCTCTTCGCCGCCCGCCACTCGTAACAGCGGATTGATGGCAACCTGAAGCGTCGCCATGCCTGCACCCATGACAAACAACGACCCGACCGCGACGTGGTAAGTAGGGAAGAGAGCGAAGCTCAAGGAGCCGATGGTGCCAGCGAGGAAAGCCGCGATCATCACGGGCTTCTCCGTAAAGCGTTCCACCCAGAAGCCCGCAGGAATTGACATCACGCCATAGGCAATGAAGAAAGAAAAAGGTAGGAGAGCCGCGGCCGTGAGGCTAACGCCAAAGCTGGTGATGATGTCGGGTACGATAGGCCCCAGAATGTTGGTCAGCAGCGACATCACAAAGAATGTCAGGAAGACCAAGCCGACCATGTAGCGACTTCGCGCCATAGTTACAAATCCTTTTTCCCGCTCTTACTCTGTGGTTGTAACTTTGCTCGCCAGTTCAAAACGGCCCGGCTCGCGTCCAGCTTGGAGCGCCAGCGCCAGCGTGATCATCTGCACCGGCAGAATTTCCAGGATTTGGCGAATGCTGGGACCGTGCTCTCCGATCCGGCAGCAAGGCAAGGAAGCATCTTTATCGACGAGTTCGGCGCGTTTTTCCTGCTGGTGGATGTCGTGCAGCAAGCGCTGGTTCAAGTCCCGCGTCTTGGTGTCGCCGGCGAAGACGAGTACGAAAGTTTCGCTTCCCAGCATTTCAAAGGGCCCGTGTCGGAAAGCGGCGCTGCTCATGCCCTCGGCGTGAAAGTGGTCGGACTCCTTTACGATCAATGCGCCGGTGCCGACCGTGGCCAATGACGCTCCGCGACCGACCAGAAACAAGTGGCGAGTGTTCTTGAGCACCTCAGCCAGCGTGCGAACATAGTCCTTCCAATCGGCGAGGTAGGCGGCAGTGGCGGGACACGCGTGCTTCAACTCCCGGCGGGCGCGCTGCAGGTCGCGTTCGCAGAGGACATCCCCGAGCCATTGCAGAGCCATGAGTGCGGTTACATAGGTCTTGCAAGACACAGAGAACTCGCTGCCCGCCTTGGTGAGCACAGCGGCATCAGCGTGCGTGGCCAGTGCACTGCCGGGCGTGTTGGTCACTGCGATCACGGCGCAGCGTTTATGGTTGGTTTGCGCCAGTCGAACCATCTCTGCGCTTTCCCCGGACTGGGATACCGCAATAATCAAAGTCTTGGGATCAAAAAATCGATTCTTGTAGTGCACCAGTTCGGAGGTCTCGACCATGAGGGCGGTGAATCCGTGGCTGATGAGTTCCAGGTTCAGCGGATGAAGGGCGTGGAACGACGAGCCCATGCCGGTGAGCACAACTCTCTGGAATTTACCTTTGTTCAGGCGCGCTGCAATCTGCTGCAGCGGCTTGGGGGTTTTCAGGCTGGCGAGAGTGTCCTCCAGAGCCTGTGGTTGATGAAGAAGGTCCCGAAGATATTCGCCTTCGATCGTTGCGAGATCTTCAAGCACGGTGTCCTCCCTTTTGTTCGAACCGGTGATGCCACACCCGCGCAGCACCGATCAGGTTCGCATCCTCGCCTAGAGAAGCCAGAGTCAGTTCCGTTTTCTCGTACGGAACCAGACGGCAGCAGCGGCAAATAGTTCTGCGAATCTCTTCCAGGAAAAGAGGCGCGCTCTTCATCACGCTGCCTCCGAGCACAATGGCATCGGGCGTAAACAGTGTGACCAGATTGGCCAAGCCCAGGCCTAAGTAGCGAGCTTCCCGGTCGACTGCCTGGCGGGCTAACTCATCTCCGTCTTGCGCAAGTTCACAAATCCGCTTGGCCGTTAAGTGGTCGCGGTGCGGATAGCCTAGCGGCATGTTGCTCTCCACCCACGAGACCATCGCCGGGCCGGCAGCCAGGGATTCCCAGCACCCGTGAAAGCCGCACACGCAGAGCGGCCCCGAAGGATCAATGGCATGGTGGCCGATTTCCGGATGAGACTGATCTACGCCGCGGTAGATCTGTCCATCGAAAACAAGGCCGGTTCCAATTCCGGTTCCGACGGTTACGTAAATCAGTCTGCTCTTATTCTGGCCAGCACCCCAGCCTGCTTCTCCAAGAGCAGCAGCGTCGGCATCGTTCTCCATCGCCACTTTCACTTGAAAGGCTCCGCTCAGATCGCGGACCGGATTCTCTCCTTTCCAATGGGGAAAGAAGTTGACCTCGCCGATCTCGCCGGTCAGCGGATACACCGGTCCAGTGGATCCGATCCCAATACCGGAGATCTTGGCGTTTGCGGTCTGCGCGGTGGATCGTAGCATCTCCATGATCCGCCGCAGCGCGTCCGCATAACCGCGATCAACGTCCGTCGAGCATTCCAGGCGAGCTAAGACCTTGCCATCGCCGTCAATCATGCCAACTGCTATCTTGGTTCCCCCAATGTCCACCGCTCCAATCAATGGCTTCTCCTGTTCCTCACGTTTGTGTTTGCGGCTACTTCCACTCGAAGACTTCACCCTCATAAGCTCCTATGTCGACCTTGAAGGTGGCGCCAGCAATCTGCAATGGCATTGCGCCTTGCGGCGTGATTCTAGTGACGGAATGCAACGGGCTCGCCGCCAGGATGGTCACGCTTTGTGCTTCAGAACCGTGATTGGTTACGACCACGTACCCGCGAGTTCCACCGCTCAATGCGCAGACCTCTACCGAAGGCTGGTCGCTGCGGAAGAGCGGCTTAACGCGTGACCATTCACGAAACGCTTCGTAAATTCGATATGTGTTTTCGGGCTTGTCAAAAGCTGCCGGCAGATTCGCCAGATAATTTTCTAAAGGATAGGCGCTCAGAAGCGTCTTGCCCGACCCCACAGTATTGGCGATCAGGGCCGGCCTGTTGTCCTGGTCAACCGCGATGATCGTGCCGCCCTTGACCTCAAGAATCGCTCCCCAGGAACGAGGTGTTGCGGAAGGCGCCGAGTAATGAAACGTGTCTCCCACTTTCAGGCCGCCGAACGGGGCGACGATTTTCAGCGTGATGTCGTCCTTCGGGTTGGCATCGACCATTCTTGCCCCAAACAACGATTCCATTTCGGGTATGGCGGCGTCCGCGGCAACCGACGCGTATAGCGAGCCTCCCTTCGAGACGTATTGCTTCGCTTTTTCCCAGAAGTCCGAGTGCACATGGACCACAAAGCTATCGGTGCTGGTCAATGGCGAGGGCATCAGCACCAACGGGCGCTTCTGCCAGTCGTCGTACTCCCGCGGGAAATCTGCCTTCATACCGGCGCGCCGCGCCAGCACAAAAGACGACAGCCACGAGCCGGTGATCCAGGCATTTTCCTCGCTAAAATTCGGCTGCGATTGTCCCGTTACATTCGCGCCCTCGTCCGTCGAGGTGTAGGGAACGACCTCCGGCCCGGTCAGGCCATAGTGAGAAAAGTCACCATGCGGCTTTGACCACTCGTAAGGAACGATGATCCCGGCCTCTGCCGCAGCGGGCTCAATGCCAGTGAGATCCAGCCGGCCAACAACGTCCTCAAACTCCTTGAACATTCTTGCGGATGGCCGGTCTTTGCCATCCCAGGTGGTCAGGCCAAATTGTGTTTCGTGGGGAGAGCGGAGGTACGGAGCTTTGTGAAACTGTTCCGGCGCGGCATCGGTATAGCACCAGAGGAGAAATCCGTTTGCTCCGGCGCCCAGCCCCGAGTAGAGGCTCGCGCGCAAGAACTTTGCGATTTGATCGGGATCATACTGGGCCGATGAAGCTCCGATCTCCTGCACCATGACGGGATGTCCGGCGCCGCCTGACAGAGCGGTCTCGAAAGCAGATCCGTAGGTGCCCCGCTCGGAAAGCATGGCGTCGGGGAAAAGCTTGGGCGCGTAAATAGAGTACGGGTGAACACTGAAAAAGTCGGCTTCTTCGCGAAGATTGTCGGGGCGGAACGGACCACGCCCGACATCCTCCATGCTGACCCCAACCACTATCGGGTGCAGAGAATCGTGCCGCCGAATCGACCAGGAAAGCAGGCGCGTCCAGTTAATCGCCATCGCGTCCGTGGTGCTCTCGGCGGCAATCCAAAACGGAGGCTCGTCGGTCAAATCCCAGCCGAGAATCGCAGTCTCTTTGCCATAGCGACGCGCCAGCTCGGCGACGTGGTCGGTCTCGATCCGCAGCATGTCGGGATCAGAATGAGGATGCCTGCCCTGCCGGTACGGCACGTCCCAATACGCTTCGCCCACCTCTCCGCCGATTAAAAGACTGGGATGTAGATAGATATGATAGCGATGGGCGAGGGAAATCAGGAAATCGAGGTCGCGAAACGCTTCCGGGTTGTAGTCGCCGGGGCGAGGCTCGATCCAAGCCCAAACAAAGTCGAGACGAATCGTGTTGAAGCCCAGTTCGTGCATCCGCGCGAAATCGGCTTCGATCGCTTGCGGATCCCATTGCGTAGGCCATTGCATGGCCGCCTTCGCCGGCACCCAGTTCGCACCCACAGGGATAAAACGACGGCCGTCGTGAGAGAAGTAATTCCCCTCAAGATGCACGGCTGAAAGTCCTGTTCCGTTGGCATTGCCGGGTGCCGAGATTTGTTGTGTTGATTTCGACTGCTTGGCCCCGTCATCGGCGATGGTCACATGCGCGCACCCACAAACCAGCGTCACCACAATCGGCAGCAAGCACCGGGGAAACCATCCTGTATTGCTGGTCATTTTCATTGCGATGCATCCTTCTTGAAAGTGAAGCGAATCCGCGAAGCATTCTAGAACGTAAACTTGAGTGCCAGTTGAATCTCCCGCGAGGCATGTACTGTATTCGTAATAGACCCGGAAAGGCTTGGAGCCAGCGGTGTCCCAGGGCTAGCCGGCGAGCCCGTCTGATCCACGGCGGCGTAGGGAAGTGCGAACTCGGGAGTGTTGAGCAGGTTGAAGGCTTCCACGCGGAATTGCAGCTTCGAATTCTCGGTGAGGCTGAAATTCTTGAACAGCGAAGCATCCACGTTGTATTCTGCCGGGCCGCGCAGGGAACCGCGCCGAGCATCCCCGTAGTCGTGCGAAAACGTTTGTCCGGGAGCAAGCGGCGGAACGGCGAAGGCCGCAGGGTTATACCAGCACGCAATCGTCTGATGGTCTGACGGGCATCCCACGCTCATAGCATTGGAGAAATCGTAAGGATTGCCGATAAGATCTGGCCGCGGGGCACCCGAATCTGTGTTGGTGTAATCGGTGGAAAGCAGCGGCGTAAACGCCTCTCCAGAGTGCATGGCGACAATTCCGTTCAGTTGCCAGCCTTCCGTCAGCCAGCGCACTGGTCCCGCACCGTTCCAGAACCGCTGTTGGGGGCCAATGGGGAGAATGTACGACCACGCAGAAGAAAACTGGTGGCGATAGTCCGGAGCATTATCGCCGCGCTCCGCCTTCAGGTTGTATGTGTCTTGCGGTTCCAGATACTCATTTTCTTCGGTCTGTCCCATCGTGTGCTGCCAGGTGTAGGCGTTCAGCATGCTCCAGTTGGCCGAGAATCGTTTCTCAAGCTTGACCTGCAATCCGTGGGAAATGGACCAGGCGCCATCGGCCAGGGTGCGAATTTCGCCGACATTCGGCACCGTGTTGAAATAAAGTCGACCATAATTCGTCGGCGCGCCGGTGGCACACGAAGGGTCAGTGGGAGTTGGACAGGATTCAAAGTTGCTGTCCAGCGGCTGAGTTGGCTGATTGCGATTGCTGAGAAACGCCAGCTTGACGCCGCGCGTTCCAACATAGGCGACCTGAAGCACCATACCGTTGGAGAGCGCCCGCTCTACGTTCAGGTTCCACTCTTCGATGTAAGTCGTGCGGTTGTTAAACAGAGCCGCGCTCGCGCGTCCCGCGGGAGCCTGGATCGTCGGGTATACCACCGTCGGATAACCAGTCGAGATTCGCATACTCGGAGTGGTGGCGGCAGCACTGAAGATGCTCTGGCTGAAAAACAGCCCAGTGGGGTTATAGGCCAGCTCGGCATCATTTTGATCGGCTTGAACGTCGTAGAAAATTCCAAACCCTCCCCGCAGTACAGTTTTGTCGTTCCATGGTGTCCAGGCAAATCCAATCCGCGGAGCGAAGTTGTTGTAATCCGTCTTTACGTTGCCCGAAGCGCTGACGTCCGGCATCTGGGGCGAGACAAATTGCCCGGTTGAGAAATCAAAATTGGCCAGGCGATTCTCCTGCTCGACCGGCGGCGTAAAAAGATCGTAGCGCAGGCCCAGGTTCAGCGTCAGTTTCGGAGTAGCCCGGAAATCGTCCATGAGATATGCACTGAACTCCGTCCAGCGCATCCCGAACGAACCCTTTTGGCCGTCGCGGTACGCCGTTTGCGGATAACCCATCAAGAAACTTGCCAGCGCACTTCCTCCTGTATCCGTTGACAAGTCTGAAGTGAAGAGCTCGTTGAACGACATGTCCCCACGTGCGTTTTGCGTCTGCAAAAATCCATGCAGGCGGCGCCGCACGTCGGCTCCCACTTTGAAGGAGTGGTGGCCGCGCACGTAGGTGAAGGCGTCCATGAATTGGTAATTGTTCTCGTTCAGGAACTCGGGAAACCAGTCCGTACTTCCGAGTGGGCTCAGACTGGAGAACTGGAGACTGGGCAGCCCCCCGGTTGCGGCCGCGTTGTTGGGATCAAAAATGCCTGGGATGTCGAATTGCTGCGAAATCGGCTGGCCGGCAAAGTTCTGCAGGGCTTTTACCACGTAGCGAGAATAGCCGATCTTCAATTCGTTGATCTTTGCCGATGTGAAGGTGTGCACATCGCTGATCCCGGCGGATCTCGCCAAATTTGTGATATGACCCGTGAAGGTCCCGCCGCCGGCGTCGCCGGGAAACGGATCGGGCGCGAAGGCTTGCACATTGTTGAAGCTGAAGGTCAAGGACAAATTGTTTTTGCTGCTGAGCTGATGATCTCCGCGGATGTCAAACGAATCCTGATTGTTTCTAGTTACCGGGTTGGACAGGTAATTGCCCGCCGCAAGTGAGCGGTTGGGCGCCGGAAAAAGTTGCACCAGTTTCAGCGCGGCCGGGTCGAGGCACGCACCGTCGCTGGCCCCAGCGCACGATGGAATCACATTGCCCGGAATCGGCGTGCGGAGGATGACGTTCGTTACGCCGTCGGCACAAGTATAGTTTTGGTTCGTGAAAGGATCAAAAATCGTTCCCGTATCGAAGAACGGATCGACCCCCTGCTTGGGACTGGGGCAGGGAGAGAACGTCTGCCCCGTCAACAGATCCGAAAAGTTGCCGCCAATTTCGGTAGGAGATGGGACAACTGAAACGAAGGTCTGCGCTTGCCGGATGCGAGTTCCCTGGTAGTCGACAAAGAAGAACGTCTTGTCTTTGATGATCGCGCCACCGAACGTTCCTCCAAACTGATTTTGCTTGAAGGGCGCGATCGGCAGGTTGGGGTCGTCGAAGTAATTTCTGGCGTCGAAAGCTGAATTGCGCAGGAATTCAAACAAGCTGCCATGATATTGGTTGGAACCGGACTTCAACACGACATTGACCACGGCACCGCCTCTGCCAATGTCCGCGCCGAAATTGTTCGTCTGCACTTTGAATTCTTGGATAGCATCGATCGAGGGTTGTATGACTTCAATTCCGATCTGCTGTTCGTTGTTGTCGAAGCCGTTCAGGAGAAAATTGTTGTTGGTGGCAGTCAGCCCATTGACTTGGATGGATGCATTGCCCCGCTGATCTTCCGGTATTCCTCCCTGCTGCACGGTGTAACCGGCAGTCGGTCCCGCGTTGACGCCCGGAGTAAGATAAGCCAATTCTATAAAGTCCCGCCCATCCAATGGCATATCTTGCACCCGGCTCTGCTCAATTACCTGTCCGAGAGAAGACGTGTCAGCCTCGATCATGGGCGCGGCTGCAGTCACTACCAGTTCCTCGCTGATCGAGCCGACCGCCAGCGTAATATCGACGCGCACTACTTGATTTACGTCCAACTTGAAAGCGGCCTGCAGCGCTTTCTTGAATCCCTGATGTTCCACGGTTACCGTGTACTGGCCGGACTTCAGTTCTGTTACCACGTACTCGCCGTTGCTATCGGTCTTCGTTTGCCTCTCGGAATTGGTCTGGGTTTCCGCAACCTTGACCGCCGCGTTAGTGACTACGGCGCCGGAAGGGTCCTTGACCGTCCCGACAATTTTTCCCGACTCCACTTGAGCTTTGACGGTGAACGGCGCGCACAATAAGAAGACAGTCGCGATGACGCGAGCCATATTCCGAGAGAACATGTTCCGAGAGCAAGTGCAGGGTGGGCATTCTTGGCGCTTGGCCATCGCAGTCTTGGCTACCATAAGGAGATCTCCCGTACAGCAGCATATGAACCTCGTATGTATATATGGTGTCAAGCATATTTTAGAACCAGGGCTGGATTCGCTTCCTTTTCTCCACTGGTAAAGTCCACATATATGATTGATATGACACTGTTTACTGGAGATGCGAATCAACAGATTTCTCCAAATAAAGAGCTGGCAAAAAGTGGATTGGATGCATGATATATACGTTGTATACTATGTGACTATGGTCAACCGGGAGGGTGCCTTGTCGCAACCTGATTTGGTTAGAGTAGAGAGGTTGGGCCTCACCATCGACAACAACAGTTTCGTGCCCTACTACATGCAGATTGTGGATCAGGTGCGCGAGCTGATCAAAAAAAACAAGTTGAGCCAGGGACAGACTTTCTGCTCCGAGGGCGAAATTGCCCAGGCTCTCAGGATCAGCAAGATGCCCGTCCGCCAGGCATTTCAGAAGCTACGAGCCGAAGGACTGTTGGTGATCGCCAAAGGCAAGCGGCCCGTAGTCGGCTCCGGACGTGTCCCTTGGGATTTCCAGCAACTGCGGGGCTTCAGCGAAGAGATGCGGCGGCGCGGGCTGGTCCCTTCCGCCAAAGTCCTGGCTCTTGCGCTCGAGGAGCCGGATCCTGAGACGGCGCAAGCCCTCAAGCTCACCGCCGACGAAAAGACATACTGCTTACGGCGCCTTCGCTTCGTGAACAAGAAGCCGGTGGCCGTCGTTACCAGCCATCTGCCTGCTCGACTTTTCTCCGGAATCGAGAAGCAAGACCTGGCCAGGCAATCCTTGTACGACGTCTTCGAGAATGTCTACTGGCGGAAGCTTCATTGGGCCGAAGAAGTGATCGGTGCGGTCGTCGCCGGCGAGGAGGAAGCGCGTATTTTGCAGACATCGCCCGGGAGTGCTCTGCTTTCGATCAAGGAAACGACGTATGACGTGCAGCGTGTCCCGATTGAATACAGCGTCTCGCTGTTGCGAGCTGACCGCTACACCGCCTCCGTCATATCAGTCCGCAAGACACAGGCGCCCTAACTTCGCTACCCCACAGTTGTCCTTCTGCAGGCGGAGCCTTACTTGACCAGCTTCTGGATCACCACAATCAACTGATCGGCGTTGAAAGGCTTCACGATCCAGCCCGTTGCTCCCGCCTTGCGCCCTGCACCCTTTTTCTCCGTCTGCGACTCGGTAGTCAGCATTAGCATGGGAACGAATGCGTACCCTGCCAGCTTGCGAACGGCGGTCATCATTTGGATGCCGTCCATATTGGGCATATTCAGATCGGTGATGAGCAGGTCGAACTTTCCGCTGCTGACTTTGGCGAGGCCATCTTTACCATCGACCGCCTCGACCACTTCGTAGCCGGCTTTGCGCAAAGTAAAACTGACCATCTGCCGAACGCTGGCTGAGTCGTCCACGGTTAAGATTCGTTTCATCGTTGGCCCTCATGCCCCCGAGTATGGGAGCTCCGTCACTTTCCGAAACCATGGTTCAAACTCAAGAAGTTCAAACTCAAGGGTCAAACTCAAAAAGTTCAAGCTCAAAACAGTTCAACGCTGTTCCCCGCGAACGATGGTTGAGCGACCGGCAGGGCCGTCCCACGGAGCGCTGCCTGCAGAACATCGCGCTCCATCTCCGTCGTGTAAGACGCCGAGAACAATTGTTCAACTTCGGTTGCGTCGTATCGTTCCTTCACGTCTGGGTGATCGACCTCCAACTGGCGCCTCAAACGTTCAATTTCGGCCAGCACCGCGTCGCCACGACCGAAGCAAGCATCGAGGAGATCGCCGGTCTGGCCGACCCCGGCGACCTGCGCCTGCATTTTCTCCGTGGCCGCTTTCATCTGCTGGGCCTGGCTGGCCGCGAACTCGGCGGCGCTCCGTAGGTTGCCAAGAGCGGCTCTGGTTTGCACTTGAGCTTCACGCAGCCTCTCGTTGCTGGCTTCAGAAAAGGCCTCCATCACCTGGTTCGTCTGCTTCACCAGGTTCAGGATCTCTTGCATGGCGTGCCCGGATTGCTCGGTAATCTGGCCCCATGCGGCGGAAATTCCCTTGATACTCGTCGATATCGCCAGGATCGCATCCGCTTGCGTCCCCAAATGGCTGGCTTCGATGATGGAGTTGAAGGCGAGCAGCCGGAGCCGATCACGGACGGACTTTGACCTTTGCAGATGTTCACTGACCAGTTGCATCAGGTTGGAGAGCCCTCCGAGAGTGCGCTGGATCTTCTCGCTGTGAGCCTGACTTTCGCGTTCGAGCAGTTCGATGTGGGCAAGCTGCGACGACACCTTCCGCTCCTGCTCGAGGACCACGGGACCGATCCCAACCACTTCCGATGTGCTCACTCTGAGGATGCCGCTCATGCAGGTTTTGATTTGAGACGCCCAGTTGGCAACGGTTTCCTTGACGCTCCTTAGCTGATAAATCTGGATGGTAAGGCCGGCGTAGGCCCGAGGCAGTTCCTGAACGACGCCATCCTCCAAATCCCCCCCCTTCCGCATGCTCGCGGAGATGAGCGCAAACGCCGCCTGCACATGTTCGATTTGCTGGCGAGTGATGTCGTGAGTTTGAACCGCGGCCACCACTCCGGCAATCTGCCGGGCGATATCCTCCACGCACGTCCTTAATTGCACCGGCGTACTCGAGAGTTGGGTCAGGCTCGCGTCCACTACTGCCAGAGCGTTACCCAGCTCAACTTCAATGCGCGCCAACTCCTCGCGCAGGCGTGGAAGTTCGGCCGAAAGCACGCGCCTCGTCTCTTCGATTGCAGCCCGGCGGCCATCGGTGTGGCGCGCGAGTTCCTTGGTATCCTCAATCACCGACTTCGAGAAGTTGGCCAACTCCTGCGCGAGATAATGGAAGCCAGCGCCGACGGTTCCGAGGCGAGCCACCTCGATATTCGTAAGCACGCTCAGCGCCTTGATCTCAAAAGCAATCGCCTCCTGGTCGCCAGCCACCCGAGAAAGTTGACGCAGCAGCTTCACTTCCGTGGTCACCGTCTCCAGGATCCCGGTAGTCGCCTGCAGCCTGTCTCCGATGAAAACTCTGGCCGCGGCGCCCAGGGTTTGCACCTGCGGCAGAACGGAGCTGACATTTTCATTCTCGACACACCCGACTATGGCTGCCGCCAGACTCACGATCGTGTCGGTATGCCCGGCCAGGCCTTCAAAGGCCCTCGCCACCAATCCGATCTTGCTCTCGACCATGCGCGCCATCGCTTGCAGCTCTCCCTTCGCCTTCTCCAGCGTGTCGACAACTTCCGCTCTGGTTCCAACACTCATGGTTCCGGCACCCATTGCTGCCTCATCGCGCATGGGCGAGGATCGCCCCGGCCACCGCCTCCAGGGGCAGAACCTGATCGACCGCGCACCGTTTAATCGCTTCATTCGGCATGCCAAAGACCACGCAGGTGGCCTCATCCTGGGCGATGGTCATTGCCCCCGCCTGTTTCATTTCCAGCATTCCGCGGGCGCCGTCATCCCCCATCCCGGTTAGAATCACGCCCACCGCGTTTTGTCCGGCATAGCGAGCGGCGGAACGAAACAACACGTCGACCGAGGGACGGTGACGGCATACCAGCGGCCCTTCCTTGATTTCGACGTAGTAGCGCGCGCCGCTCCGCTTGAGCAGCAGGTGATGATTACCCGGCGCGATCAGCGCGCGTCCACGCAGAATGGTGTCGTTCGACTCCGCCTCCTTGACCGTGATGCTGCACAGCGTGTCCAGGCGGTTGGCAAAGGCCCGGGTGAACACCTCCGGCATGTGTTGCACGATCACGATGCCTGGAGCATCGGGTGGAAGCGTCTCCAGCAGAGTCTTGAGTGCCTCCGTTCCCCCGGTCGAGGCGCCGATCGCCACCACCTTCTCCGTGGTCTCGGCCATGGCGTGGGTAGCCGGAGAGAGAATGGCATCCGCAGTCAGCTTGGGCTGGACAGTGCGGCTGGGCCGGATCGTGCGCAGGCGCGCCGAGGCCGCTGCCTTGACCGCCTGGCAAAGTGTTATCCGCGAATCCTCCAGAAACTGTTTGCTGCCCAGGCGCGGTTTGGTAATGATGTCGACCGCGCCGTACTCGAGCGCCTTGAAAGTGCTCTGCGCACCCTCCTCGGCCAGGCTCGAACAGATCACGACCGGTATCGGATGTTGGGTCATGATCTTCTGCAGGAACGTCAGCCCATCCATGCGCGGCATCTCGATATCCAGGGTGATCACATCCGGTACCTGTTCGCTGATCCGCTCCGCCGCCACAAAGGGGTCGGCAGCGGTCCCGATGACCTCGATTTCAGGGTCGCTCGAGAGCACTTCGCTCAGGGTCTGGCGAACCACCGCGGAGTCGTCCACGATGAGGACGCGAATTTTCGCTTTGCTCATAGACGTTTGCTCATATGCTCAGTCCCACGATTCCCTTTTCCCTGACTTCGTCGGTCCCACACGCCCTCGCATTCCACTCACCCGAGCCGACGCAAGAGCACTTCACCGGTCCGCGTGTCGAACCGGATGTTCAGGCCTGAACTACCTCCCAGGCTCGACGCGATCACGGCCAAACCCTCGTCCCGCAAGACCTCGATTGCCGCTTCACAATTCAGTTTTCCGACGGTGGCTTTCGTCGCAGCCTCGTCGCTGACCAGGAGCACATCGGCGCCCCCAAACAGTTTGACTTCGACCTCCGTGCGATGCGCGCCCAGTGCGTCAAACTGCCGGGCGATGTCACGAATGGAAAAATCCACGTAGCGGCGGCCCTCTGCGAGACTCAAGCCGGCGAACGAGTTCGTGGGGCACCTGGGCAACTGGGAATGAGTTAGGGCACCGACGCCCAGCCGCGCACTCCAGAACGTGACCCCAACGCAGGATCCGAGAATCGTCCGAATGATGGCTGGTTTGCGGGCAAGGTACGACTCCCCGGGGTGCAGATAAATGTCCGACACCTCGCTCTCAGTTTCCAGCATCTTCTCTCTTCCTGTAGATGGCCGGCGCGACCGGCGCGAGCGGGATATCCATATCGTGCAGGGTCTCGGAGTGGCCGACAAAGGCGTATCCTCCGAATACAAGTTGTGCGGCCAGCTTTTGGATAATCTGCTCCTGCGTGGCGCGATCAAAGTAAATGATCACATTTCGACAGAAGATCACGTCCGCCTTTTGGGAAAGGCCGAAGTCGGCATCCATGAAGTTCAGACGCCGAAACTCCACCAGTTGCCGCAATTCCGGAACTACCCGCAATAAATTGGAGTCGCGATCGCGGCTGCGCATGAAGTACTTTCGTCGCAGGTCCGGCGGCACCGGACCCACTACTTCGACGCTGAAGACTCCCCGGTCGGCCTTCGCCAGCACGGTGGTGGAAATATCCGTGGCCAGCACCCTGAACCGGAAGCCGGAGTTGGTTGGTCCACACTCATTCAGCACCATCGCCAGGGTGTACGGTTCCTCGCCGGTGGAGCAGCCCGCGCTCCAGACCAACAAGGGCCGACCGCTCTGGTTGCGCGCCATAAGCTCCGGGATGGCCTTCTGCACCAGATATTCAAAATGCTCCGGCTCCCGAAAGAAATCGGTCTTGTTGGTCGAGACCACGTCGAGTAAATGGACGATCTCTTCCTTCTGACCATGCGGCCCAAACAGATAATCACAGTACTGGGCGAACGAGTTCAGATCCAGGCTCCGCAATCGCCGCTTGATGCGGAGCTCGAGCATCGTCTTCTTTTCCGCACTCAAGTTGATGCCCGACTGCTCGTAGATCAGGCTTCGTAGCCGGCCAAAATCCGCGTTGGAGATACTTTCGTCGCGCGCACTCATGTTTCGACTCTCATGGGTGTGAGCGGGGCGCGCTCGACGCCCCGCACCCACGTCAACCTGCCGCCTCGGCCATGGCTTTGCCCGCTTCCGACACGCGGACGGCCGCCAGGTCCTCGGCCGAAAATACCCGGTCGATGTCCAGGATCATGACGAACTGGGTGTCGCGTTTCCCCATACCCTTAATGAAATCGGTCCGGATGTGGGTTCCGATTCTGGGTGGCGGCTGAATCTGCTCCGGCTCCAGGTCGATCACTTCCTCCACCGAATCGGCCAGTACGCCAATCACGGTGGACTCGTTGTCCAGCAACACCTCCACTACTACAATGCAGGTGTTCCTGGTTTTCTCGATTTTCGACATCTCGAGACAGAGCCGCAGATCGACCACGGGCACCACGCTGCCCCGCAGGTTGATCACGCCGCTCATGAAATCGGGTGTCCTCGGAATTTCAGTGATGGTTGTGAAATCGAGCACTTCCCTCACCTTCGCTACGTCGGTTGCAAACGTTTCGTTGCCTAGTTTGAAGGTGAGATACTGCCGGGTCTCAGTGATTTCGCTAACGCTCATAATCAGCTCCTTTCGCATGCTGCAGGCTTCCGCTCGCCGCCCCGCGGCGAGCGCTGGAGCCGGTTAGAAACGCTCGAATTCCTTGTCCAGGTCATCGCCCTTGTCCTTGTCTTTGTCCTTGAGCCGGAGATTGACTCCGCCCCCGGCCCCGGCCTTGGCCGCCATTGCCTTCGTACCCTAAGCGGCAGCGTGGCTGTTCGGCTTGACCGCCTTGCCTGCCGCGGCCTCGACGTGCCGGACCGGTTTTGCAACCGCGCTTCGCACCGTCGCTGTATGGCCTTCGTCTCCGGTCCGGAAGAATGCCAGCGCGCTCACCAACTGTTCGGACTGGCTGGTCAGTTCCTCGGTCGTTGAAGCCATCTCCTCGGACGCGGAAGCATTCTGCTGAATGACCTTCTCGAGTTGCACCAGCGCCTGGTTGATCTGTTCCGCGCCCGTATCCTGTTCCTTGCTGGCAGCGGCGATCTCTTGTACGAGTTCCGCCGTCCGCTTGATATCGGGTACCAGTTTGTCCAGCATCTCTCCGGCTTTCTCCGATACCTTGACCGTCGTGCCCGAGAGTTGATTGATTTCGGCCGCCGCTTTCTGGCTGCGCTCGGCGAGCTTGCGGACTTCGGCGGCGACCACTGCAAAACCCTTGCCGTGTTCCCCGGCGCGCGCCGCCTCGATGGCCGCGTTCAGAGCCAACAGGTTGGTCTGGCGCGCGATTTCCTCGATGATCGAGACCCGGCTGGCGATCTCCTTCATTGCCGCCACCGCCTCCACCACCGACTTGCCGCTTTCCTGCGCGTCGGTGGCCGACTTGTTGGCGATCTTGTCGGTCTGCGCCGCGCTATCGGCATTCTGCTTGATGTTCGATACCATTTCCTCCATCGAAGACGAAGCTTCCTCCGCCGAGGCGGCCTGGGCGCTGGCGCCCTTCGATACCTCCACCGACGTCGTGCTGATGGCCTGGCTGGCCGATGCTACCTCGCCGGCGATCCCGCGGATGTCCGATACCACTCGCGTAATGCCGCTCACCATCGCGCTCAGCGCCTGCATCAACTTGTCCTGCGGAGACCGTTCGCGGATATTCACCGTTAAGTTGCCATTCGCGATTTCCTCAGCCGCCGCGGTGATGTCGTTCATGGCCACAATCAGCATGTTCAGGTTGTCTTTGATCAAGTTGAAATCGCCATGGTAGGTGTCGGTGATCTGCGACGGTATATCGCCCTTGCTGATTCGATCGATGTACCCGGCGGTGAACTTGAGTGGAGTAATGACGGCGTCGAGGATGGAGTTCACGCCGCGCACAATCTCGGCATAGGCGCCGCGGAACTGATCGTGTTTCCCACGCTCGGTCAATTGCCCGGCGTTCGAAGCGTCGGTCAGGCGAGCCAGTTCCTTCTGCAGGCTCTGCAGGACGACCGCGATGTTGTTGATCGCCTGCTTCATCTTCTCGTGGTCACCCTTATAAGTCTGGGCAATCAGTTCGTCGATCTTGCCGTTCGAAACCTGGGTGAGAATGCGGTTGCCTTCCCCAATCGGCAGCAGGATGGCGTCCAGCATGGTGTTCACGCCGCGCACAATCTCCGCGTACGCCCCCTGGAATTGTTCGGGCTTGCCGCGGTCGGAAAGTTGCCCTTCTTTCGAAGCGTCGGTCAGGCGAGCCATTTCCTTTTGCAGGCTCTGCAGGACGACCGCGATATTGTTGATGCCCTGCTTCATCTTCTCGTGGTCGCCCTTATAGGTCTGGGCAATCAGTTCGTCGATCTTGCCGTTCGAAACCTGGGTGAGAATGCGGTTGCCTTCCCCAATCGGCAGCAGGATGGCATCCAGCATGATGTTCACGCCGCGGACGATTTCCGCGTAAGCGCCCTGGAACTGCTCCGGTTTGCCGCGGTCGGAAAGCTGCCCTTCCTTGGAAGCGTCGGTCAGACGAGCCATCTCCTTCTGCAGGCTCTGCAGGACGACCGCGATGTTGTTGATCGCCTGCTTCATCTTCTCGTGGTCGCCCTTATAGGTCTGGGCAATCAGTTCGTCGATCTTGCCGTTCGAAACCTGGGTGAGAATGCGGTTGCCTTCCCCAATCGGCAGCAGGATGGCGTCCAGCATGGTGTTCACGCCGCGCACAATCTCCGCGTACGCCC